>JGI24159J19872_10005554_pt1 | contig 16324 bp, 10 predicted proteins | sample Ectturendosymbi4_FD_19872 | JGI IMG/M metagenome (IMG submission 19872) | reverse complement strand
CATTAAGTCGACAAATTAACAAGCAAAAAGTATGCGAAAACAATTAATCTCCTTGCGAAGGTAATAAATTTTTTGTAAAATATCAAGCTCAAGGGGGGGTTAACCCCCCCCCTTGCGTACGCCCTTGCATGATAGAAACAAAAAGGCGAAAAAAGTAACAAATATCAGTTCAGTTTATAGAAGTCACCTAGCACAACTAACGGGATGGATGCACTTGATGATTTTTACACAGATCATCCATTCGTAGATTGATACAATTAACCAACGCAGCAAGAAAGACATTCAACATTTTTCAAAAAGCATCGGTGTTTCGGACTTGATGATTACCAATTTTTAAAATGCCGCACCACAGAAAGTTTATGAATAACTAGATCAGAAATGACTGTGTATTCATTTCTTGTTCTTATCAAAATATCACATATACTATGTTTTGAAAAGTCCAGGTGCTCACTTTTATCGTTTAATAACTCCGAAAATTCATCCTGGGCTTATAATGGCAGGTGTGTGGCATCCTGAAATTTCAATTGTGTGCGGTTTGCGGATCCAACTTTTCCTGAATAAAACTCCACAGTACTTTTGAAACTGCGGCTATGAAGCTTTAACCTAAATCTAAAACCAACAGAAAGCTAAGGAGATGCTTCCTAAAATAATAAATGATTGTGCAATATGCAAGTTTCTACAAGAGGTTGAAAGAGACCAAAATTAATTTGTTTCACAGCCTGAATCCTCAAAATATAGAGTAATGCGTTTCTAGTTGTATATCCTTATCCGTATCCGGTTTTCGCTTAAAAGCAGTTTTTGGATATCCCTATCCGACTGAAAATTTAGTATCCTGCCGGATATCCAACAGACAAACCGGATAGTGATGACCTCTGCAATGCGTACACTGTCCTGTGCATATCTACAGTATGTTTCGCATTTGAATGCTCCGTAGTGTAGTCTTGGTTCAACGCCTTCAAGCCGGTTTCTGATTTGTGACGTGACCTGCACAGGCACCGCAGAGGTAGAGCATGTGACGCTTTTGGACTAGTTGAAAGACACCAACGTCGAAAACATGTGACTACGATTCTACCAATTATTGTCAAAAACAAATGAGTTAAAACCTGTGCGCTGAACGTGAATAACTGCTGCAACCTTACGAAAATGCAAGTTTCTTTCGGCGTATCTCGAGAAGTTAACTTCCGCCAAAGGAAACTGTGTGCGCTAAATTACTACTGTTTTTCTGGAAAGATGTGAAGAAATTTCGAACAACTGCCAATGTTTTCGACAGTTCGAGTTCCCTTTTCCGAAGGTGGAAGCGCAAGCGAAGTTATACCCGACATCACCCTGAAATTCGACAATTAATTTTAGATTTAGCGTCCAGTAATGCCTGAACTAAAACTGATTGTCATTTTATGTTCCATCTCGTGCTTTTCGTTATTCGCAAACCGTTGCTGTCACAGGACATAGCATTCGCGAAGAGTGAAGCATAATTTCTTGTTAATCCCTTGCAGTTGACCAGGTCTGCACGTGGTATAGCCGTGATAGAATCGATTACTTATAGGTCAAGTAGTAAATCAGTTGCAAGAAAAGAACCTTCACGGAGAAAAATACTCCACTGAAGTAAAGGTCAGACGATAGATGACACGAATTAATTTGCGCAAGCTACTGTGTCCTTGAGGCGAAGTGAGTCCAAGTTCTATTTAACTTTTCTCTAAAGTGGGGTACTCCGCTGCAGCAGTGGTGGCTTGAGGCCAAGATCTCCCCATATTTTAGGGGTGTATAAGTCCGCGCTTTTCAAGTCCCTGACCCTTTCACTTGGTAAAATGACACCTTGGTACTCTCCCACGCCGCCGTGCCTTCCAATTGGAACCAGCAACACCAGTGTACCTGTGAAGAAAACAACGGTTGCTTTGTTGCTTGCTGTAGTGTAGAAGATGTACGGGGTGCTATTTACTACATATCATACCGTTTCAAAGTATATATCTCAATTACAGCGGTTTGTTTAGCATGCTTACTAATACACGCCTTTTGCATCCCACTTGATAAGATGCTTTGAATGGAGCAATAGGCCCTTGCAATTTGCAGTTAAAACATGTGCATGTGTTACTCCGCGATGTGAACGTAAAACTTACACAGGGACTGGCTTTTAATTGAAATCTTGTATTGAATATTTGAGTTAAATTAACAAGGGAGATGGAAGATGGTTTTCGGTTAAAACCTGTTACAAAGGTGATTTTAGACCTTCCGAACAGTGTAATGTCTCTTATGAAACGTATTTAGTCGATGGCGTATCGCCAATTGCCAATGATTTAAATAAAATGATCAACTTGGATGTTTCGAAAAACAGTTGTTTTTGTCTTCGACAAAAATTATTCAAAGGAATTAGTTACAGCAACAAGATCCACCAGTAGATTTATATATTTTGCAAAACTATCAAATTTTTACTATCGACAGACCTCACAAATTCATTGAAACAAATCTCAGCAATGGCTAAGCAGAAGTACTGAGAGGTGAGAACCAAACCAAAACTAATGTTGAGAACTTAACCACCTGATCCCAATATTTTATTAGGAAAAAAAACAAGTTTTGCTGTTTAATCTTAAGGTCAACACTTCCTGCGTGGTCTTCTCGTTAGTGAGTATACCTGGATACATTATTAAAAAACGCACAACCCTAAAATTCATAGGTTTTATACCTCACCAACGACTCCAAATTCATGTCTGGGTGGCATGTGGCAGGTTTTAAACATGTTCCATCAGCTGACACTAACACCAATCCGTTAGAACAAATGCCAGGCCATACAATTCAACAAAAAAGCTGTATTNTCAAACTTAATTGAAAAGTATTTCCAACTCATGATAAAAGAACCAAAACTGTCCTTATTAGCTTTTCGTATAAATCCTCTCAGAATATTTGAAAATTCTAACTGCCTCTTCAAAACCGCTTAATCAAACCAACCCAAAGCGAATTTTTACACCATCACAAAAACAATACCACATGAAACTACGCAAATGCGGTCGTGATCATTAGCAAGCAGTGCAATCGCAAACCTGATCTTACCTGGTTTATACGGGGTTTTGGGATTTTTCGTCACTTCAGCCACCAAGTTACCAACCAGGGTTCTAGCATGCTGCTGTGCGGTGTACGCCATTTTTTCTTCATCAATGTCGGTTACATCCCCAATCGCGAACACATTCTCCTGACCTTCCACTTGCAAGAACTCGTCGACTTTCAAAGCTCCGCTGTCCGTCATGGATTCAGCTGAAATAAAACGCACAAAATAACGATCATAACAAACTGAGTACGTTTCCCAAAAACTATAAAACAAAATGCAGTAGCTATTTTGTTTTCGCACAAATTTGTTAATAAAAATAAATTGAAGAAAAAAGTTATCGAATTTTCTCTAAAGTTTTTAAAATTGTCCACTGGCCTACGTTTTCAATCCTAAACTTTTTCTNTGTTTACCATAAAACATGACGTCATTTATGGACAGCCCCTACTCGGTTGACTCATGGNATAACTTCAAAAAGGCATTGACCGAGGTAAAGCGAGACCGTTCCATTGTTTAACCGTTGCATCTGTAAATAAAATTTGCACTCAGCACTGTTTATACGTTGAATGATAATTTGTCCGAAAATCTGAGGAAACTCTAGTTATTGAACTGAGAGGAACTGTGCCATGCCTTACACTTTAAATATTTCCTTGATGTCACAAGCCACGGTAGCGCCAAAACCGCTGACAGCACAAATTCATATACCTAAAAGCTTTGAAAATTTCTGCAGATTCTCTTTCTTCGCAATTTTACGAGCGAATCTTTTCACTAGAGTAAGCATTTGGGCTATCAGGCCTTGAATTTGATCATGGTCAGGACAACTTCTATGGGGAGCCCACTTAATCAAAATCTATTTTGAATTAGTCTGTCTATTGTTGTCACAGACCAGAGTATGAATAACTTAATAGGGAACGCAAAAGAGTTTACATGACACAAATATTAATCGAAGGACTTATGAAGTAGTTGAAAATAAAAAACTGGCATTGCAAAAATCACTCCAGAAATTAGTTCACATATATACATTTTCTAGCAACGTTAAGTTTCTTCATTTATTCACTTCCTGGAGAGGAAGTTTTTCGTTCGTGGTTGTCAGTGTCAGCCGATTTGCAACTTTTAAATATCTGTTTCTATTTCAGAAATACTTTTCTTACGCTTTTTTTGGTGCCAAAGTATGTTTTGGTTCACGAGTCTGATTGAGGAAACGTCGTCTGCAGCTTGCTTTGCAGCGTTTAAATCCAGCTGTTGTATATGTCCTGGAGAGTTCTTATTTTTATTATGGTTTGAGCAAGGCTTGCTTTAACTCGAGTCTACCGCAATTATATTATTTTGAAGTTGCATGTCCATTCCAGCAAACGTTGCAAATTTGCTGACTTCGTCAATGAAGTCATTTTTTGTGGTATTTTATGCAGTACATTTCTTGTTATTACAGCAGAATTTTTTGCTGTAAGAATGGATGCTGGCACATTTTACCGAAAAAGGTGGGAAGTTTGAGTATTGGTTGGAAATGATGGAGAGACTAGCTATGATCTCACTGACGATTCTGATACTGGGTACATGGGCGTGGAAAGGGGAGGCGGGGTGTCAAGGCACCTCCCTGGATTTTAAAATTTGACATTTTCTCATCAAACGTTTAACAAAAAAAAGTTTTGGGTAGTAAAAATGATATATATTTTGCTACTTTTGTCCTCTCTGCAAAAATATTACTGGCTTCCCCTGGAACATCCACTATTTGCTCGTCCCTGGAAAAATCTTTCCCATGCCCATGACTATGTTCCAGACGAACTAGCTAGGCGTGCTGGGGGTCTGTAAAGGGAAGGCTCTAGTGAGCTTCCAAAATGTAGGCTATAAATCNCATGTAAACTATCTTCCTGTTTAGATGAGTGTGATACAGACGATACAACTCATGTTTAGAGTTCTTCAAAGAAAACCACGAATTCCACGTGGAGATNTGTTCCAAAATGTGATTTTCCACGAGATGCTCCAATCAGACCTGATTTGCATCCCAAGAGTGAAAGCATATCTGAACCCTCGGAATATTNGATAAAGTTTTTTTGTAACGCTATGATAGAACGCATTGTGAAGCACAGTAATTTGTATGCAGTGATGTAGTGCAAACAAACCCTTCGAAACCGCTCATGCTCACATGTAGCTGGAAAAGTTTTTTGCTGTTTTATTGAAAATGTCCGGTATCCTTTGCCGCTTTTGCGACTGTACTATAAAGAAGTTGGGTAATCAATTTGTGAGTACTTTGATGACCAAAGGTTCGTTTTCAACAAATAAAAAACTGCTTACATTGCAACGGTAACAGCAAAATGGTTGCACACGGTGAAGAAAATTTTGACAAGCTGTTCAAAATAAGATCTCCTACCACATATTTACAATCAAAATTTCGTGACATTCTCATGGAAAGAGAACCACTGCTGGCATAGGACTTTTCAATTCTTTGCAGGTAAAAACAATCTATTCTTGATACATTGCCAAAACATTGTTCAAACTCTGTAGAATGAACAGTGATTGTGATCAAAAATTCTTCACAATCGTATCTGAATTTTTGAGTGTGTTTTGGTGAAACTTGATTTTAAAAAATGCTGTATTGTGTCCCAAATTGTGTTCTTGAATGGGACGGAATGTATTTCTCTATCACGATCATTATTTTTATCCGAGTTTTTACTCTATGAAATACATCAATCAGCCTGGCATTGTGTTGCAAACACAAACCTTTACCTGAAGAAACTAAATTACTACAAATTACCCATCACCTACATAAACTTTTCCTGCGGAAATCAGTGTTGAATACCGGTCCAGTGCAAGGAATGACGAAGTCGGCAGAAAAGCTTTTTTGGCTTTCCGTCTCAATGGTCTGGTTTTTGCACAGCTTGTTCGTAGTTAATTTTTTCATATTAGAGACGCGTTCTTCTGCAAAAAATTACAAAATGCATTGAAACAGCCATGTGAAATAATATGAAATCAACAATGAATCTGAAAAAAACGGGTGGTTTTATCAGCATATAAAATGAATGCCAGGCTGGAATTTCGCATGTTGCGTGAAACCGCAGTTTGATGATAAGTCACTTCTTAAATTTAGGACAAGTGGCCTGTCGGCCCGCATTTACGCAACTGTTCGCTATTGGCCACACAGCTACTTTTCAAAATATCCTGCTGCAAGGGAAGTAGGTCGTTGGCAGCACGGCACAGGAAGGTTTTCCTTGCACCTTTCCAGTAATGCTGAGTATGAGGCTGGAAAGGGCGCGAGCACCGTATTCCAAGCGTTCTGTGTGATCCGACAGAGAATCGAACCCTGCTTACTGGCAAGAGAGGGTGCCTGATCTGTTCTGATTTACAAAAATCCGGTACCTTTGCGTTTGGTGGTGTGACATCATCATGATGTCCTTGTGGCTTTAAGTCAAAGGTTCCTGTTTTTTTGTTTATCGGAAATACACAAAAATCGGCTCTTAAGTTGTCTTGATTGAATCTCTATCGCATCCGAATAGGCAAGTTATGACCGAAATTACCCCAAATTCCAAAAATTTCGTCTTTTGCGGGCTTTCAGGGGTTAATCCAATACTAAATATTTTTACTCGGTTTTTAATGCGATCAATTCATTGTTGGATGGTTTAAGTTCATTGTCCTATAATTCTTCAACGCAACAAAGGGTGAAAGGAAGCTTCACTCCTCGACCTTTCTGCATTGCATTAAGGAAAAAGTGTATAGGAAGTTCCAAGCTCATTGAATAATTGTTTTTGACACTAACCTCACTGAAATTCTCTTCAGGAGGCACTGTAATTAGCTGGCAACTTTTGATTAGCAAGAAAATATTAGTAAACGTACCCATCACCACCTTTACACCAATTCTCTCCAAACTGCTTAGAAGTTCATCTTGGGTTGTTGTTTGCAAACGTTCACTGCAGAGTACTTTTCCTGATGTGATGAGAATAACCTGCAGTAAATATCGCTGTAAGTTCAATGGCCTATAACAAAACTACAAACTGTAGTGATACACCATAAAAAATTTTAAACTGAAGCGTGTCACAAATGATCGAGATTCAGGTGATTCACCAAAGTAGTTTAACTTCATAGCAATTCATGGTTTCCTGTCTTCAACAACACGTACAAAAAATTTAAACGTCTGATCTCTTTACACAAGAACTATTTTCCAAAACAAACTATTAAAATGTGAACACAGTTCTTACATGAGTCGACACACCGAACTTATGGTCTACGATTCGTTTTGTGCTCTTCCGCCCTTAAAAAAGTTTTTTTATGCAGCGCACCCTCTTGGTCACAATTTAAACACTACAAAAAGTTTTACATCAGTGGTTCTATACCAGGGGTAGTGGGCGTCGGAAGGACTTTTCCAGGGGCGGGACAATGGTGGTGTCATTGTACCAACTCGAATTTAAGAGAAACACGAAATTCTATTAAATATTTAACAGGAAAATGTCAAGTTTCCAAATCCAGCGGGAGCCTTGGCCCCCTGTCCCCTTCTAACGCCAATGCCAGGAGTTTAGGAGTTTGCAAAGCGTCCTTGAAGCGGTTCGAAGAAACCTTTAAAATATAAGTTTAGTGTTACATCACGCCATTTTTCGTTGTACAGTCATCAACATTTATTCTTCACTGGATTGACATTGTCATGTGTCGATCCAAGATTTTTATTTGGGTGCTCGTGTCGAATTGATCCGGGTATTTCCAGATTAGGTGACGGCGAAAACGCGTTGAGGACCAAGACCTTCTATGACAGTGGGTCTTGAACTAATTTGAGGAGTCGCGAGGACTCTTCCAATCACCACATCAACTTACCTCTTTGTCAGGAAATTCAGTTTTCACCTCGCCGGCCATTTCAACTCCCACAGCTCCTCCACCAACGATTGCCACACCATCAGCCATCGTGAGCTGCTCATACAAAGTTCAGAAAGCATCAAAATGAAAACATTAACTTCATAAGTAAAAACAGCAAATCATGAGGCCAGGTAAAAGTCTTGATTGACTGAATAAAAAAATCTTCCTTTGCAAGAAGCTACAGTTGCGTGTTTAGACAATTGGCTAGTGGCTTGGTTAACGAACTTCAAGACCATTTACTTTCATATTATCAAGCAAATATGTAGATATACAAATATGTAGATATACGATATGTTATATATATTTGCTGTAGACGTACATATTTGCTTCTTTCAAATTTTTTATTTACAAAATTCCATGCAAGTCAATACAATAAAAAACTGAAGAATCAGACTGAATAAAAATTGCCCAAATTATCTAATTAAAACATCAAAAACAAAAAATTTAAAGTCGCTTCATCTTTCAGAACAAAAGTTGGGTACTGAAACATAGTCTTATATAGTTCTATAACGGTACAAGTTTTAATGTGGGTTCTCTGAAACTCAGTCTGATTGGCAACCACGACTGCTTGAAAATTAATTTACTGTCAAGATTTCTTCGACGTCGAAGCTGCATTTGAATGTAAAATGTACACAAATACAAAGCAGATCCTTTGATTGCGTGTGTCTAAATTATAAGCTGTTTCGCTTTCATCCATTGATATTTCTTTGAGTGGCGTTCTTATGTATTTAATGTGGTTCTTGTATGTCACCAAAGTACAACGTGGGAAGTACAGGAACTCGGTGGCCAGTGAAAGAAGTATGTTTTGTATATACTACGCACCTCGTTATAGAAATTATCATATAGCTTCAATCCTTCCTCCTTCGTCAACTTAGGGTTTACTGCTGTTGGATTGCCTGGAAAAGGCGACTGCGATCCGGAAGCAATGACCAAATGCGTATAATTTATCTATAAAAGCACAAAAGTTATGCACACCACATGTTATGTGCAGTTATTTATGTTTGACGTAAAATATAAAACATACCCCGTGAGTCGTAACAAAGAAAATTTCTTTTGAACTAATTTTTGATCAATGTTTGCCACAGAACTTAGCAAAGACACACATTATGTGACAAAACCGTGGACGGCAAATCAAGTTAAACACAACCACTAGCGTACGGAGGGGGGAACTGTGCCATGTCCTCCCTCAGACCCTGAAATCTATAAACAGTATTCGGCAGCAGCGTAATTAAAGGGGGGGGCAAGGGCCTCAATTTGAAATAAACTGACTTTGTTTTCTGGTCACTGATATACCCACAACGCAAATTTTTTATGACTACTGTACGTTTCCTCTGCTTGGTTTTCATTTTACGATTTCATTCTTTCACTGACAAAATTGCTTCATACGTAGCTGTTTAGTAACTTAACACAGGTAACAATGAACACCAGAAAATAGCTTCGGCTGGCGTGAGATTTGAGCCCACAAACTTCAATAAGCGACATTCGATAAGTGATACATAACTAAAACCTCTAACATCCAAGCACGCATATAGGTTTATTTCATAAGCCTCAGACAACAAAAGTTCAGTTCTGTCTCACCGGCTAATAAGTCTCGTAAAAGCATTATATTAAAACTAGCTTACTCAAACCACAAGCAATCTGCTGCTATGAGAAACAATAAAACACTATATTAATTCCGCGCAGACCTGGATAACTAAAACAATCAAAAACCACAACGCAAACCGTGATTTGTTCACAGTCAGTCATCCGCTAATTGCGCGAAAACTCTCCACGAGCGTATGTTACATCATAAACAGGTTTTATTTGCGGAACAATAACATGCAATTCTGTACACTAGGCATTAAATTAAGTTGTCTTGAGGGCTACGGATTGTAAGAAACAGAACAATCAGCAGTGGCTTTTTCATGAGCAAATAACACCGATACATGTTGGCAAAAATTTGCCGATGTGATCATCATCGTTACATCGGCATGACGATGGGTGGCTCGAACTCAACTCGAAATGCTTTTTACTTCAATTAATTTAATAAAATCCTGCTCTTCTGATTCATTTAGATGCGATGGGGCGCAAAATACAAACCTCATGAGAACTCACCTCCTCTGCATCGTCCAAAATTAGTTGCCTGTCTTCCGTGTTCAACCTCACAACCAGGCCTCTGTGGAAAGTGTCTCCAAGCATCTCAAGGTAAGGCACAAACATGTTCCTTGCAAAACCTGATATCGCCGAAAAGAATGTAATATGTTAAACTTTTGATTGTTTTGCACCAGCCACTGCAAAAGAAGCTCTACGATTAACTTCAAACTACAGCAAGTTCAAACAATTTTGAAAGGGTTACAGCGTAATTCTGGTTGAATTGAATAATCAAAGTTCTGTAATATTTTTACTTTTGTTCATTGAAGTTTCAGGTACCAATCAAGGCTAAACGTCAAAATTTCACTTAATTCAAATTCTGCCTCCCGATATTCCACTTTATATTGAAGAAATGATTCGGAACGTTGCGATTCACAATGGTTTGAGATGGACATTGGACATATACAATCAATTTCGATTTCAACGCAATGTCTACTCAAGCTTGATAATTATTTCTGATGTACCTTTCTCCACACATGAACGCAAGGATGCTACGCAGTGAATCATGGAATCTTTCGGGTCAACCAAAGTCACTTTGCAAAAGTTTTCCTTCTTCAGAAGAACAGCAAGCAACGCTCCTCCGTAACCACCACCAACTATCACCACATGCATGTCGTCTTGAAACGGAATTTCAGAATCAGAGTTATCACCCATTTTGAGGCCACTCAATTAAGATATTTCACCTGAGAAAAATTCTTAAATTTAGTTGCTGTCGTTACGGGTTGCAAATATCCGACAACATGAAGGCGTCGAATGTCATTTGAAATACGTCGAGCATCATTCGTTACACTTTCTTTTCCACCTGGCAGACAGTAGTTTCCCAACTAATTCTCTCACTATTCTGCGTTTGCATCGGTAAAACCGGAATCTAATTATAAAGTTCCTGCTGTTGCTCGTCTTCAAAGATTTGATCGTAAACCTGCGTTTTTTTACATTGTTTGGTTTGGATTTTTAATGGCTTTGCCAAATACCTTGGATCAATCTATATACCTTCTTTTTGCAGCTGATGAAGGAAGGTTAACCACAGCAACAAAAAAATCAGTAAAAGTCAGCCCGAATATTACTGATTTCATCAAAAAAATTAAGCCGCAAGGAAATGTGGTCAGGCAGTATCAAGGCCGGAATAAATCGTTTAAGTTTCAAGTTTTAGTACTAATTTCTTTCTTTATATTTTAAAACATGTCCAGGTTGCTACAAGTTTTTTAAAACCCCAATTGAAATTTGAAACAAGCAAGAAATACTATTCTGTTTTCACAAAGGAAGATTTATTCGCTAATGTTAATTTTCAGACACGAAGACCCCATGATCTGAAACCATAATTACGGTGCAGCATTCCCCAATCGAATTCGTGATTACAATCACAAGAGTGGAGAATCAAAGAACCAGCCTCACAAGCTTTTCATTGTTTACAACTTCACGTATCACCAAACTTACTGTAGGTTTAAAAGTTCTTTAAAATACTGAAATGTAATCCGACCTCGAATTTTTGACACAATCTCCACACTCTAAGTTTGGTTCTGCGACTGGCCTATTCGTATGCTGACAGCTGTGCTCACGTTAGCCCCGTTATTATCGAATTCGAATCTGTTTCACACATTTCTTATCACTGAATTGCAAACTCGTGGACAGTCAAGTGAGGTTGCAAAAACTTTGAATTTGAGCACGCTCGACTCAGTATCGAAAAATGATATCCTTATTAGGCAGTAAATGAAGAGTTTCGAGAAAATATCTTATCCGATCTAATGACCGCCTGTTATTACAGCTATTGCTTCTAAACTGAACTCTCACTTAACAAGTAGGTTTGTATTGTGAAGGTGAATGAAGTGATTTCATCGAGGTCGACGAAAATCGATCGCGATCAACTAGTCGAGATCGGTGAAGCAGGCTAGGCGGTGAGGTACCGACTTGGATTGAAAATATCAATACATTATGCGTAACTGCAATAAACAAATATGAACAATTTCTACATTCATCAAGATGAGATACTTTCCCAAGGAAAAAACGTTGGCAATCAACCCGGAAAATAAGAAATTACGGTAGAAAGCACTTCAATCTGCTTTTTTACTGTATAAATCCAAAACAAAGACCATCACCTTGTAATAGCATGAGCACTAACAAGTCTATTTACGTAGGCTTTGCTTTGCTAAGATTTCGTCATTTCTCCTGAACAGAAAAGCACAATGTAGAAATGCACGAACACTGTATGTCAAGTATTGCACCTTCAACAGTAACGATGTCTGCAAATTGGGACCAGCAAGTAATACTGAGGTGAGCTCAAAACAGGAATGTGAGGAATGGCGGAGCAGGATTGCACAATGAATCAAGGCCACAAGCACAAGCGTTCACGCTGATAGCACAAACCTTTGTCTTGAAATATTGAAATTTTTAAACCAGTGCTTCCCGACCATTTTCACTACTATGCCGAAATGCTAAATGGGGAACCCACGTGACGATGCCAAGCGTCGTGTTTCGTCCGACGCACAACTTCACGTGCAACAATAAGTTGCCAATCAGAATGAAATACACAAAACAATGGATGATCAGGACAAGCCATGCAATGGATGCTTCGGAGTTGATTGATTTCAATCAATTGATTTAGATCAGTTATGTCAAACAAGGCATAAAAGAAATGAAAATGGATTTTTTAATCTAAACTCAATCCTTGAAGAAATCACATATACCAGGTGTGGGCAAACTTGTTCAATGGGAGAGTCATTGGCAGAAAAACAAAAATACCAGCGAGCCACAAAATCAGTTTGTATTGTCAAATACAGTTCGACAAGGAATACAAGTTTTACATAAAATGACCTACTCAAATCGCGTAGACTCCTTCGCAACTAACCTCACGAGTTCGTGCAAATCCGCTGATAAATGAAACAAACATCACATATGAGGCAACAACTCGCCATCAGTAGAAGAGCCAGACAAAACATGTCGGCGGGCCTGCATGGGCACAACAGCCGCAGTTTGTCGACCGTTGGCATATGCAGTGTACTCAAGCGTAATTCCGGTTTTGATTATTTTTCGCCAGGTGCTTGTTTGCTTGTTCAGGGATTATTGTAGGTCTGCTCCAACTATGATGCTAGTGCTGCCTAGACCTAAGCGCTGAATGTAGGAAATGTAGCATGTACGGGAGCATTCTATATAACTTTATCCGCAATGTGGATAAATGTAGGCGACGCCTTAGCAGAGCACAAGAATGATTTAAAATACCATTAAATTGCATAAAATTTTTGTGCAAACGGTTTGGCAATGAATTTAGAAAATGTTTATTTTCTTTATCGATCTCTGCAGTTGGCGCATCAGAAACCAGGCTTTGAGCTCACGAATGCAGACCACACAGCCTAACCAACTGTGCCTAAGGAAGCGTTCACACATTACGTAAGCAATTTGTTTACCTTTATCAATCCCCTTCCTTTCTGCAAGCAAGCGTAAACACAAGGCAAACTCCCCAGTAATTACGTACGCACTCGTTGACCCTCCAAAAAACCACAGCACAAGTTGTTTTAGTACAGCGTCGAGGTATTATTTCAAGCAGCAGTGTAAATGGAAACTGCCTTAAACCACTGTGCTCTGTGCTCAGTGATGTTACTCGGTTACAAACATAACCAGCCCAGCCAAAATTGATTATGCAACCATCCCAGCAACCCCTCACCCCAAAAGCAACGGTAAGGATTTGAACCCGTCGTGTGCTTACGTAATATGAGAACGTTACCTTAACAAGCCTTTGTTGACAAACACGGATGTACTAAAAGCCTTTCTGACATATGGCCAGTGCTGTGGTGGAGTCATAATTATCAAGTAACCACTAACCAGTGATTCAAAAACCGTTCAACTCAGAGCCATCTGCAATATTTTCAAGTGGATTCGTAGTCGGAATATAACTTAAAAGAGTCCAGTCACGAAAATATCAAGTGCTTTCAAGTGACCCACTTCCAGGTTCGAGTGAAAATTAGATATTTCCGTACTTTTTTGTTTTTTCTAAATATCAAAATATTCATGCCAGGTTGGTCCAAATGTTATTAACTTGACTCATCACAAAAGGAATAGGTGAGCAGCATGTGCATGTACAAAGTTATGCCCAAAAGCTAGAAACTAAACAAAAAATAAAGCGTTTTCAAAAATCTCTCTCTGGTTTTTGACAGAAATGAACTTAACTGCGTATCATGAAAAGTCATAGAAATTATTTAAACTGAAAACAAGACGTCAAACTATGCATACAACTAAAACTTGCTAAATGCATAGAACGCTTAGATGTAGTGCCAAAAGTGGTGGTTGCATACAGAACTTACAAACGTTTAACAAGAAAATAAAATCCCACACAAAAAATAGCAAAAACACCGATTTAAAAAATCTAAGGTGATTCGCTTAATAAGTGAAATATTAACAAGGAATTAGTTTAACTTTTTTCGTATGAGAGGCTGGGAGCTATTTCGAGTCTTCTAAGGGCAGCTGTCCCCGCGACCATTTTCAGAGGAAAGGCGGGCATGAAAATGAATGAATGGCTGCTACGACAGGCTAAAAGTTTGAGCCACCAAATTTCCTTTACTGAATGTCAACACCAATTTGATACCAAAAACACTGACTTTGGTACCAAAATGCTTGCATTGGTCTAATATATCTGAACAAAGCAATGGTAAATTTAACTACACAAAAACTGCTTAAACGCACGTCTTGACATCAAAAGACATAAGATTTCAGGTTGTAAACAAACCTTTCATCATCGTTAATTAGAGAAAGTATAAATAAAGCTGCTTCTTTGCATGCATTAAGTGAAGCACATCCAATACAAGAATTTCCTGAGGTTTTCAATAACGGCATAAACCAGATAAACACAAGTACCATACAATGAAAATTGTTTTACGATGTTTCAATCGATTTCATTTTTGTTTCAAAAAGTGCTAAAGATACGCAAATTTTCACATTGGCTTTGTCCCTTTTATTACAAGTTTGATGAGGTTGTACCGGTATCCAGTGGCGTATCAAGCTAAGTGCCACCCGGGGCCGACCGTAAAAGTGCCGCCCTTTCAACCCCTCAAATTTGCTTGCAAAAATTTTAAATGAAAAAAATCATGTTTCGTGCTTATTTAAAGATATAAGGATTAATAAAGCATCTTCAAAATCGCAATTAAACACTAACAAACTGAAATGTGCCTTGTTTTTTATTGTCGAGTATGATTGTTGCTTTTTCTGCTTGTCGCCACCTTTCTCATCACTAGTTTTTCTACGTTTTGCTTTTTTTGCATAGGCATATACGAACCCCACATGTTTCGTCAAACTTTCCTCCCTTTCGGTTTTTAAATCTCCAGTAAGCTCACCGCATGACATTTTAATAGCTGACATATTCCAGGGGATCAAATGGAAAAATTAAGGGATGCGATGGCGGCCTACTTTACAAATGTAAACGTTTATGTATGTTAAAATTTCGTGTAGTATCTCCGTCTTTAACTAAAAAAGTATATATACTGAATATAGCAGGCTATAATATTAATTTCATAATATGAACTCAGTGATGTAAACAACGTTTTATTGTTCACTTCACGTTCCAGTAGTGGTTTGATCCTCTTGGTATAAAAGGCTTCTAACGTTAACTCTGTGGGTACTTGCGCGGAGCCCTCTATAGGTGCAGGGACCCACTTTGAAAAAATATCTTAAAACAGGTTTAAAAGCGGCTATGGTTGAGAATCGCTGGATTGCAGTCTTCATTGTGACGTGCACAGTTGGTCTAGTTGTTGGACTTCTTCGAATTACACGTGCATATTGTTATTCCTTGCCTTTGTTCGTTATCGCCAGAAGGTCTTCAATCGGGAGACTACGTTTGTGCAGGCGGGACTGGCATTCTAAAATTTGACAAAAATCCACTGATTTATAGTGTTTCATATTCCAATTTTAGGGGTCTTGTAGCTTTTTGGGGGGCTAAGCCCACCAAAGCCCCCGTGGCGACAGGACTGGTTGCCAACAGACGTCTATTTCGAAAACTGTATTACCAAATCATGCCAGCTGGGATCTAGGCCTTTGGATGCTCAGCAATGATTATAACGTCTTACGTTCGACGGTTATTGCGATGAACAACTTTATTCAGTGCAGCCATTGCCAAGCTGCACAACCATTTCGATTAACGTTCTTTTTAATAAAAGCGTTAACCACAATCATATCTAAACATATCGTTTTCCCTTGCGTTAGGTTTTCAGACTAAGGTTCTTGCCTCAAATTCATCAAAATGAGACCAACACCTTTTTTAAACTTTTCTTGTTGAAATAACTTTTTCTATGACTGCCAATGTTTAAAGTGTACCGTTGAACAAAGGCGACTTCACGAAAACCA
>JGI24159J19872_10005549_pt1 | contig 16327 bp, 8 predicted proteins | sample Ectturendosymbi4_FD_19872 | JGI IMG/M metagenome (IMG submission 19872) | reverse complement strand
AAATCATACGATATGAATTGCATTTGATTGCGTGATATGTAAAGTGCATTGATTGTTAACGAATTATTTTCTAATTAGCAATTGCAATTTGAAAAGCAAATATTAAAATCATCTCACAAACCATGGCCCAAACGATTTGCACTTTTTGGTTCTTATATGACATTATCCCTTACTAGTAACTAGCCATGAATCGTGGCCGTCAAATATATTTTTTCCGAAGGGGAAACAGTGGATTTTTTCAGTGGGTGGCCAAAAGAATTTTTTCTAGGTGGGCAACTGTGGTAAAATTTGATTTTACTAACTTGAAAGTAAAAGAAAAAAGTTCCCTAGGCTAAAAAAGTTTTTCCCATATACCCCGAGGCTTAAAAAAAAGTTTTTTTCCCATAGACCCCTAGACTTAGTACTGTTGCAAACTCTCCAGTGATGTTGCATTGATTGTGTGATTCACCACGAACGGGATATGCGTGAAGAACAACACCATACATATATGTGGCGCGAACAAGCAACAATAGAGTGATCATGGCATGTGAACTGTATTGTTGCTTGCTGCCACAGTGCGAAGCTTTGCGCATATGCCGCTCGGGATTTCCGATCACAACAGTACCATAGCAACATTGCATTTTTGGCACTGATCATCCAAGCAATTCAAAACCGACAGCCATTGGCCTGTTTCGGTTTGGTTGGAATATGTTTAAGCTATTTAGCATTTTTTGATAAGGGATTTAGCATATTGGTGCATGTGGACCTGGTAACCCTGGTGTGCTTTAGTGGCAGATGGCAGCTAGTAAATTCGAATTTATCATATTGCATGACAGTCACATCAAAAGTTTGAAAATCATATTTTTAGTTTGTAGTTTTTTTGCTTAGCCTCTTTGATTTATTAAAAAAAAAGTATCACATGTTATTCTTAGATGCTTAAACAGATGATTGCTGATATCTATGCTTGCAGTAGGTTGCTGATATCTGTGTTTGCAGTTATCTTATTAGCAAGACATGCAAAGCATACCAACGTCATGGTCTGTAGTTAAATTGCATCAGCTCGAACAACAATGACAATATTTTTAATCATGGCTAATTCAATTTGTTTTTTCATCGCTAGATTTATTGTTTTTTAGATGTAATTTTCAAGGACTGCAAAACCACTTAGTGGCTTTGACTTTGTCCAGTCATAACTTTCCAGCCGATATTTAAAGCTAGAGAGCTGTTCAAACCTTTTAAATAAGTAGGAAGTCTACTAGGTATGATTTAAAAAATCCAGGAACTTTCAGTTTTGAACTTGTGGGGTGATGTCACGCATGGGTGGGGGTCAATGGATCTTTGAATAATATCATTGGGGCCTGAGAAAAAATATAATGAGTAATTTCTATGTTTTTTCTTTCAATATAAACTAAGCAAAAACTGCATCTTTGGAGCCTTTGATTGGCCTTCTAGCATTAGTGGTTAAAGTTATCGTCAGAAAACAATATAATTAATTAATTAATCCCCTAATTACTTTGTGTTTTTTTGGCAATAACATGCTAACCACTAACGCTAGAAAGCTAATCAAGGGCTCTAAATTTGGCAGATGTTCATCTATCTTATTTTGAAAGAAAAAACAAAGAAATTACCCCTTACGTTTTTTTTCAGGCCCACGATGACATCATTAAAAATCCCTTGAACCCCACTCACTCATGACATCACCCCAAAAAAAGTTCAAATCCAAAAGTACACAGATTTTTTCAAACCAAACCTAGGAGGCTTTCTGCTTCGTTAGAGGGCCTGCTGTACAACTCTCTAGCCCTATTGGTTGGAAAATTATGACTTGACAAACTCAAAACCACTAAAGTGGCTTTGCGGTCCTTAAAGGGTAGCACAACGATTAGTTCAATGAAAGACAATATATCTTTCAGACATGTCCTGTCTAAGTTCATTTTCAATGGAATACAGTTCATTTTAAATTGAAAAAACAGTCTGACTTCAGTAGAAACCATTTGAATTATAACTATAGACTAAACCTAGTCCTCTTCTTTGTGTTCTTCATGTCATACTATTTAATAACAACCATGTGTAACTTTTTGCAAAAAGGTGCTAACAATTTTGCTTCATTTATTCTGTCATGGGAAAAGCAAATACTGTACAAAAATTAAAGACAAGCTTAAGGTGCAGCAGATGCCTTTTTAAAAAAAACAATAAAATCTGTGTTGAGCTGTTCATATGTAAAATGCAAAAATAAGAAAACAAGGATTAAAGAGAGAATATATAATAATAACTAAAAAGAAAAGCATGTTTATTATTAACTAAAGAGAACTTATAAGAGTCTAGTATACAATTTCTCCCTTTTATCTAATCTTCTTTGATGTCAGTGAGAGAAGGTCACAGACCAAATTTGGTAATGATGTCACTGCCGTGTCATAAAACAGCCTGTCAAAGTTGACAACCTGGTTGTATTGAAACCCGTTCATTTAAAATTTTTTATATTTGGTACCATAGTTGACATTTTGCAACAAATATCCAGACAGTAGAGCTGCACTTGCATATTATGAATTAGGAAAACAATTCCAAATTACTTTTATCGTCAAAAGAAACCTAAAATTTTAGACCTGGTCAAAAGCCAGGGCTCTTTTTTGCATGGCTGGGCACAAATGCTGCCAAAAAGTAGGTACAACTGCATAGAAGAGGACTTAAACACTTTTTATAAAATTTGAAGCTATACAATGGATTGCAGAGCAAACGTTTGAGGCAGAGACTGTGTGAAGATTGAGCAATATATACTCTTTTATGGGATGCACAGGCCAGACACAAGGTTTGTGATCTTTAAAATATTCTTATGTATGTATCTTTTGTGGAAATACTAGGAGAATGTTTTTTTATTATATTGCAAGTTTTTCAAGAGAAAATGTCAAATGTGAACATGCCACACAGCTATGAGCTTTAGAGAAGAGGTGAATACTAGCGATATCTGTGCTTGTTGTGTGCTATATGTTTAGAATTTTGCAGTGAATTTATGTAGTGGCGTTAGTTGTGGANAGTGCAGAAGATTCGTGTACAGAGATTTTGGGTCTGTTCCACCAATAAAGAGGATAAGTGTGTTTTTTACTTCCCTGTAGGTTTGTTTTNAGCATCTTACAGCAATGCAAAGTATTCTTGGTGTGTGAATTGAAAGCTCAATCATACCTTGTCACTACACAGATTAGCAGAACAAAAATTTAGATCAAGAAAGCAGATAGAGAATGGTGCATCATTTGTATATTAATGAATATTTACAAACCAATGTAGATTACAAAAGATTTGTGGCGTGTGGCTCATTACACCAGTGAGGCGAATTAATTGTTATCTTGCTGATGATTTCTGGTAAACTTCACCATGGCCATACCTATATGCAATAGTGTGATTCTCACATGTTTCAATTGCCTTTTTTAAAGTGTAAGGTATATTAAGCTTCATCTTGGTGGGTTTTTGAAGTATTGTAATGCCTTTGACCCAAAGAACTGTCAATATCTTGTCTGGTGGACTGGTTCAGATCTTTGGATTAATGGAGGATTGGATGAAAAAAAGTTGAATGTAACAGACATTGTGAAATATTTATGCACATAATTATTTTTTGTGTATTGTGCATCTGTAACTTTATCAATTAACTTTCAAAATGCTGCATTTAATCTTCTTTCAAAGCTTTGTGATCTCTATGTTGAATGTTATGTTACATTGAAAACAATACATTACTCCTGCATGCTTCTGAATAAGGGGTTGGCAGCAGTTGGTAGTGGGATGAAGCCTAAATTAGATTTTTTTCGAAGCAATTAAGGTAAAAGATCTTGCCCATGGAGCAATTAATTCAGTGGTTGGGGACCAATCACCCAGATGTTTGATTGAGAGATGAACACTCTACAGCTGAGCAATCGCCACCCTCTGAAAATTGAATTTTTTTGAGCAAATTTTGCATGCTCAAGATATCAGTCTTGCAACCCTGATAAGCAAACACTGATCTAGGGTTATAGCTCTACCTGATAGTTATTTATCATGTGACGTGTTCTCCGTCACAAGTGCATTGATGTCTGCGTCTGTTTTGTTTTTCCAGAGTGATCCACTGTGGTCTGCTAGGCTTTGCTTTGAAAACCCTAGAGCGATTGTGGAAACTCATCTGCGGTATGTCAAACTCTCCTTTTTGAGTTATTTGGTGTTTTAGTGGTGTTACTGAAAACGATATAAAATACCAGGAAAATTTGAAGTAGTTATTGAAACTGTTGACCACAGAAATGGTAAAAAATAATATAGCTGGCAGTCCGAAGGTGCTACAGTTGAACACATAAAACTTGAGTTGAATGTTTAAAATTATTGTTTTAAGGGCTGCAGATAGGTGAGTTGTGGTGAATCATGCAGCTTTCTTGACTTTTCACGTTAGTTCTCCCAATCATTGCATTTGTTATTCACGATATTTTTAAAAAATATTTCAATAATTGTATTGAATAGAAATACTATATTCCTACTATTAAAGTGTTTCTTACGGAAAATTTATATATGTCTTTGATTTTCACAATGACTTACAACTGAATGCATAAACATTATCTTGAGGTTGCAAGAGAAACTCTGCTCCTGAATTTACAAATTTTGATATGTGCTGTTTATTGATTCAGAAAAATATTTTTTTGACATTTCTGGGAAAGTAAGGGCTAAAAATATATAGTGTAAAACAGTTCAGCAAAAGATATTCAGGTTTCTTAACATAATTATGCATGCAAAATACCAGTTGGTCAAAAGCAGTGGTCACTGCTTTCATTACCTTTTCAGGGAAGACATGGTACAAACTATTAGCACAGCCAAAATGAAACAAATATGTCATCTAATATTGCGCAGTGCTTGTTTTATAAATATTCGTTTGAGTCATTTCACATTTCCCTTACTCTTTTTACTTTGCAACCCCTTTATCTTTCCGTTGCTCCTGCATCCCTTGTAGCGTTATCTAATACTGATGGCTTACCAACAGTGTAATCAAGTCAAAGCATTATGCGATTACAGATCTACACGTTTTTCTAACTAATCGTCACACGTTATATGCTCACCTAACTGACTAATTGCAGCTAGTCTGGAACAGTCGCCCCAGGCTTATTTTTCTTTAGTTTTTTTTAAATAAAAACAAAGGTGCTAGTGGGTAAAAAGAACAAAGTTTGTATTGCAGCAGCAGCCAGCATATCTACTGAAAACAAGTAATTCAACAGTGAGCCCGTATCGCATTGTGTAATACATATGTTTAGAATGTAGAATAATTTTCATAACGCTATCCACAATGAAAATCGTCTTCGTACATCGCATTTTGTTTACGTTTATCGCATAAACGCGTAACGCATATGAAACCGTGCACCCAGAGTATCGGCAACAGACTTTTACTTACTATAAGTAGCTTCTCACTGGGTAGTGGGTACTACTGCAGCCCAAATGAACCCTGGTTCTGTGCAGCCTCCCCCATACTTGTTATGAACTGATCTACTCTTACTTTACCACAGCAGCATACAGCAATGCTAAGTGTCGAAGGTACCGTGCAAGGGCCATCTATGCGTGTGTTCTTTTTTTAGCGTCACGTATCTATGCTCGTGTTCCATATATGTGTGTTCCTCGTTAGCGCCGTGTTTGCGTGAGTTGTACTTCGTTGTGTGTGGGTGAGAAGATNAAACATTAGTCTNAAGGTTCTTCTGCGTAACCTTTAGATTTAGACGGAACCGTATCGAATTTCGTGGTCTTATTAATGAAGCATGGAGTTTAGCTGGTTTTATCCATTGTGAAAATCGTCTTCCTTCAGAACTGCGTATTATTCAAGCATGTTTTTTTTTCGCTGGAACATTTCGGTCATTTTTTGCTGAGATATTTTGGTCACTGAGACATATCGGTCATGTCTCACAGTTGTATTAAAACTCGCCGTAACAGTGTTTATTAGCCTATATTTTCATTCATTCTGACCGAATTGACTTAATTTTTATAGGTCATTTCAAACAAAATTCGGTCTATGACCAAAAACTGATTGAAAAAAAACAGATCCAACCGAAAAATGCGTGGACGCGTTATTTTAAGATGGCATTTCTTCCACCAAGTTATATCACACATTTATATACAAACTAGTTAATTTATTCTTCAAGATTTTCCCTTTGTATATGTACAGTAGATGAAATTCCACTACTCCACAATGCAGTGACTTTCGTCACGTTACATTTTAATTGAGTGATCGTGTGATTAAGTCGATTTCGCATTTGGTAATAAGTCAATATTTGGCCATGACATTGCGAGATTTCTGGATTTTTTGCCACGAAAGCAGCAAACAAGTCTCTTTGATTTATGTGCTGTAAAACTCTTCAGTTAAATAGAAACCTTAATCATGTGATCTCCTTGCTTTTATTAAAGCGACTTATGTTTTCTTCGTGTGAATTTTGAATCGTCAACAGATTTTTAAATGCTGGAAGTAACGTGATCACAACTGCTTCGTATCAAGCGTCTGTCCAGGGTTTTGTGGAACATCTTGACGTAACTGAGCAGGTGAGTTGACACCGTTTATCAAAAAATTTCAAGGTACTGTTTAAAATGTTTAATTATGTCATACCTTTGGCGCAGATTCAAGTATTTTATCTCGTCAACAATAAGTTTGAAAACCTGTTCTAGCTTTCCAATGCCGTATGGTTACTTTTATTGCCTGAGTTTCTGGTAATAGCAAATCGATTTTTGAGAGACCGTAGTGCCATACGTTACAATATTAAAAACAGCGAGGTGATTAACAATCTTCTGCATGGAATGGCTTGGTGAGATTTTATAGTGATCAGATTCGTTGGAAAATATTTATGCATTGCGGTAACCCATATTTGAAGTACACTGCTGTAAAATGGCACGAAACCATCTTTGCTTGCGTGACCAACGTGACCAACAGAATTGTGATGGCGAGTTCCTAAGCTTTCAATTAGGACAACTTATCCCACCGTCGGGGTCTTCGAAGAGTAGGTATTTTCTTTGGCCTGGATGAGTGAGTTCTTAACTTGGGTGGTAGTCCTTTCAGAGAAGAAAAAATGCAAATGAGTCCACTTGAAATCCATTCGGATCCGCTTATCAGCAGATTGGGTCTGCAGTGTTAATTCTCCAACGCGCAGATTGTAGACGCCAGCAATCCAGCATACGTCTCTACACTCAAAACGTCTGGCTTCTTCTCAGTTGCTTCTAGCATTCCTGTTAAAAGAAAACCGAACGAAGCTTATAAAGGAAAGATAAAATCTAACTAATGCCACTCTGCGCCTACATCTTTTGCCAACGAAGAAGCGCTGTGATTTTGCTGCATAATGGCAAATCATAGCCTCGGCCTTGTCTAGCTGAAACTATTGTCATGATGCGTGATGACACGTTATTGCGGTAATTACTCAAATTTCGTCAGAGTACGACTTGATTTTTAGTGTAAAATGGAGCCAGATGACCAAGTGGCGCTTAGCTTCATTAGTTTAGAGAAAACATCCAAATTCTTGCTCTTTACAGATTTTACTATTTTATACCTGTGTGGTGGTTTTGAACAAATTCTTGCTCCAGTTAAAAATAACTCTCGCGCATGCTAGCTGAAAAATTTCACGAATGCTGTAGATCTTTACTCAAACCAAGTAATAACGTGATGTGTTCAACGGGCTCAAGAGGCAACAGGGCAAAAACTGCGCTCGGGTTACAAATTGCAGTGTAATGCAAGCGCTGGTGATTGTCACGAAAATCTCAAGAGCTTATTTCTGCAGAAGAACCGGACTATCTTTTTATTGGTCGACTGTGTGAGGAATTGTTGCAACGCCTATAAATCGTTAATTTATTATGTCACTTGCTAGAAAGCGAAAGAAGTCATTGGATCTAGCGTGGATCTCGCCAGACAAGCAATAAAAGAATATGGCGGCGATCTGGAAATTACTGTTGCTGGTTCAATTAGCCCATATGGGGCTGTACTACACGACTTGTCTGAATACACTGGGACGTACATAGACACAGTTTCAAGAGAGGTTTGTAAACTCTATTGCACAAGTCGTGAGAAAACGTTTTGTAATCTATTGATGCTTTAAAGATGCTTTGAACGAGATTGAAAGGTAAGTACACCAATAAACAAATTCATGTCTGATCTGCCGCCATAATATTGCACAAATAAGAACTTTTCAAAGTAGGCGAAATGCCAACAACCTGAATTCTTGAAAGTAACACAATTGTTATTGTGATGGGCTCTGTGCAAACTTGCTCGCCTGTTAGTTTAGCCTGGATTTTCTTACAATTAAACGGACTATGCTTGCTGTTTTGGATCTTACTGTTGATGTATGCTGTCACCTGGTTGCTAGTTCTCCAATTAAGAGTTTTTTTGCTTGCTGATGCGCGAATCGTTCGATGAATTTTTCAGTTTCTGTCAAACTTCCATCGCACGAACATTGACATACTTACACAAAAGGGCGTGGATATCCTCGCTTGCGAAACACTGCCATGTAGCGAGGAAGCATTAGCCATCGCCGAAGTCCTTAAAGATTTTCCTGGAGTGAAGGCATGGATTACTTTCACAACCAAAGTACGTTGTGTCGTGTGTAAGTTTGTTCACGAACGCGTAAGGTTTGTGCATCTGTGAAAGCAAAACTTTTATCGAATTTCGAGTTTTCGCATTTTGTCCTCCCAGTTTTGCGATGAAATATCGTGTGCGTTTTCAAAATGCCCATATCCTGATTTTGCGTCAGTTGCTTGTGTTTAGAAGTCCTCTTAACTTGATTCTAGTAGAATTAGGGAGTTTCTAATATATCTTGGCGTCCGGTGCGTATTGAAAAGGTTCACTCACGATTTTGGAAACATTCAGACGATCTGGCGATGCGTTTACAAACAGGCCAATATTGACGTGTAAGTATTTCTCGAAAATGAACAACTGCGTCGCACTTTGCGTGGAGTTTGTCTATGTGAAGTATTAAGCATTAATTCACTTGGGACGCAAAAACCTTTGAACGAATGGACGAAAAAACAACGCGAAATGTTCGCAAATTCGAAGGAAATCGCATTTCGGTGTTATGTCCAGCAATAGCTGGGTCGTTGAATCTTGAGATCAACGCATGTCAGTTCAATGGCGACTTTGTTCTAGGACGGTCTGCACACAAGCTACGGTGACAGCTTGGAAGAAACTTTCAAAGCACTTTCGCAAAACGAGCAAGTTGTAGCGGTCGGTGCCAACTGCTGTGATGCGTCGTCTGTTCCATCGGTCTTGGAAACAGCGAAGAAGAGCTTGGGATCCCATCAGTGCGTTGTGGTTTACCCTGATAACACAAAAAACTTTGAGTAAGTTTTTCATTCTGTTTTATCAGGCTGCGTTTTTACAAATCAGTAGCTTCTAAGCGCAACTGTAACTCAGATCATCCCCATCGACATGAATCGTGTAGTAGGGGTTAATCTTTCCAATTTTGTGTTCACGCGCCAGCGGGCCATGACACACAGGTCAGTCCACCAGTAGGCAACCCAAAGATGGTGCCACTTCGTAATGATGCATGTTGGCTTTGTAACAATCGTATATACTGTACCTAAAAGACAACGCATCCAAACTATGGAGATGCCTGGCCGCGTCGTTTTCACAAAAAACAACATTTGGCCGAGCAAGAAAAAGGCTTGGGAGACTACTGGTTGGGAAAAGTTTGGGAAAGCACTGGTTCCATCCCACAATCTACAAGAAACTGTAAGGTTTATGCAGGCGCGGATTTACCATTAGGCTAAAACGGCTTCAGCCTAGGGCCCCCGCTTTTGGGGTGCCCCCAACATTTTGGGAGTAAGGACAATTTCCAGCATTTATGCAAGCAATTATATTTGTATTTTTGTTTTGGTTCAACGCACGTTTTTTACCATGCCGCTAGCAAAAGGTCTGTATATAGAAGAATAAACGCGAATGATTGAAGTGAATGACGATGAGCATTCCCTTTTTATGGTGTTGAGAATTGGTTACTGTTACGTCTAATTTGTGAATGAAAACGCCTGAATCCATTTTTCAGATTACACGAGGTCAGTGAGGTACTCACTACATATGTAATGGGTGTGTGATCAGATAACTTCATTGCTGTCTTTTTCGTTAGTTTCATTGTGACTGTTTTTGTTCCTGTTATCGAAGGAGTTTAGAATAAAGTCGCAAATATGTTTATGAATTGGAACAACTTGTTCAGTGAATGTAACGAGCACGTGTAGTGCTAATTTGTATGACATCAGTCGTCGCAAACCCTCCAGCAGAAGGGCCCCCAATTTAAAATAGCCTAGGATCCCGAAAATGAAAATTCGCCTCTGGGTTTATGAGCTCTGCATACTGCAACCATTTGGTCAGCTCCCCTAACAATTATAGACTGGCTACGGTCTCACTCACAATCACCGTATATCGATTGGAAAGTTAAAGATCGTTTCACCGTCCATNGCGGCTCACTACTTATGCAGACGTGTTAACTTCAAATGACCGGCAATTAGTAATTTTCAAACCTTCCTACAGTGTCAATTGTCGTAAGTCATGCAAAAAACGTGAAGTTAATTGATTGTAAGCTATGTACAAAATGTGAAGTTAATTGTCGTAAGCCATGTAAAAAAAATTTTCAGCTGTTGAACAGCTGCCTGAAAGTCAGCGGATGAAATAAATTGTAAATAGGTTTTTATGAAAGAGCTGATGACATCTACCTATGCTAGGCGAAATATATATTGTGATAAGATCGCCGTGTCTGATTCTTGACTGTGAAAGGATTCATTTGGATAAACAATGAAATATATTGAAAACATTTCCTTGGTTATGTTTGCGCTGAAAACTTTTCTAAAAAAAACATCCCAATGGAATTTTTCAAATACGTACGGGTAACAATCAGAAGATAATTATGGCATTATCGTTGACGTTTTCCATAGGCAGGAGGTTCATCAGGTTGGAAATTTTATTCGCAATACTGCTTTCGTATGATGGATATAAGGCATAAGCAATAAGTTTAGGAATTTTCTTACGTTTTTTTCTAAAAATCTTTTAAGGTTGCCTAATAAACACTAACGTAGCAACCCACTGTTATAAAGGAAATCGTATTCGACGTTTCGAAAAACAACTGTTTTCATCCTCTGTACAGATTCAAGAAACAAAGCGCGAACATCACTTTAAACTGTTGCTTCAAACACAAATTTTGCAAGGCTTACAACTTCCAGTCTGTCTTAAACTAATTTCATACATATCCTTTGGTGTTTCGTAATTTTTAATTAGGGTTAATTGTACAATTTAGGTTGTTGTTTGATAACGTTTGTCATCAATGACGGTTTAATGCTGAGGAATGTATACGTGGTTTGCGTTCTTAAATTGCGAAATACGGTCAGCTGGTGTGTCGAACGTGTGTTAGAGTCGTTTCTGTTGGAATTAGCTTATTATTCTGTGTGACGTACGTGTAAATGCGAAATGTTTGGGCGTGAACTGTAAGGGTAGTTGCTGCGAGAGACGCCGGGGCGGGGGAATTACCCTCCCCAACCTTTGAAAAGGGAGTGAAAGAGGAAAGATGCCTTTTTCATAACAGTATCTTAGGTAATTTCGTGGTTTATCATGATCGACTTGAAACAAATTTATTTGCCGATTTTCGCGCATCCAGAAAATTCAGACTGTTTTTTCTACAATTTCTGTGTCATTATTTTTAAGGTCAAAATTATTGCAGAACATCCAAATGCGACAATTATTCCCAGTGTGCGCTCTTGCACTGAACTTAAGCAAACGGTTTTAAACTCGTGGTGCATGAAAACGTAGCAATACTTGAAACGTTTTGATCGTTTTGCCTACGTTTCTTGCATTTAGAAGCTTCCACTGCCCCCAAAATTTTTATTTCCCCCCTGCCCCACCGCTGCTCCCGCTTTCCTGCTTGCTGTAATGCGCGGTTGGCTACCGTAGAACTCAAACTTCAAGTGCCGTTGGGTTTTGTGTAATGTGGGTTAGGTAGACATCACTTAGTATCGTGGCTGTGTGGTAGACGCGGCTGCCATGGTAGTGAATTCTGCAATGGTGGGAAACCAATGGTAGCACCTCTAGTGACGGTTTACTTAGCACCCGTCCATTAACGTCCAGTGCGACGTTGAGCGACAGTAACAAGGTGAACTCTTAAAGATCATGTATCATTTTTTTCGTTTAGAATAGACTGCCTGCTCATTCAACCACTGCCACAAGCTTGTCACCTTCTTGTCGCGATACTGCAGTCTTAAGGTGTCCAATAGTGATGTAACAGAAACTGAACCACTGCCGTGATCTGCTGTAAAGTCAAGATATGCGGCCGCGGTATCAACACGTTGTATCCTAAAGTTTGTAAGCAATTAACGACATTTTTAACATTACCGCTGTAGATCCCTTACTTTACCATGGTTGGACAACGTTGAATCATGGCTAAACAGCGGTCTGATTGGTTGGATCGGTGGGTGCTGTTGCGTGAAGCCAAAAGATATATCTGCAATAAAGTCTGTGGTCAACCGGTGGCAAGAATCTGAACAAAAGATTCTTCTCTGATCATTTGTCACGTGCCTCAATCCTTCCNTGCAATCAAAGTTCGTTTTTTCAAAACTAGTGACTTTTTCTTAGCATATGATACTGCCCGGCATTATCATCATTTTCTACCTTGAGTAATGAGCGTTTTGTTGATGCTGTTGAAACTGTGCTTGTGTTTTTTCGGTGTTAATGCTATAGTTGTGCTATTTTCTGGGCATGTATTTTTATGTCGCGCTTGTTTTAGTGTTATCGTTCAGTAATAACTTGAACAGACAAAAGTCCATCGATTTTCATATCGTGTACTTTCGTGTGATGCAACAGTAAAGCCCGTTCGTTTCCACCACGGTCGTTCTTGACATTGATGCAACTGTGTTGTGTACATTTCGTACAGTCTCTAACCATTGATCATAGCAATGGATCGTTGTCCTACCTTTCAACATTTGTTGAACAGATGTAACAACGTCTCCTTACTATTTGTTTTATTTGAACAACAAAATTTTCTCCGTTTTTCGTCTACTTTGATTGTGCTTCTGCGTTGCATTTTCTTTTTTCTTGCTGTGCTCTACCAACCGATTTTGACAACATCGATCTTCAATGTTCGTCCGAAAAACAGGTTGTTTGGTGAATTGGATGTGCTGCTCATTGTGATCTGCAAACACGTCGTGTTGGCAAACGGTTCTTTAAAAATGTACATAATCTTGATGTTCACTTGGTGCACGCTCGTAAGTAATGTGCGAATGTTCCGTGTGTCCAATGACGTTTAAAGCGTGGATCAACCACGTAACAGCCTTGATCTTCGATTGCAGTTGAAGAAAACACCGCACCGAGATCAAAGGCATTGTTCCGCTTTGAATTTTGCAAACCACTCGCTCAGGATTTTCTTGCAGTGTAAACAGAGACAGAGGAAGGGCCCTCCGACTGCGGAGGGGAGCTGGTAAAAAGGGACCCTTAAAAATCCGACTTAGGACCTTTGTTAGGGCATATAGACACACCAGAACTGAACTCACCAAGATCTGATTTCACACATTTCCTTTGTCAACATTTATACTTATCTACTACGTCAAAGAAATTGATCTTCTCACAACCCATAGCTTCCTGTTATCTAAGCCAGTGGTTCTCAACCGGTGGGTCGCGACCCCAAGTGGATCGCGGAGGACTGTGGGGTCGTGAACACCAGCCTCAAAAGTTTGCTGAAGGCTCAAATTTACAGAGCTGCGTATATCAACGTGTGTCAAGCAGAGCCGGAGGAAGGGCCCCCGTACCCCCGGCCGGGGTCGGGCAAAAAAGAGGCCCCCAAATCTGACAGTATTTTTGTTACGGCATATAGAAACACAAGAACTGAACTCACCAATAACTGATTTCACACATTTCATCTTTCCATATTCATATTTAACTAATACGTCAAAGAAATTCATCTTCACACGACCCGTAACTTCCTAAAGCCAATCATTGCCAAATGCATTGTGAATAGCATCGTTGCCAGCATTTGCCTTGGCAAGCTAGCTGTTGTGCAGGTAACGTTTGCTGAATCCATGTTGATTGTAAGCATTTTAGTATAGCCAAGTAAAAAATGATGCAGGAAAATTATGTTGTAGACCAGTTGCGTAGCTAGAGGTTTTGACCATAGGGTGGGAAACGTAGCTGAAAGAGGCCCACTGGTCATCGCAGGCGCCCCTCGCCAACATTCAGAAAAAGTTTAAATAAAAGTGTATCCGGATGTGGATTTCTACATACTGTACTAAAACCCGAAAACAACAACAGTCCAAAAACGCGTAAAACAACAACTTACTGAAAACTAAAAAAGTATACTGCATACCGAAAAATAATAAAATGGGGGGCTCAATTTTGTTATTTAGCTTGTTAGGGGGGAGGTTTGCACCTTTGTACACACGTCAGTCACACCACTGTTGTAAACCTGTGTTGTGTCCTTTCACTATACAAGTATCGAATAATCGGTGTACAATCATATAAAATCGTATTCGTAGCCCGCGCCTATAACATCCAGTGTATCTTGCATCAGAGTTGTCCAATGAAAACTCGAAACTTTACACCAATGAGAAAGCCAGTTATTTAACGAATAACATTGTGCCCAGTGGTGGGCTTCGGCCTAATTGTGGGCTGTTCAGCACTTTTTATTGGGCCGCGCAACACTTGTGGGCCGTGTTTGCTGCGCCGGTTGCGTGGGCTCAAACATACAGTACTGTAGGCTAGTGCAACAACTATATCCATAGAACGTTAATTGTTTGTTAATACGGCACTGATGTTGTCATTATAGGATTTATTACATTAACATAGCATTGCTATTTTACAGATAACTGAATACAACATAAGCTTGAAATTGGGCCTTCAAAAAAAGTACGGGCCTTTAATTACGACTGAAAGGGCGTTTGCGTCCGCAAGGGGGTCAAAACGCTATTCGCCCCTCTTGGAAATTGGGACTAAGTACCAAGAATTACTAGTAAACCTGAAATCAGAAGCGTAGTTCCGATTAAATTGATTTAGTTCTTGCATTGACAGTTTATTTGCCGGTATGACAATCACAGAGCACAAGAACTAGGTTCACTGTCCTCGGGCTGTGCAGTGATAAGTTTGCAGTTCACTATGTCCGTTGCTCTGCCTGTCTGCAGAGACAAGTTGCGAAACTTGCGTGCAGATTATTCAACTGCTGGGTTTTATTGCGTAACAAGAACATGGCAACGAATCTTCACGTGCTCACTTTGCGTTTTTCCGCATGCAAGTGTTGAACGCAAGTAATGCAGGGAGACAGTGAGTTCTAATAGTGGATAGCCACATTTAGCCATACTTTTGTAGCCTACTGTGCAAAAAGAAGAATCATAAGTTTGAAAAATCCATTGTTAGTGTGAGACTGAACGCTTGTCCGGTTTATATGGATGAGCGTTCATCGTGAAAAAGTCAGTAAACACAAGCAAGGATTTATTGAAAAGGGCGTTTGATTGCCTTGGGCGAGATCTTAGACCAGGGGTCAACAACCTTTTTGAAACTCCGAGCTACTTCTTGTGTACCGATTAATGTGAAGGGCTACTAGTTTGATATACGCACTTCTGAAATAAAAATTTTGCTCAATTTACCTTCAATTATTTTAGTATTTATATTCGTTAATGTGAATATTAGTTTTAGAACAGGCCGGCGGGCGACCTGGTGCCCGCGGGCACCACGTTGGTGACCCCTGTCTTAGACGTTTCTAGTTCCTGTTCCTAAGTGATGCTGGCAAGTCTTGCTAGGTAAAATATATACATAATTGTGGTTTTGTTAAAGACCATGGCAATTTGCTTCTTCGTAAAAAAGTACCCTGCAGATACTCTATTTTGTATTTTATCGCAATATACCTGACTATTGCTGCGAACGAAACGAATTTTTTGTTACTGTTGCTGTAAAATGGAGCAATTTTTTTGTGAAGAAAGGGTAAAGCGCTTTGTAAACGTCCGTTTGCATTGCATCATCAGCAACCTGAAAAGTATAAGCAAAATGTCGACGTTGCCCCCCCTGGAAAAATTACTGCGGATGCCCATAGAAAGGGGGCTTGGGGCCATTCTAATGAAAGTTTGCCGATCACTGCTATGCGCAATACTGCTGAACTGAGCTTCAGCAAGTTGAGGCTAATAAAAACGTTTCGCAGATCAACTACGACTAATGAAAAACTTACAAATGTGGCAATGATATCTATTGAAAGTGAAACTGCTAAAATATGTGATATGTTTGAGTTGACAAAAACATTTGCATTTTTGTAAACTTGGAAAAGTCATTTTCCTAGCTTGAAACATAGCAAATGCTTAAGTTTGTCAGCTTTATACGTTGTGTTGATGCTGTAGAAAATGCTGTTATAAACATTTGTTAAAATAAATCGATGTTTTTGTT
>JGI24159J19872_10005548_pt1 | contig 16327 bp, 9 predicted proteins | sample Ectturendosymbi4_FD_19872 | JGI IMG/M metagenome (IMG submission 19872) | reverse complement strand
GCTTCAAGGCATACAAAACGTACATCACGATTATTTGGTTTTAAAACTGAACAAAATCAAAAATTTACGATTTTTATTTAAGGTTACCGCTGATGCTACACATAAGGGTAAGTAATGCAGTATTTGTAGCACGCCAGAGTTATCAGAGAAGAATTTTTGTGATGGGCTTGAAATGAAGTTTACATCATCATTAGGTTGGATACAGCAAGCTGGTGCTCAAGAAACGCCACGGAAAAGCATTACTCCTTGTTTTACTTTCAGTTAGTGATTACAAGCGGTTAGATACAAGTTCGTATTTTTTACTTCCACACGGAGCTTGAACCTCAGGAAAATGTCAACCATGATATGAATTCTCCAACATTTCCACTATACGCAACAATAGGCATCGGAAGGGGAGGAGTAGAAGAGGGCCTTCGCCCCTCCCTACATTTTGAAATTTTGCATTTTCCTGTTATAATTATAGCAAAAAATATTGTTTGCTAAGTTTCGAGTGGAAAAAAATAAATTTCACCATTTTGCCCACCCTACGAAAACCAATGGCTTCACCTGGAAATTCTACTATTGCCCCACACCTAAATGAAATTTTCCAACCCTCATGTACACTACATTTGATTAAACATGGACAATTGGTGAACCACAGTGCTTTGATCAGGTTCGATTAAATTATGCAATAGGTATCGCAAGCGATATCGGTGATTTGCTCCGAAGTATTTCTGTGGCATACACATTGAAAGCTTGACTGCTCTGAAAATTTTTGGTGGAACTTTCGGAATTGGTAGGGGACAATTGCCCCCCTCCTGGCTACGCTCCTGCTCAAATGTCGCCATCCCGTCGGGGAATAACCGGAAAAACAAACCTGATTACAACGAAACTAAGGTAGGAGTCTTGAACAAAATGTCAAGATGCTACTCCGTGCAAGGGCGGATCCAGCCAGTATCTTTAGGAGGGGCGATTTCAGAAATATTTCATAGTCAAGCCTTATAACGGTTTCGCTTCTGTAAGAGAGATGAAGTATATTTCACAACGCTGCTGTGACAAAACAATGGACGAAAAAACGGCTCTATATCGCAATTATGTTTTCCGAATTGTACAAAATTATGGTTAATAAAGTTACTTTCGCAGGTTTTAGGGGGGGTGATCGCCCTCGCCCCCCCTGGATCCGCCCCTGACTCTGTGAAAGTTGGAAGCAGACGTTGGAGGCAATCCACACTTTTTATGATGTAACAGACATGGCACTGATAAACAGCTGGATTATTTACAATCACGTTTGCAATTCTGAAATAGCCGCAGAATTTTCATGCAGAAAGTTAGCGAAAAACTAACGGGGGGCTCTCCAAACGAAAGGCTACAAATTGAAAACATTGCAGCTGTTGCAAAGCATGCTCTTACACCAAAAAAACGCAAAACTTGTTCTGGCAATGACTGCAGAAACATAACAGATATTTGCGTGATTTGCAAAAATATTGCGTGTTGGTGTTGTAAATATCAGTAAAACTTGCACTTGTTAAATATGTGTGTTTGCCACTTGTTTGCTTGCCTCTTAACTCTTGTCGTTTTTATTTTGCTTGATTCTTCGCCAATTTGACACAGTTTGCGATATTTCAACTCAATTAAAAAGCTGCGTTTAGTGTTTTACTTACAAAACAGCGTGTGCGTCAATCGTAACAATCCCACCAGTATGTTTTCAACGCTATTTCCGATTTGTTGTTGAACTACAATTTGACCAAGCCAGGTGGTTTCACTGAGATTTCACGGCACCGAATGGTTCTCCATTCTTCTAACTCTAACACATTTTTTTGAACGTTTTTCGTCACTTAGCGGGCGGTAACGGCTCGGTGAAATCTAACGGCAAAAAATATCGTGAGCGGCCCGCTGGCTCAACTTTAGTGGCCCGCCCAAAAACCGGACCATTGGTGGCTTATGTCATCTCTAGATCGGCGTTGTCCATAAGCCAGTCCGTAAACCGTAACCGGATTCTGTGTGAAGACAAATTTAAGAATATGGTCGCAAAGCAAACTTAAGTGCGGTTCAATTCCAGTGTGGCGAATCATTTTTATGAAGCAACTATTCCTTGGATAGACAGTTTCAGCAGTTGCTGTAACGACCAGACTTGTTCCACACGGGTGTGAGCTGTGCCAAATATCTGTGAAACCACGTCGCTGTTCCGAGTTTTTCTTGGTTTTATTCGCAACCGCATGCGTAGATTATGTGCAATCAGGGGGCAGATGCAAGGGGGGCGATAGGGGCGATCGCCCCCCCTAAGATCTACGAAAGGAACTTGTTTCACCATGATTTTGTACAATTCGGAAAACAGCATTCGCGATATAAGGCAGTTTTGCCGTCCAATGTTTTGTCATAACAATGTTGTGAAGTATAGGCTACTTCGTCTCTCTTTCAGTAGTGAACGCGTAATGAGACTCGACTACCAAATATTGCTGAAATCGCCCACCCTAAAATTACTGGCTGGATCCACCCCTGTGTGCAATGATACTGGCACCTGTGGCTGTAAACTATAATAACAGGCCAGATATACGGAAAATTTACAATTATGTATAGACAGGTCAAACGCAAACGCGTTCTTTGAGATCAAATTAAGTGCTGTTTTTCTAAGTTAGAAAGGTAAACGGTTTCCTTAATTTTGATCGACGCAGAAAATAACTGAGCAAAATGAAGTAAGCAGTAAAGTTCGCTTCCAAACGGTTTTTGATTTGAACTACTCACACTCGCCCTTAACTATTATCCGCTGTCGCCATGATTGCTATTTGCGTGAATAAGTGAAAGAAATACCATGGCAACGAGCGTCGGATGGATTTTTTCCAGGGGGGGCCGTAGTGGATATTTCCAGGGGATAGACAAATAATAGTTTCCAGGGGGGCCAACAGTGGTGAAGTTTAATTCTATTAGCTCGAAACTAAGAGACAAACATTTTTCCGCTGAAACGTTAACAGGAAAGTTTCAATTTTCAAAATCTAGAGGGAGCCAAGTTCCCCCTGCCAACTCCTACCGACACCGATGAACGCTGCGATAACCCAAACTTTAATTTCCACAGTGTTGCACATAATTTTGTTTTCTACGTCCCTTTTAGGCACATAGCGGCCACTTTTTTGACCAAACTTTTTAATTCCATAACAATCCATAACTCGCCAACCGACTGAGCTAGAGAGCTGTTCAAACCCTCTATGCGCTCAGCAAGTCTTCTAGTTGAGATAAAAAAAATTTTTTTTGTTTTGGGTTTGGGGTTCTCTGTGTTGAACGTCACAAGTGGGGGGTGTTGTTGCGTTTTTTGGCCAACTTTACACGGCCCTGGACACCAATCCAAGGAGCCAATTTTTGGCTCGTGTTTTTGTTGGAAACTAGGCTAACATACGAGTCTTTAGAGCCCTTAATTGGCTTTCTAGCACATCTGGAGCCAATATATGGCACAAAAACCAAAAAGTGGTCAAAATTTCTACCCTCACAAAAGGAAACCTGGGTTGAATGACACCCATTTTGCATATGGCCATAACTCGCCGCCAGAATAGGCTAGAAGGCTGTTCAAGCCCTCTAAAGACTCGTGAAGACTCGTAGTTTAGACTGAAAAAACAATTTAAGCCTGAGATCACGTTTTTTTTGTTGATGTTTACACAATGAGAGGATGTTTATGCATATTTGTTTACATTTGGAAGACGTCATCATCCCCTGGGAGTCGACCAATCGAGCCGATTTTGTGGCTCAAAGTTTTTGTGGATTCTAGGCTACAATACGAGTCTTTAGAGGGTTTGACGGACTTTCTAGCGTTTCTGGTTCAAAAGTTGTGGCAAAATAAACAAAAATTAACTAGGGAAATCTCCGAATATTGCTCAGCAAGTTCCTGAATAAATTGGGGTCTTTTGGCCATAACTTTGGCACCAGAAACGCTAGGAAGCCGATCAAGGGCTCTAAAGACTCATATTACAGCCTAAAATCCAAACAAGCTTTGAGCCACAATATCGGCTCATTGTCTGGCCGATGACATCATAAAAGAAAAACCAAAAAAAGCAAAACATACCTTAACCCTGACGACATCCACCGAAAACCCCAAATCCAAATCTCAAAAGTTGTTTTTCAGTCTAAACTACAAGACTTCACGAGTCTTTCGAGGGTTTGAATAGCTCTCTAGCATAAGCTGCTGGCGAGGTATCACCGGCCATGGAAGCTGTTAGTTGGTGACATGCTTTTTCTGCAATTTTTGGATTTTGGGGAAAAATCGGGTTTTTGAGCCACAATTCTGGTTTCAGACATGCTAGAAAGTCAATCAAGGGCTCTAAAGATGCGGATAGTCTCCTAGTTTCCAAATAAATTTTGAGCCAAAAAATGGCTTATTGGATTGGCGTCCAGACCAGTCAAAGTTGGTTAAAAATTCAAACACAGCCCCACTTTGTGACGTCTCCCCAAGAGAATCCCTGACCCAAATCAAATATTTTTTTTTAATCGAAACTAGAAGACTTGCCGAATCCGTAGAGGGTTTGAACAGCTCTCTAGCTGAATTGGCTGGCGTGTCATGGTGTTGCAAACGTGGGCATGAATGTGTTATCCGTGGGCCTAAAAGGGCTCGACCCAAACAAATCAAGGGAATTGTTGCAGCTCTGCTACTTTTGTTTTATCCACTCTTTTAGCCGACATTTTATTTTTCCGTGTTCTTTCCTTGAAATTATCCCAAATGATGACATTGGTTTCCCTATTAAACATAAGTACCGAAACCAAAAGTATCATTTATGACTTCCAAAACAATCTTAATGTTGCGCCCTTTGAAGAATTACCAGATCTATACTTTTTTGTTCTGGGCTGGCTGAGATGTGTTCGTTTTCTTTTGCCGCTTTATCTGCGAAGAATTAAGCTCCGTTCCTTGAATGAAAAGAACTTTTTGATGAAGAAACTTATTTTCACCAAATAAATCACCAATATTACTTGCATTGATTCACCTTTTCACATCAAGTGGCAGGCTTAATTAAACTTCTAATAGTCAAGTCTGTCATCTGAAGATTCCTATGTTTTAGCATAAACCCTGTTATTTCCGCTAATGTGCCATTTACAACGTGTTGTTTGAGCAATGACCGAAAAATGAAGTGGCTCTTTGAGGAGGGGAAACAGTTGTCACGCCATCTGAAAGATGCAGTTATTGTGCTTAAGGGACGGGAGCTGTAAATCTTGGATAACCGTCTAAGTCGTGGCTCACAGCATGGGCGTCAGAAGGGGGGGCCATGCCCCCCTTGGATTTTGAAATTTTAACATTTTCTCGTTAAATTTTTTGCAAAAAAAATTGTTTTCTGAATTTCGAGTGGTTAAAATGAAATTTTGCCTCATTTCCCCCCCTGTAAAAGTCTTTTTGCCCCTACTGGAAAATCCACCATTGGCCCCTCCCTGGAAAAAATCCTTTCGACGCCCATGGCACACAGTACATGGCACACAGTATAAAAGTTAATTGAAAAGATGACTTGAAACCTTCGTTATCACCACAAGATGTTTGCGTTAAGGTGCTTTGCCTTGTGCCAAGTAAGTGATAAAGGGTAATGGATCCAACAAAGAATGTTTGCAAAACATTTCACAGATTCTAGTAAACAACAATAAAAAGATTGTTTATTTAACGCTTGAATGGTCAGATCTTTTCTTGAAAATACGGTAAAATTTTTTTTTCCGTAAATTTTTTCGGAAACCATTTGTTTACGATCACTTTCAAGTTTACGCAGTTCTTGACATTTGGATTTTGCTTATTTAGTACATTCTGCATTCAGTATCTTACTGCACAGTTCATAGGCCTCCTACAGTATTTCCTAAGATCAGCTCACCTGCACATTGTGCGCAACTTCCTGAGCATTGCAAACCGATGTCTTTTTGCTGGATGCAACTTTCCTTGCGAAGCTCACACATGCTTCTGTAGGTTTTCCCGTTTCTTCCGCACATTGGATACTCCTTCCCACCGCATTTGTGTTCGCACACACATTGCTTGCAATAAAAAGTTGGATTTGAAGACTTGCACGGCCGATATATGCGAGATAAACACTAACGCAATGCCTCCATGATAACTAACGGAAAATTTTAAGAACCACACAAATAAATGATGTTTCTGCATAGGTAAAATCGGAATTGTTTTGCACATGCAGAAACACTATAAAAAATGAATTTCAAATGTATGAAAAGTCTAACTGTTTCCACCAACAAATATTTCAATTAGAATGATGGTATAATTCAGTTCAAACAAATCCAGTTAAAATTCAGCCAATTGTTTGTGGATATAATGGAAAAGTATTCGCAATGAGTTTAATGGAGGTTAGATTTAGTTCATAAATGGCTTCTATTTGTATTGGACAATATTTAATGATCATCGTGTTTATTATGTAATGCGATTATAACGAAAACTTGCAGTGGAAAATTTGAGTTTGTGCAGTCGTATGAGTCACATACGACTTTTTCGAACATTGGAAAAATGCTGCCCTCCTCACTGAAGTGCATTAAAATTTGAACTTTGGTTTGCACTTACCGGAAGATGGCGGTAGAAAAATACCGTCTAACAAGCTGCTGTGAACTACGGATCAAAAACAAAATTTATTAAACCTTAAGCTCTAGCCTTGAAAAACATATGTAATAACCACATGCACAGCCGCAGAAGGTAATGTTGCCAAACTTTCAGAATTGATTCTGGAGATAAATAAGAAAACGTTTGACCTCAAGCTTGATTGATTGTCAAAAATCGCAAAATTAGAAATGTGGTTCATCAGTATGCAAACTTTGTCAAAGAAAAAATTATCCAGTCATCCACACAAAGTCCTCACTAAAAATAAATGTCTGTAGTAAAAATTTAGCATACTTAAATACGCTCAGCATGTAGATGTAGAGATGCGCTTAAGCTAACTAAAAATTAGCAATCCTAAAAAGCGAATCAGTCAACCTAAATTTTATTCAAAGGACCCAAAACGCCGAAATTAACCCAATAAACACTCTCGCAGTGCGCACAGGACATTGCAGTTAAGAGATCGTCCAAGTTTGTCGTCATCTCCTTGCGGACATTGATTTATTATAACTTTTGTTTCAAAGCGTAATTCAGCCGTTATCTTTTGCAGTTACCGGTGTGTGATTACCGCGTGCAAGCCTGCAACTTTGATTGCTCTCAAAATTTAAATTCCCGTTCTGACGTTCATGTAACTAGTTTGCTGCCGGTTTTTGAACAGTTCGTGCAATTATTGATGACCAAAAGAAAAACGAAAGTTTATATTGTGGAAAAATCTTTGCTGTTGCGATGGCAATAACGAAACAATTCTATCTGCATTTTACCGAACAACGAAGCAGACAAAATGTCATGATAGAAAAATGAACAAAATAAACAAAACCATTTCAAAAGCCAAACAATATCAATGGCCGTTAGGCATCATTTCTCACGTCTTGTTTGACTTTCGCTGGGTGGATACTGGGTGTTACTTATTACAAATATTGTGAGATATACTCCACTTACAGTTTAATTAATGTGAACACAACAAGTTTAAAGCCGCCATAAAGAAGCTTCCGGTCCTAAATTGGATTACGTATTGTAGCTTTCAATTTTGTTTGCCATGTAAATAACATCTTGTTGGTAGTTTTTCATCAACTGAATTTTATAGTAAACATACTTTGAGCTATAACAGTTGATACGTCCAATGCATGCTACGTCCTCAGGCGAATTTTCAAGAATGCAAGAAAAAGAAGAAAAGGACTTACATGAACGTTGGTGGATAAATGTTTGCATAACTTCATTGAAACATTTTATTTATCTTTGTGCATAACCAATACTCCAAACCATGCAAAATCTATCACGCCATTATGCTGTACCTGGAGTTCATTGCATTTGGCACCATAATTGCAATCCCAGTGTTTAGCGCATTTTTGAATCTTTCCGTTTGCTGCAAAGTAAAAACGTTTCCGTATTTTTCACAAATCTAACTATTTAGCGTTTCTTGACTCAAATCGGTGATAGTTACACCCACGTTTCCAGCTGTTCAACGCCCACATCAGAAATAACATGATGTGAGTGCCATAACGGCTGAATACGTAGATTTCAATTGTAATTTGAGCAAAACAGACTTAGGTTCCAAAATAAGCCGTTATCAAAATATTTTTCTGACTTCATTTTTTCTGGTTTGCTCTTTGCGCCGAGTGGGACTGAGATGCCATTCTACCACAGGAAGTTTTGCGACTACTTCGAGCAAAACTGCCATGATGGTTGAACAGCAGCTTAATCATTATGCCTGAAAACTCACTTTGAAGGATTTGTTATTTGTTGCTCAGCCACTTTTTCCAAATTTGAAGTTACGAAGGAATTGCCAAATAAAAATTACACGTAACTTCCAATGAATTCCAATAAAATTTTTAAATGTCTTGCAAATAAGTGAATTAAACCTTTCAAATCATTTGTTTTTTTAAAGTCCAACACAGATTAAGACAAATGCAAGTTTCGAGAAACGGCCTTTCACGTAGCTCATGAGAGAATGGCAAATAAATATCAAGTTGACTTACGAAGTATTCCCACGTTTTTTGTATCTAGATGTTGAAGAAGTATTTGAGATCTAGCTTGTTCACAGATGAAGAAGCAGAAAATCCATAACAAGCAAATCATTTCTAAATCATAGCTAAAGCTGAATCACTAACAACTCGTTATTTGATCAGATAAAAATAGGCTTATTTGCTCTGCTTCAAATTTTGTCACGCTCGAACACAACAAATAAAAATTGCTTTAGAACGGGTGTTTGTAAGCCATAAAGAAAACGTATTTCTACAACTTTGTTGATGTGCCTTCCTGGGCACGAATGAGTTAACGCTGTATCGGAACTAAGTGAAATAAATCGCTAGAACATTACAAATGCACCCATCTCTTGCTGTCACTGAACACTGAAGTTAAATCAAGAAGCTCTGAGATTTTATCTGCTTGCTCTGAGGTTTTATCTGCAAGGTGGCGTCCACTCGAATAAAGTGATAGTTTGGCGTAAGTTTTGTCAGCTAGGTGCTAAAAATTAGAGTTGCCTTGCGTCGATCTGTTTTTGACATACTCATGTCGCAGCTAATGCTATTGCTCAAACTTGCATCGCTTAAAATTTGAGATCCACTAAGTTCTGAGCATTTAAGTGCGTCTACAATTGCAAAATCTCAGACTTCGAAGCCGCTGAGTGCAATAATTATCAAGAGCTGTTTTATTCAACCATATGTTTCATCCGAAACTCTGAAATTAAACGATAAAATATGCGTCATGCTCACGCAAAGTGTGAACAAAGCACGGGAAACGGGTCTTATGTTGCCCTGTAAAGGTGTGCATGTAGCCCTCTACGACATAGTCATCTACACATGTTATTTGGATAGAGAGAATATTTCATATTAGTGTCTTATGCCACTGTAGACGTCGTTGTACTTGGCATCTAGTTATTTCCGGACACTAACTTTAAAACGTGCGCACTACGGACGGCTCACACCAACACTAATTTACGCCGTATTTCCTTCGATGACCAACTGACAAACTTTTTTGTCAGACTAGCTTTTCCTAACTAACAATATTTACCCAAATCAGTTGATTTTCGAAGGATCTAAAAAGAGAGTTGTTCGGAGTTATCTAAAAAGCGTAGCAGAACGCCATGTTTTTAATAAACATTGAAGTGAAAACTGTTTATCTGACGATATGAAGGCTGCCAAAATCTGTTTCTTTTCTGATCGTGGGGAGGCTACAACTCTCCTGTAGATACTTTATGTCATGAAACAATTACTAGTTTTCAAAAATACATTTTCAAAACTGTTTTCACACTAATTTTGGACAACATATCAAAAAATGAAGAGCTGAAGAAAGAAACTTATCCGGTAAAAAGTGTGTAGCAACATGAAACTATGTTGAAGAAATCTTATCTGTAGAAAGTAACGCTAAGAAAACTTCTTCATTTATATATTTTGAATTTTGAATTACTTTAGTTGACATAAACTGCGCAGCCCTTTAGAATAGCAGCTTATTCAATGTGATCCTTGCTACTGTAGACAATACATTACATTCCAGATGCTGATCTCAAACGATTTACCCTATCACAATGAAAAAGAACGTACTAAACAATGCTTTTTTTGCATACAACCTTAAGGTTTTGATTTGCAATGTAATAACAATTGGTTGTGTTCGTGTGACGAAATTTATGGCTTATAAGGTTTGACATAAGGATTTCAACGGCTTAACTCATGCGCCTAGTATCCGCAATTTGTTGGAGTGATGCCCTGCGAAGTCTTAAAGCTAACGAAACCACGATCCTTTTGGGATACTTCAAGGCACACCTTGGGAAAGGTGCTAAGTTATGGAAGGGTGTGATTGGCCAACATGTTGACACTGACGTAAATGACAATGGAAGGTTCTGTTGCAACTGTGCTGTAACAACGCACTCTGCATCGTGGACACTTTCAACACAGAGTTGATGTGCACAAGTCCACTGTTGCAGAGATTCGTTGGGTCAACGGTCACGCATAGATTTCTGCATCTTGAAATACCAACGGAGCTACACAAATGTGCAAGTCTAGGAGGTCCTACCGACTAAATTAGGAGGCGCTTGTGGACAAGGATGCAAGAAAAACCTCTGCAGACAGCGTATCGCCCTTGTCCCGAGAGATTCTGTAATGCACAGCTAACGAGGATGCAGAATGGTAGCTATTCAAAGCACATGCAGCTTCATCTGCTGCTCTCGAATCGAATGTGGAAGAAAACGAATCGGTGTGGCAAATAATGACCAAAAAGTAGCCCCATGGAACCAAGAGGTGAAAGATGCTTCAAGCAAGGAGGTAGCCTACTGGGCAGCGTCAGATCCAGATAGCGGGGGGCCTGTAGCACCTTTAACAGCACGAGGCCTTAGCAAAAAAATGCACTTAAACGCCTGTTAGTGTACTTTCAGCTAAATGAAGGGTAGGGACATCCATGTGACCAGCATTCAGCATATTGAATTTCGCAAGCACGAAAAACCTGATCCTAAACAGCAACTGGTGGGCAGGACATTATGGGCTATATATCTGTTTTACCAAAAAAAGTATATACGAACTTTATGACTTCAATTACCGGCTGTAGAAGTTAGTGCCAATATTTTTGTTCATTTTCCGTCTCTTGTGGAAGTTTGAAATCGACACGCCCACCGTTATTTTTGAGCACCAACAATGAAATTAGAGCTTGACTGTGTGCAGAGCTTTCTTCGTGCCGACGATGGGATAGTCTGCATTCTTCATGGATTTCACGTAGTTTGTTGATGTCGCCGCCGAAATGGCGGAAAACATAGAGGAAAAATGGACAACTTGAGTGAAATCTACATATTTCTTCAATACTTTTTTTATGAAGCGTCTTGGCAGCCGAGCAATAAGGAACTCCTCGTAAGAGCAATCGCCTGCAGTGTCATCGACAATGTCACCTTCAGGCATTCAAGAAATCGATTGCGCAGAATGCAAAAAGTGAACCCACGCTGCATGAGGTATTCCAATTGCTTCAATCAGTCGAGCGGCGCCTGACACACATTGAGTCCAGTCTGAATCTGCGTATCACTGCTGTCGAAACAAGCTTAGAGGTTGCTCACGAGAAAAGCTATAAAGTAGACTGGAGAGTCTACAAACTGAATTTCAACTACATGCAACTGAGAATCGCAAAGCAATAATCATGCATGAACTTGTTCAAAGGAATTTACTTACTGTTCCATGGTATTCCTATGAAAGAAAAAAGTGAAACTTAAAATTGCACTTTTCTGCATCAAACCTCGACCGAATCATATTCTCGAACGTTCATCGCCTTCCACGCAAATCTTCTGCTACTGCTTCATCCACTTCTGCTACTGCATCACCCATTGTTGTGAAATGCCTAACCATGAAAGACCGGAACTCCATCCTCAACCAAGCTTCCCATGCCAGACAGTTTAAAAATATAGCATTACAAAGCACCTTCCACTGGCAATGCAGACTCAACGACGTACTCTCCTCAATACTGCAAATACATTTTACAAACAAGGAAAGTGAATCTAGTGGAAAATTGTCGACACAGACTACAGACTCTTTGTTGACGGTGATATATTCCCTACTAAAGTCTAAGTGCCTAACAATCTGCTATTTGAATGCTTGCAGTATTTTCGCTTATAACTCGGCACTAAACCTCGCGGAATTGGGTGCAGTTACTAATTTCTATGGGTTCGACATTATATGTGTTACTGAAACTTGGTTGGATTCTTCTGTTTCAAACAACCTTCTACGTCTTTCCGGTTTTTGTCCTCCATTCCACCTTGACCGAAATCGTCATGGAGGTGCAGTCTTGGCCTACGTCAAATGTAAAATTTTTTGTCAGCGCAGACTGGATTTAGAATGTGCCGGCACTGAAATACTGTGGCTCTAATGTCAAACTTTAAAAAAATCTCAATTTTCATAGCGGTATGCTACCAACCACCAAGGTTTGATACCCAGTCAAAACAGCATTACTGTGATTCATTTTGCTCTGCTTTAACCGCCATGTCGAATACTCAACTGATTACTAGTTGTCGGTGACTTAACGACCTGTCACTCCAGAGACCTTCGCACCGACAGTCGTGCTTTATCTCGTGTTCTTTAACCTCCTTCGGACTATAGCATTTGGTATGCTTGCCTGCACGTCGAGGCATATATTAGACTAACTTAGCCAGAGTTAATATCTAAAAGTGGCATTCTGCCTCCTTCCGCAAGTATCTAAAAGTGGCATTCTGCCTCTTTCCGCAAGTCTAGAACTTTGTTTAATTTTCGCAGAGGTAAACTATAAAATCTCCCTCGCCACAGCACGCAAGTCGTTAATTTGGGACTATACTCAGATGCCGACGTCGAAGGGCTAAATGACGCTCTTTTTAAACGACGCTCTTTTCACTCTTTTCACCTGGAACTTCATAATAGCCAACTCAACCGATGTTAACTCTGGCTTACAAAATATTACCGACGTCATCAACCAGAATGCTAAAGCTTATTTCCCAACCAAACCATTACACCAAAACCGAAAATCTAAACCCTGGATGACTAGGAACATTTTACTACTCCGAAAACGTCATAGGCTATTCAAGCGCTGGCGTAGATTGCATAAACCCGACATAAGCAGCTTTACAACAAAATACGCAATCTGGTCCAGTGAAAAATCCAGGCTGCCAAAAATCCCCTTCCAAACACATCATTCCAGACACATCACCAAACGACTGAACTCGCTTTGTCAAAGCAATCCCTAACTTTTGGAAAATCGTGAATCAATACTGGCAACCTCCGAGAGATACAGTAGGTCCTTCCCTCTTTTATCTAATGCATTGCCCTTCAGTCAGACTATGACAAAAGCAACATGTTTAGCTATTTCTTTGCCTCTGCATCCCTGCCGAACATCGACTTGACGCTTCCCCATTCGCTCCTAAAACGGATGCGCGCATCTCCCCTATATACATCGAACCTCTAGATATTCTCCATGTTCTTAAGCGTCTTGATCCTTCTAAATTCAAAGTTCTCCTTAATCTACCATACTGCTTACTTAGATTATGTTGTCAACCCCGAACTACAAGCCTCTACAAAAAGCTTCCTATTCTGACGCCGCAAACTACAGGCCTGTTGCTATCCTCCTCTCCTTGTCTAAAATATTCGAGCGAATTATTCACAGTCACGTTTATTCATACCCCGAGAGTAACAAGTGGTTGTCTCAACTTAATTCAGGCTTCCGTACAAAACGTTCCACATCACTCTAAGAAACCACACATAAACTTTATGCTTCCTATGATAGGGGCTTGTCTTCAAGGATCGTCTTTATGAATATTTCCAAAGCCTTTGATCGAGTTATTCACTCTGGATTAATCTATAAATTGGAACAGTTAGGAACAGACGGATCCTTACTTAATCTCTTGTCGTCTTACTTGAGTCGTACGAACGAATTAGTGAGAACCAATGACAGTCATTCAAACGTCTGCTATACAAATTGCGGGGTACCACAGGGCTCTGTCCTCGGTCCCTTATTGTTTCTAGTATATGTCAACGACATTGCCGAATCCATTGAATCTTCAATCTCATAATTTGCTGACGACACAGCATTACTATTCTCTTCTAATTGTCCTCTTCATCTCCATCAGGTTTTAACTCGCGATTGCCACACCTTGTCCAAGTGGTCAGATGTATGGAATGGAAAGTTTAATCCAGCAAAACCAAAGTTTCAACGATTTCCAAACGTCATATCTTTCACCCTTTTCTTACATTTAACAGTATTGACCTCAGTGAAACCGATTATAGGCCTACATATATTAAGTCTTACATTTAATCATGCGTTATCATGGCATCATATTTTGTGGATTAAACAAACGACCACATTTGGACTTAACCGCATAAACCAGCTTTCACACCTTGTTCCTTGCAAAGTCCTCTGCGCACTCTTATGTTTCTTGCGTTCACCCAGTCGTAGATTATGGGAAAATATTTTTCGCCAACTGCTCAACGTCGGATAGCTTGCTCCTAGAGCACATACATACAAAGACTGCCGAATTAACACGAGGTTGTTTTCGTACAATACGTAACGTCGCTGTCCTTTCTGATCTCAACTTCATTCCACTATCTAAATGGGAGATCTCCATACGCTCTTGTTCTTTTATAAAATAAAAACTGGTCTTACAGTACCTATCCTGCCCTCCACTCGTTTTTACCACTGATCCTAGGAAAATCTCAGCCTACTCATGGCGTCATGCCAATAATTTTCAGCTTCCCCTCTGCAGACGTTCGCTAGTGTACAATTCATTTTTATACAAAGCTCCCTCACTCTGGAACTCCCTACCACAATGCATCAAATTATCTTCTAAATTTGTAGCTTTTCAAAACCCGCATCACCAAGAAACGTAATACTTGGCACTCACACGGATCGAATCCATCCGCCACCTGATTACGATGTATTTTTCGCCTTGGTCACATCCCTTCAAACATTATATGAAGTCCTTTCGTCAGTGTAGTTGTGGGTCTAAGGAAATGCTAGAACACCTTCTCCTGCAGTGCAATTTGTCATTGCACCATCGCAACTTACTTATTCTAATGCTATAAATACCTTGCTCAATGAAAAAATTTATAATCAGCCACAATACTCTACTCTCACTAATAAAGCTTTAATCCATATTCTCCTGTTTGGCCATCCGGAATTATTGTTTTTAAACCAACAGTAGTTATCTTTACAGCACTGTCTTGATTTGTTAAGCACAGTGGACGCTTTAAAATTCCTTGTTTGATAATCCTGACTTGTCCACTTTCTGGTGTATCCTAACTGGTATATTATTTGCCTTTTGCCGCTTTGCGATTGATTTCTTTTGTTTCTTCGTTTGCTGTTGTTTTGTCGTCTGCTTTATTTTGTGCCTATTGACCAGACAAGAGACATTAACTAGGCCTCGGCCTGCCGCCAATTGTCTCTAAATAAATTTGTCACACAAATGAAAGCAAGTTAACGCAGAAGAAATGTTGGTACATTCCACGAAAGCAAGCCATAGCTTCTTTCTGAAACGGCATCACATCCGCGAAGGATTGCATAAACGCATAGCGTTTGCCTACCTAGGCAAAGTTACCAGCTGAGGCTTTGGCGCTCCCACGTTCATACTGTAAGCTATAAGCAAGCATTTACTTAGAATCCTAAAATTTGTGCCGCATTGCTGCTGCAAGAAGTCGCTCTTCCAAGCACTGAAAACAAACGTTACATTGACACAGTAATGTGGATTTTTCTACTGTTGACTGCTATCTCGGCAATACAGGCCACCTTTAACGCCCCCGCGAGCCACTTAAGTGGCCGGCACTTTTTTGGCCATAATTCGCCAGCTGCTGCAGCTAGAGAGGTGTTCAAACCCTCTACGGATTCAGCAAGTCTAGTAGTTCCAAGTCAAAAAAATTTTCAGGTTTGGATTAGGGGTTCTCTTGGGGGGACGTCACAAGTGGGGATGTTTAAGCATTTTTATGGCCTACTTTACCCGGCCCTGGACGCCCATCGAATGGGCCCACATTTTGGACCAAGTGTTTTTTCGGAACTAGGCTATCCCACGCGTTTTTAGAGCCCTTGATTGGCTTTCTAGCATATCTGGATAAAAAATTATGCCACAAAAACCAAAAAGTGGTCAAAATTTCTACCCCTAGAAAGGAAACCAGGGATTGAATAACACCCCTTTTGTATATGGCAATAACTCGCCTTTAGAATAGGCTGGAGAGTTGTTCAAACCCTTTAAAGATTCGTGAAGACTAGTAATTTAGACTGGAAAAAAAAAATTTTCAGCTTGAGATCACGGGTTTTTTGTTGATGTTTACACAATGAGAGGATGTTTATGCATATTTGTATACATTTGGATAATGACGT
>JGI24159J19872_10005547_pt1 | contig 16327 bp, 12 predicted proteins | sample Ectturendosymbi4_FD_19872 | JGI IMG/M metagenome (IMG submission 19872) | reverse complement strand
CAACACAAAAATTCAGGAATTTATTAACAGAACCCGACAAGTAAAAACTACAGCTGTGAATATATTTTTTGTGAAGAAAAACAGAAAGTAGGCCTTCGCGTACCACGTTGAAGGTCTTCGCGTACCACTAGTGGTACGCGTACCACAGTTTGAGAACCACTGGTGTAGGTAGAAGTCTATTTTAGGGGTATCCCAAAACAGAGTAGTGCAATCAGTGGCGTAACTAGAGGATTGAGCCAGGGGGGGGGGCAAATCTTAGCTGAAGGGGGCCCACTAGCCAAAACTAAGAAAAAGTTAGGAAATGATAGTGAATCTCTGGATGTCGTGGATGTCTATACTAGCTGAAAAAAATGAAAACACCTCGAAAAACGAAAAAAACAACTTAAACAAAACTAAATATCAAAATATCAACTAGAGGGGGCCCAGTTTCTACATTTAGCTTGCCAGGGGGGAGGGCGGCTCGCCCCCTTGCGAGGTACAAAATATTATTAATCTAACCATGTGACACGTTCCCAGAGATTAACAGTCCAGATATCAGCAAGGTTTATGCATGCTTATTTCGGCCAGTAAAAAGCCCAATGCGCACGCTTTATAAGCATATTTCACCTAAGCTCATGGTAAGTTTATCAATTTGCGCTAATGAAAAAAAACGTCCATCGCGACGCACATGCTTTGACCTGCCTCATGTTTGCTCCTTCAGTAATAATGTTTTCATAACTGAACGATAGGATTGATTCTGCTTTCCTGCAAATTTTTTTTGCATTTGCATTTCATCACTACATCCCCAAATAATCGCCGTCAATTAAATGACAATGATTTACGACCCAATTCCTTTTGTTAAACTTGTTCAAAAAATTTTAGTTGGGAACTACGAGCCTATTATGCGTATTTGCAGAAAAATATTTATAATTAATTTGCAAAATCTGCAAATGCTGTTATGTTGTGAATTAAAAATAAATTTTCAGAATGTCTAGCCCCACTGCACCAACATGAAGGTCCCCAATGGAAGACTTTCTGGCGACGGTTCTGCCCAGGCGAGCAGACACGGGGGGCATTCAGAGGCAGTTACTCCCAAATCTTTTTTGTGCCCCCCAAATTTTGTTGTGCTTAGAAAAATTTGTTTCAAACATTTGAGAAACATAACATCTTTCCCCCATAAAAATGCATTTTTCCCCCCCAAACCTCAAAACCTGGCTACGGGCCTGGTTCTGCCAAAATTGTGTCTGCAATTAGGATATTTTGTTTTGAAATTTTTTCGGCCTCGAGACGTCGCATAACATCACGTTTTTTTGTAAAATTTGGAAGCATTTTGGGGGGGGCCCAGAGTTGGGCTGATACGGCACTGGTTTCGATTATAACCCTGACTTATTTTCGCACAACTTATTTTCCTTATTTGTATTGCGGTGAGGAACAGTATTGCGCTATTTCTGAAACAGTATGCAGCGATTAATGATGGGCAACTCTGTTTAGATGCGAGATTTATTGATGATAACTTCAGTATGGGATCAAAACATGAAGAAAGTGCGCATAATGCAACGCATAGTTGTGTGGGTTGGTCTGCAGTCTGCTTATTTGTCCAGTTTAATCTTAGCTATAGATCGTCATGCCGGAGTTAGCGTATCATCGCTAGGAAGTAGGAACTACCTGGTTTCTTTTTATTTGCTGTTCTCATAGACTCGTTTCAAGAAGTCAGTTGCCACAAAAATAGCTGCTTCTAAGCAAGACATGTATTCTTCCATCAGACTTTAACAAGAAAAACGTGGGCTTGTGCCTTTTGCGTTTGGATAGAATCCCCAGGTGCATCATAATTTGCGTTTAATGATTTTGTGTGAAAAATACGTTTTGATTTATTGTTAGACTTTTTGGTGTAATTTTAATAGATTCACTGAATTTTGACGTGATTTGGTAATTGGTACTAGTGACAACCTTTTCTAGCTTAAAACTGCAAGTAATTTTTGGGCAAATTATATGGTGAACATTGTTTCCCACTCCTTGTATCCCTGCAAACATTGTACCCTCCATTTGCTGTGTGACTCAGGATTGGTAGATACTTCATCACTGCAATGACCAGGCGAACTCTCATAAATGGCCAAAGCATTGTGCTCAGGGGCGAAATGTGTTTTTTATTTTTATACACAAATATTTTCGTTTGCACAATTTAGCAAGTTAATATTGCCTGACTGGCCAGATTTTGATTTCTAAATCCAGTTCCGACTAGCCTAGTAGCGTACTCCGCGTCTTAAAAGTCGTTAAGCCCAACAACCAATCTTTCTTTTACCAATCTTCCTTTGGACATTCTAAATGGTTAAATTTTTTCTTTTTGGAATGGGCTATCACATGCAAATTAGGTCAAAATTCGGCCAAATTTTCAAAAATACTAACAAAAGGCCAAACAAAATATTTGCGGTCAAACCACTTCTGAAAATTGCAAAATTTTCATAATTTGGTCGCAAAAAGGCCAAGTTCGCAATCCTGGCATGATGACCCCTCCAATAACAAAAACGTGGTGACAAACCTCCGACTGCCCTGTTCCAAATATCTAATGCAGACAAATTACTCTAGCTATACTTTTATATTAACTTGAAAAGCATCAAAAAATCTCTGTGGTTTTTAGTTTATTTACTACAGACGAAACTGTCAGCTTTATCAAGTAACAAATGTTCCATTAAGTGTACACAGCTTGCACTCTGAAAAACTACTTCCTCTTAAAGTAGAATTTATAGGAAATGAAAACCAAGTGAACGACAAGAGTTTTTGTTATTTATTGATTTATTTTCGAGTCCCACTGCATACTATATAGCCTAAATAGCATAGTGCGTACACCTTCACTGACTGCTAGACTGAATCAATTCTAACCGCAACAAAGAATTTCCGACTACAAAATCGGATGTCATTTGCAAGCATAAAACAGGAGTTACCCCTATGTCAATCAGTCTATCAATCAATTTATTTTTAAGTAAGGCACAAACATGTCATGTTTCAGCAACTGCCTGGTTATAACAACAGAGAATGAGACACATACATGCCACGGAGCAATGAAAATTATATTTGAAAGAGCAGTTGTTTGTATAATTTCATAAAAGTATGATATAGTCTATATACGATGAGTCGTTCGGAATGGTATATTTCATAGCTTAGAGCAGCGGTGGGGAACCTGCGGCCCACGTGAACATTTGATATAAACGCTTTTCGAAGATTTTTCTAAAATGACATAACAACGAAATTGGTCTATAGTTAGAGGGATTTCATCTGGTAGCTGCTTTGAAGAGAGGAACCACTTTTCCAGCATAATGCTCTCAGGAAAAATGACGTGGGCAATACTTGAATTATGAAGATCTTCCAGATAGACAGATATGATCTTAGTCATTTTTCCTAATGAAAGTGGTATTCATATGGGTCATTGGACTCGTTGCATTTTATATCATTAATTTGAAGTACCACGTCATACAGGAGGATTGGGGTTAAGTACAGTGAAATTTTGAACTAAAAGATTGCAGGAATGCTATACGCTACAGATGACGAAATGTAGATGCAAGGTTCGGGTCTACTTGGGTAAGGTGTTTATTCAATATATAGTTGGAATAGAATATTTGTAAACAGTTGGGTTGGTTAACATTAAATGTTCGAGTTGTAGCATAGATATAGTGTTGGAAGATTTGGTTTTATCCAGACGTCCGTTAATTAGTTTCCAGGCTTCAATTGAGTAAAAATAATTTCGTTCAAATTCATTTCATAATAAATAATTAACTTTTCTTTTTGAGGTGGGTTAAACGATACTTTTATAGTAACTTTTTAAACACCATTCTGGTGTTTTAAAAGAGATCCAAAATCAGCCGTTAAAAGTTAGGTACTGATAGCTTATTCCACTTTTCAACTGCATGTTTGCTATTTTGACTGCGAAATGTCTCTTGCATGAAATTTCTTACGACAACGATTTCTCTTGGTTTCTGACAACTGTCAGTAGATTAAGGTGGCCGTGATATATTTATGCATTTTGAAAAGTATAGCCAAACTTTAACAAGAGTATTTTCGTGCGTTCATTTTCATACGCGGTTTCCTCTGGTCGAGCGCCCTGGGGCAGTGTTTCATTTGTGGGTCATGGACGCCTCCTAATACATCTTAATAAAGGTTACGAATCCCTCAAGAAGAAACTTTGCAATGAATATTTTAAATTAGGTCTTAATCATCGTAGTAGTAATCGAAATGTCTGCAAAGCCTATTAACCCTTTGGATATGTCAGATTAAATCACATTCACGGACCCCTTAAATCACCTTTACGAACCCGTCAGCTCAGGGGTTCACGGACCCCAGGTTAAGAACCAGTGCTCTAGGCGGTCTCGAAATACCTCACGGTCAACAGCAATCTCAGATAGTTCTTCTGGCTCTAAACCAAGATGGGACCAAGAACGGTCGAAGATGTAGTCACTCAGCCTGGTCCTTGTACGAACTCTGGGCCGTTATCTCGTGGGTGTAGCCACTAGCCAACAGCACTTGCCTCGTCAACCTTTCGTAGAATATTAACCCTGCGTGCGGGAGTGAAGACCTTACACAATACAATACAATCATTCTGTAGACATGGCAAAACCAACGTAGCTCGGATCTCTTGATTCGGTGAAGTGGCTCGACATTCAGAGCTTTACGAATTTCACAGCTGCTCGCCATGGGCATCGGAAGGGGGTGCTTGGCCACCCCTGGATTTTAAAATTTTCAGCAATAAAAGGTTGTTTCCTTAATTTCGAGTGGAAAAAAGAACAAATTTTACTTTTGCAAAGCCAGTGAAGTGGAAATTGTCCATTGCAAGACGTGTTTCCTCTCCGCTTTTATTTCGCATTTGCCCTTTCAGAATTCTTCCTGATGTGGTGGAGGCAAATCCCATTCCATCTCCTACAACAGATGGGGAGAAGTTCATACGCTGATTAACCTGATTATACGCAAACAAACTTAAAGTTGTAGAACTGCTTGCGTATGCGATAAAATTATTTCTTCCTACCCAAAAACAGTATGACGTTTTTTGCCATGTTTAGATTAAGCTTTTCCCTTCCAATAGCAGTCAGCAACTCCTTTCTGCCTTGGTCATACCAGTACTGCATTGTTTCTTCTTCCGCTGAAACACAAATGATGCATTTGTGAAAGTGGTTACAAGTGGAAGCACTGTTTTGTTATTAGTCGACAAGCAGCTCAAATGACTGGAAAATATTTTCCAACACACGCAGTTTTGGTAAAAGCTTTTTGTGAAACGATTCGCAGCACCACTCATTCTGTCTAAAACGACGCTCACTCTCTTGTAAAAACACATGGTTAGCTTTCCCGCAGAGGGCACGATCGTGCCTTTTGAAGTTATTATCGGCCATAACTCGCAAACGGATATACTATGCTCTTGAATTTAATAAATTGAAAATTTAAGTGTGAAACAAATTTAACTCTTTTATCCACTTAATCCCACATCTACGTTTCACAATGGCGATGTTTTGGGATCCCTATCTGAGAGTTTACCTCGGGCCCCTAAATTTTAATATTCACCCCTGTCCCCTGTGCAAGCTATCTCATTATATGCAAGTAATGGGAGCGTCAATGCCTTCAGTACTTACAAAATAAAAAGCATCTTGCTACGTCAGACTTTGCTGCTGATACTTGTTGCAGCTCAATGATTTCAAAGTATTTACTGTAGGATATGGTGACAATTAACATCAGATGAAAGTTGAAACACTTTGAGACTATGTACAGAAGGTCGAATTCTAATATCTTGACAAGACTGATTTTTTACTCGTCGGCAAGGTAGAGGGAACTCATTGATGAAAACATCAAGGTTCCACATAATTGTGACTGAACCGTCATAATATACAAGCCTTCACAAGTAAATATCTAGAGTGAACGTTATTGTTGTTAAGCAGTGACTGTGACTAATGAAGACTACCTTGAAACTGAATCGCTTCTTAGGCAAAGTTTGAGATTCAAGATACAAATAATGTATATCACCGCCATATTCACGCATTTAGTTTAAGAAATGTACAAAAACAAAATCTACGATATTGATTTAACGCTACAGCCGACACTGCAAACAAGAGTAGATTATATTTGTAGGACGTCAGGGTTATCAAAGGTATTTGCGATGGTCTTGAAATGAAGCTTACATCACCATTAGGTGGGTTACAGCGAGCTTATGGTCCGCCAAAAACAGCCACGAAAAGCATTACTCCAATTGTTTTTACTTGCGCTTAGTGATTACAAACGGTCACATACAAATTTGTATTCGACTAAAAGCTGAACTAGGATAGTTTTTTTCAGGCCAGGGGCGGCAATTAGCGGCCTGCCTGCCACATGTGGCCCGCGGAAGCATTCTGTAAAAATCTTCAAATCTGCAAATTTTTCCAACTCATCACACTAGCTTCTATGTCCATTAGACGTTACGGCCCTCCGCTTATCGCGACCTTTCAAAGTGGCTCCCGAGCCGAGAGAAAGTAGGCTAATTGCCAGGGGCGGATCCAAACAGTAAATTTAGGGAGGCGATTTCAGTAATATTTCGTAGTCAAGTCTCATGGAGTATACTTTACACAATTGCTGTAACAAAACAATGAACGGCAAAATGGTCTTACATCGCGAATGTTGTTTTCCGAATTGTACAAAATCATGGTAAATAAAGTTACTTTTTTAGGTTTTAAGGGGGGAAATCGCCCCCCTCAGTGGATCCGCCCCTGCTAATTGCCCACCCCTGCTCCAGGCAGTTTTGTTGATTTGCACTGAAGTACTTCTTTGGCTTATAAATCTAAGATTTAATTACCCTGAAAAGTTTTGGTACAACAGTTTGGAATTGGGGGAGGGAATTGCCACCGTTGCTCCCCTGTCTATGCGCCTGTTGAGGTTACCTTCAAAGTAAAACCTTTAATCAGGCAGTATAATTATTCCTTTACACTAGGCAAGTAGACTACTGTGGTGAGACTTTACTTACGAGTGTAGGGATGGGCTCTTTTCTGCTAGCGATGATCGATTCGTTTCAGTGTAAAGTACCTAGCCACAAGTCACAGCTTTTCACTACGCTACTACAATATACGTTACTGCCATTTGCAAGACTTCCACTTGCCAGCAACTAGTAAGGAGGCGGCAGAGCAGAAGTTGGTACAGAAAATGTCTTGATTTTTGTGACGCCGGCGATTTTCGAGGGCAATTACAAAAAGGTTGTACCAGGACTGACTGCACCAAAGTTTTGTGGTGCAACACGTTTGTTTAACAGGAAGGATATATTTTGCAGTTTAACAGCCTTAGACTAGAAACAACTGTCCACACATTCCTACACAGATAAAAATACTTTTTCTACGGATAATGCCAGCTGGAGATTTCTAAGCAATTGAACAAGGGTTTGAAGACAAAAAATTGGTCAAACAACTGATACAAGTCTACTCTATCATAACAACTTATTTTGATGCAGCCGCAAGAGTAGCATAAAATATTGATGGCAATCATTCGTTAAAGTTTTCGGAATGCTATAGCATAAGTATATTTAGTTTTTCGCTCTGTGAGTGAAATCAGTAATACCCGCAACTGGTTAAGCATCTATTGGGGAAAAGTTGCAGACAGTTTAAGGTCACGTTAAAATAATTAATCTGTTATTTCGTAAGCCAACAAAATGAGCCTAAAGTTGAACATTCAGAGGCCTGTCACAATTATGCTACAGTGTCACATGCAAGCTGCAATAGTGAGGAAGTACAGAAAAAAGAATGAGAACTTTAGCCTGGAATTGATCAGCACCGTAACCGGTAATAGAAAAAACAACAATAAGCCGAAATACGCAAAAGCTCAAGCTTGAGAGCATATACATGTAGGGGATATAAAGTCTCAACGCCACTGATACTAGATTGCACCACCTTAAACCCATTCTGTCAAATGTTTTCGCAAACCAGGTTGTCAAGCTGGTGAAATGTTACACAAACTCTCGAATGTTTATTGAAGGTTAACCAAATTGTTTAATTGCAAAGTCTGCTTATAGAATGAATGCCTCTTTTTTGTTTCTGATGACAGCAAAAAAGCGAAGAGAAATAAAAGTGAAAAGTGAATAACAAACCTGTAACATCACGAAAACCACCAAAACAACATCAAAATGAAAAACAATTTGCAGCTGCATATAAGGAACAAAATTAAAGAAATATTAAGTGGAACGTAAAAGTATTGATACACGTTAAAGTTGTTAGTTTTCAACCCAATTATAGTTCAGAGAATTACATCTGACTCATGTTGCTTCATATTTGAGATCACTCCATCTAATTGATTTCTGTTAGAATCGAAGAATACTACTTTGTTTGACTCAACATTTGCTTTCACTTTTTCGTTCTTGTGGTTTAGGCTACTTTATTGTTGACCCTTTTCCGTCTGCCAATCGGTAGACGTTTTAGTTTACAAGAAGAAAAGAAGTTTCTTGAAAGCAAATGTTCTCAAATTCTGTTGCTGCTTTAACGCAGGTGCCCTTGGCTTAATTTACAGTAATTGGTTCCTTTTGGTACAAACAGGGTCGGCGGAACGAGTGTCGCGGTGAGGGGTCCGATCTGGCTTTGCGATCTAAATCATAGCTGTTTACTTTTGTCAAGTCATCGGTGATCATTCAAGTTTGTAATGCACTTAACGCAAAACTTCTAAAACATTTTACTGCACACACGACCATCCGAACCTGCCTCACTGCAAACGGATGGTTCATAAATTGTCACAGAGACGTTTTGTATCAGGAAACCAAAAATGTATTAAAATAATGGAGGCCTTTAGTATCTCGTAGCCCCTTGAAAAGCAGTGGAGAGTCCGGACTTCCTTTTCTGCTTCCCATATTATGAATTTACGAATGATAGTCCTTAGTTTGCGCGTGTGCACAACTACAAAATTGCTTGATGGCATAGGCACGGTTATTTGATACTTACGAGACCACATTCCAGATGCTGCTTTGATGCTGCCTGCTAGTAGACCCAATATGACAAGAAAACAATGCCAAGAGACGCTTAGCTGCATTTCTTTCTGTTTCAATAACATTTTCGCATAGATTCACAAACAAACAATCTGTAAACACAAGCAAAATGGCGGTTGCGAGTTTATTCTGAAATTGCCCGAAAGAAAAGCTTATGTAAGACATCAATATATCAAAAGTTTGTTTTTTTCTCAATATGTTTGCGACCTAACACAGAAAAAACTATTTTGTGCCAAGTTTACACTAAATAATTTGCGAGCAAATGTCTTTTTATCCTTTCCCTGCTCTCAGATATATTTAAAACGCTGCAGCGGAATTAGATGGCATCTAAGGAAAATCGCGTTCGTAGTATGTTGCAGGTGACACTGACTTTGTTGTTCATCTTCCAAGCTATCAGGGTGGTCAGTCAATATAGTGCTATATGTACAAACTTGCTCTCAAGTTTTTTCAAGTCTTCATCGCTCGACTAAATTAACCTATAGCAATGCTCTAGGGTAATTAGAGCACTGCTCAATGATGTGCGTAGTGACGCCCAGAGAAATCTTTTAGGTTTTTAAATTTATTGGTGGTTTTTGGAACCAGACATCTCTCGGTAATACAATCACAAAAACCAAAACGGATGAGATAGATAGTGATGGTTTTATGCATTTCATTTAACATCGCAAAAATTTCAACCCTGGAAATGAGCTGTTAGCAATCTCCAACTTTGATTGCTACTCAGTGAAGCTTCTGCATTTTGTGTCATTTATTATTTAGTAAATATTTGCTCCTCCAGGGAATTTATGTTTGCTTCTCATGTTCAATCAACAGTGCCCTGCAGCTGGTTAAACTTTAGCAAGGTTCGTTCGACGATTGCCCTCAAAGCTTTTTTTATGAAAAGTGAATAGCTCTGCTATAGGAATAGAAAACAAAATACATTAGTCCTTGTTTTTCTTCCTTACTGCATACGCACAAGGGGTTTCAAGGTCCAAGGTAAGTTTACACTGCAATCATAACGCGTGCAACAACTTTGATCAATAAAGATCTTGCGAGAATTAACGAAATTCCAAAACAGGAATTGAGAATCACAATCTGTGTATCATGCTGCTGATGAGTCCCATCCTACATTGCAAAATTACAATCGCCTTTTTTTCAGATTCTCGCGATTCATGTGTTTGTAACCAGACTGTTATGGAAAATTAAGGTTTATGTAATGTTTAGAGTTCATGCAAATTCATCCTGATTTAACTCATTCGTCTTCAGGAGATTTGTATAGACCAGCAGCCGATAGCAAATCTTCTCATAAAGATGGCTAAAATAAAGTAAAATATAATTTAGAGTTTCCTTACATTCGTTACCCTGTAACAATGGCTGTTTCTATAAAATCTAACTCTAAACAACCGTTGTCTCCCCCCTAGCGTCCAATGTCAACACATCTTCCGATTCCTTCCACTTTCTGCAGATTCAACCAACAAACCCGATCACACAACATTTGGATAACGGTACACTTTGCTTCTGGGAAACCTTTTTCGGCATAACTTGACTGAAGCCCTTTAATGCACAGTTGTCACCATCAGGACAATAGCGTAATTGCGATTAGGAGAGTGATTTTTTCTCCTTTAATTATTATAATAATTGTTGAAATATCGATAATTATCGAACAATTCGAACCATCAGTTTTTATACCTGATGCCAGTACCTTCCGGTAGTTCTATTTATAAGATAACCATTTGAAAGTCCAAACCCAACCCGAATCAAACAACCAAACAAACTGAGGGTTTCTACTCTTACGGTCACTTGTCATTTGTGATTGGGCCCTTATTTATCATTGTGTTTTTTAATAACTTGATCTTTCTTGATGTTTCATTTTCACCAGTTAGCCGAAGTGACTGCGGGGAAAGATTTCTTTCTAAACTAACAGGCTGTTGAAAATGTTATTATCAACCTCGAGTACAGTAGGAAAAAACAATATTAAAGAGAAATGTTGTTACTGAAAGGGTAAACGTCTGACTAACACTTGTCGAAAGACGAGGTTTTCTATGATTTGACTGCTTGTCCTCATTCTCTGACTAGTTGCTTATTTTCTGTGTAAATGCAATTGCTGCTACTTTTCTTCCGAATATTAAGTTCAGCTCGTAATTGCAAATGCATGCTGCTTGGTCAGTCTTATTCAATTACTTTCTCGCAGAGATCTGATAAGGCAACCTGAGATCGGCGATAAGGCTTGACACAAAGTCAGTTTTAATTATAAATGACTTTTTCCGGTGTTCAAAAAATAGCGGTTCTCTAAAAACCAACCAAAAATTTCTTTAACGAATATTAACAACTAAGCCATTTTCAAAGTAACAGAAGTGTTGGAACCACCTCCTTTGACTAAAGACAAGTGACAGTTACAGGGGCGTAACAACGGGGCGCAAGGGGGGCACAATTCCCCGGGCGCCAAATAACTGCGGGGGGCGCTGAATGACTGCGGGGGCTCGAAAAGTCTCAACAATGTCACAAGTACTTTCTTCAATTCAGTACATTTGCTTCCGAAAGACCTCAAGTTCAAATACGGGGGCGCCAAACTTGCTTCTTTCCCCGGGCGCCATCTAACCTCGCTACGCCCGTGGACTGTTAGGTTTAAGGGAAGTAAGCCTTATGAAGAGTTGCATCATGAAAACTGCCGAAACAAAGGTTGTGGCATCGTTTTCACACATATTGGCCCCATAGCTCTGAGATATAGCCTAACAAATTAGAAGTTGCAAAAAGTCTGAAAATATGCATAGGTGGGATGACTTTTGTGGAGGTTTTGGAGACTACTGCAATACTTGCCTGTTTTGAAAAATTTCTTAAAAGTATGTTTATAGTTATTGGTAAATTTGCATTTACTTTATATATTTCATGTTTGAAGAGAAAAGAAATTTTTAACTTTTTCTGGACATGTAAAACCTGCTCTAATAAGCGATTTATGCTCAAAGTGGGTTTCACTGTAACCCAGGGGCTCAACTCAAGTTGCTCCGAGGGCCAAATAAGGGCAAACAAAGTAACCCGAGGGACGCATTATGACGCTGACGCAACAATGGCGGTACCTGAACCTTCCTAGAAACAGGTTTTACATCTTATTTCCTGTGAAAGTTATCGTGAGTTATAAACAAATCGTGAGTAATAAACACTAGTGAACCAACTGAATGACGTAAATGTTAATTATTTGAAATTTCCCAAAAAGCATCGCGGGCGGCGTGTTTGAGACCCCTGCTATAACCATTATTCCAGTATGGAGTATACACTCAAGTGATAGGCAGGTGTCATAATAAATTGGTGCTATGTTTTTTTGGTTTCAACAGTCGAATTTAGGCTAATTATTTAAGAATATATTTTTTTTGTAATTAAGACAAATGCCATGAGCCAAAGGCCAAGAGGCATAGGTCGCAAATTGTAAGTGTTAGTCAAAAGAGGGCTAAAGCTAGGCAAAAAAAGGCCAAAACAGAAAAAGAGAAAGGTGCGTTGGACAGGAATTTTAGCAGAATTACTTCAGAAAATGCACAAAAAGCTCTAGAAGAGCCAAACCGCAGTGAAGATGGCGACAACGCAGGCAGTCAGCCTGATGATGTTATGCCAGATAGTCAAAGTGGAAGTTTATGTACGAGAAATGAGATAAATCATTTTGAAATTGTTGAGTCTGACAAAGAAGGAAGCTAGTATATCTGATGAGGCTTGCGAGGATGAAAATTCAAAATTTGTCGGTGCCATTGCATTAACAAACTATCCTACTACATGCCCAGGTGTCAAGAGTCGGAAACTTTGGGACTATTTAGCCCAAAGAGAACCACAATCGCAACATAATTTTTTGTCAGAAACGAGAGTGATTGGACACGGTTTTTTAACTTCCAGTGCAAAAGAGTACTGCAAAGTGGCGAAACGGTGACTGTCCATGGTTAGTATGCTCGGCATCGAAACTAGAATCTGTTTCTGTTACGGCAAACGTTTTAGCTCTGGATGTGCAGTCGGACTTCACTCAATACCTCCTCTCTGGAGGTATTGATTGTAGTAACTCATGAATTTAATGAGTGTTGTGGTGTTGTCCCTTGAATTCTCTGCTGGAGAGGTGAAACTGGGTGTCATGCCCAAGACCTCGCTCTTTCACATGAACGATTTCGATCATTATGACTTGATGCCCTATCAAAATTTCTGCATACACCACTGAGTGGGCCCCGCAAAAGTACTTCCAATCGGGCCCGCACTTGCTGAGGCTGGCCCTGTTAACTGCATCTTCACATAACATGGAAAATGCAAATGTCATTGCGAAAAAACGGCAACGTGAATGCTAAAATCCAATCTACACCTCGTCTTGTGTCATCATCATGATTCAAGATCAAACATGCGGCGACACGCATGGTTAAATGAAAGTGTTTGTTGCTTTGCTTGATCATAACATGCTTCGCTGATTTGCGTGGAAACTAATCAAAAGGAATGTTAGCAGAACGGTGAAATGGACAGAACAGCAGCAAAAAATTTTCGTTGTTGGATTTTGAAACTTTGCAAACCACAAAAAATTTCAGCTCAATGGCGAGCAGACCGCAGTTGCCGGGAAGGATGTCACCGCTAAAAAATTATTTAAAAAAAAAAAATTATTAGCGGACTGTTTCAAAACCTTTAGTGGACTGCCCGACGCAGTGGCGTACGCAGAAAATTTTCATGGGAGGGTTTCATTCAGTGGCAGATGGTGGTAATTTCTATTTGGTGTGCGCTGTTTGTGACGTCACAATTTGACGTCATATTCATGCTTTCAAGCGAAGTTTGTTGACAAAATAAGCATATCTTCTACACACACTTCCCTTATTTTTGTAAAAAATCAAGCCCTATACACTCGCCTTATAATAAAGTTTTTGTAAAATATCAAGCTCAAGGGGGGGGTTAACCCCAACCCCACCTTGCGTACGTCCTTGGCCCGACAACTGCCGACTGGACTGTTAGCGACTAGAGATGGTCGGAGTCACTTTTTTCGGACTCCAACTTCGCTTCAGTTCCAAATTTTTTGAATTCGGTTCCGGGTCCGGAAATTTTTCAAATGTCAGAATCCTACTCCAGTTCAGACTCCGGCTACAATCGAGGCAACCGAAAATTACCATTGGTTTTACTTTAGAAACAACCACGCAGACTCCTGCTACTGCCGAAATTCAAAAGTGACTCTAAACCCTACTGGTGTAGGAGGCAGGGAGTGCAAGCGCACCCCAAAAGTTTTGATTCGGTGAAAATCCTGGTAAAATCCCTTAAAATCCGGGCAAAGTCCGTGGAAATCTGGGCAAAATCTCTGAAAACTTTCACAAAAACCCTGAAAACGTGAGCAACTTCCTGAAAATATGAGCAAAAATGACGCCCAAAATAACATGAAAAGCTTTTTTCTTTTGGAGTTTTATTGGGCAAGTTTGGGAGAATTTGGGCAAAAATCCTTCCCCCTCCGAAAAATGTGCTTGTTCCTACACCTATGCTAAGCCCTGAACCCCTAAACATGACCCTCAACCTTGACCACAAGCCCTGACACTAAACCCTAACCACAGATTTTTAAACCCCAACCAATTGTCTCTTTGCATAGTCTATCCTACTTGTCTCCTGACCACTTCAACCATTGTGTTCAACTGAAGGCAAAATAGTCCCAGCACAGTCTTTGCCACAAAAGACGCTACCTAAATGCATTGTGCCACTTTGGGATCTGCCATGCCTACATATGCCTATGAACAGCAAGCTTGACATATCTTAATCTTGCAAGCTTGACATACCGCATAACCTAAGTTACTTTTCAGAGTCAAATGCATCAAAAAGCAAACTGAAGTTTTGCCACACCAAGCTTTTTTTAAGTCGTTTGTTTAGTAACAATGGTTCCATTTCAAGACCATCTATGATTTCATATTCATAATATCATTTATTAATCTTACCCATTGTTGCACTTTAATTAACCAGCAGTACTAGTTCACAAACCAAAAGAGCATTTAAAACAACAAACTTGCTTAAAGTATCTCACAAATTTTGACATGACCCACTTAACATTCAGCCTAACAAGTCAATGTCACAAAACAACAATGTTGCGTAACGAGTTCAAGGACGAAAAGTCGAAAAAAGCTAACTGACCTGGTATCGTCCAACAACCAGTCAATGTAGGTTCACGTATAGGCTACTAGGCGTGAAGACAGCAGGGCCTAGTGTAGACTACAGACCATATTAAAACAGCTACCTTGCTCTAGCTAGTCCAAGCTACAGATCACAGTAGGCGTACTCTCGCTAACCCTAGTCCAGGTACGTAGCAAACATCTGCCTCAATGTATATTGAAAGAGCCCTATCTTGCTTCACCAGCAGCAGACTCATGGTGACAAACTTGAGTGTTGAATCAGTAGGGCATGGGACTACACTACGGTACTGAGATTACACCATAGACCAGGGATGGGAAAACTATTTGCTATCACGGGCCGCGTGTATTGTGGAATAGCCTATCTCTGGAGGGCCGCAAAATAAGTGAATTTTATGTTTAAATCCTAACTTGATCTTCTTTAATAAAACTAAGGGGAGAAAGCTATGTGAAGGAGCGAGAAATACTTCCCTTGGCTGACTGTCCATATCGATGTTGTGTTCTAACCTGGGTTACGAATATTCTGGTGCGAGCCATATTAAATGTTCACGCAGGCCGCATTTGGTCGGCGGGCCGCTAGTTCCCCACCCCTGCCAAAGACAGACTTGGAGTCATTGTACAACAGGCTGAAAAGATGTTTCCGAAGATACTAAATGAATGATTGTGCACAGGGGCGGACTGGGCTTCTCACTACGCCGGCCGTGGCCCGTGCAGCAAAGAGCAACAGAAGGGCACTGCAGCTAATAGAAGGATCATAAAAATTGGTGTGCGTATCAAAGGAGCTGCTCAACAGCGAAAAATGGGTGCCATTTATTAAATTGAAAGTTGCATTATGTGAGACTGTTCCCATAGCCTACTTTGATATGCCCAGAATTTTTCATATTTAACGAAAACAGAACAGCGTGGATTCTCAAACGAAAGTCTGTGTTTTGTCTAAAACAATGCGCAAAATGCTGGATCAAAAAAATGCCTTATCAACTAAAACTTAATTGATTTTATTTAAAACAAGCACAGTTCAGGAAAGCAAGTGTCTACGCAGTTCACTGCTGGCAGCAACATTATTGATGGTATCTTTATTGTCAAGTTTGGCCAGAAATCCTTTCTCTACGGACATCAGCATAAACGCTTCCAGATGTTCTTGCGTGATTGTGCTTCATAGCAGAACCGTCACCAGAAAGTTTTCAATAGGGGGGCTTTGCGTTTCTGCGGGGGGGCTTGATACTCTAAAAATTGACAAGAACTCAACTGATTTATAGTGTTTCATGTTGCAATTTGGGGGGGCTTGGAGCTTTGTTTGGGGGGG
>JGI24159J19872_10005545_pt1 | contig 16328 bp, 10 predicted proteins | sample Ectturendosymbi4_FD_19872 | JGI IMG/M metagenome (IMG submission 19872) | reverse complement strand
AAATAAACATGGATTTAAATGCCAGAAAGTGTTGAAAGGTTTGGAAACACATAAACAATCATTTTCCGACCGAAATAACTGGCAACAGAAGCAACATTATCTTGAATCGATTTTTGAATATACCGGCCACGATCTCAGAACCATCTAACCCAGTGGTTCTCAAACGGGTGCCACTTGGCTCACTAAGGGAGGAATTTTTAATTCCTGGGAGGAAATTTGTTCCAAGGTGGAAAAAGATAAGCTGCGGATGAAAAAAACTTAAGTTTTTGTTATTTTTTTATTCAACACAAAAACGTTGTTTGTAAATTCGTTTGTTGTAATGGTTTTCAATTTTTTTGCAATTCCTTTAAATTGCTCTGTTGTAAAATTATTCTTTTTCAATGTTTTAATTTTACCCTGAAATAAATTTTTGAGAGACACCTGGAACCATATCCAAGTAGTGTGAAATTTTTGCAATTGTTTTTTGTGACTTTTGTAAAGGAGGAATTGACAATGTTTCGGTTAAAAAAACTTTAAGAACAATTGGCCCAACCCTTTTTTCAGCGTCTTGCAAAACCATTTCGCTAACAGGCAACTCACAGCTTTTTTCTCATTGTCTCCTACGTTTATAACTCGAATCACCGGTTGGAAAAGTCCATCTTTATTCCGATATTTTTCTGGTCCATCTTTGACTAACTCAACTCTTATATTATGGTTTACTGGTTCCGGCCAACGAACTACAACAGTGTTTTTCAACCGGGGTTTGCGGAACCTCAGGGTTCCTCGAGTGGCTGCCAGAGATTCCGCCGAAACAGACCGAAATTGCCTGGGACGAAATTCTCAATCACAGTTCTATGCGGTTGCAGCAATATAGACACTTCGATAATTGCATAAGGTTTCATGAGAAAGGCTCCGCTGCAGCAAAAAGGTTGAAAAACACTAAGCTACATGACACATCATTCCGAAAAATTGTTATATCAATGTTTTCAACTTTGGCTGCATATGCTTTATTGTATTGCTCTCAACATCTGCTTCTTCCTTATTTCTAATTCGGCCCGGCGTTGCATCTTCCTCAACTTCTGGTATTGATTTACTGGTGCTAGCACTGCTAACCCCGTGCATCTCGTTTGGTGAAATAGCGTCGGAAGCGATGTTTACAAACTTCAATATGGTACCCTCATTCTTTTTCAATTCCTCTTCCCTAACTTCTCTCTTTTTTCTGAAAGAACATCCACTTTTTTCCCTCGCTATATTTGCAGATTGAAATACTTCACAAGAACTTAACATTGTTTCAACTGCAAACCAAAAGCTTAATCTATTTCGTGCACTATATTCGCAAATACCAAACAACTTGACAGAGCATCAAGTCATGTGGGTATTTCATAGGGCTCCTTTGTGCTACTGAGACCTTATCACAGGTAACAATCCTAGCCATACCTAAAAATCAAATTATATTATTTCGGGTGAAGCAACGTGAATTAAGCGTGTACAAACCTGGCTAAAGTGCAGTAGTTGTGTATTTCAAGTGGATGCGTTAACAGAATTACGAAGAAAAACAATTCTAATTTGGGAAACAATGATTAAAGCAACCGCGAAAAACTTTGTACTCAGAATATTTTGAAAGTGCAGAATATTTTCTACAATGTACTATTTTTAGCCAACTTTTTCCGCCCCCTCTGATTCTGCCGCCCCTGGATAAATCCAGAATATCCAAATGGCTGCTACGCCGCTGGTCCGCAGCGGTTTTGGATGCAGTGAAAGGGGTCCGCAAGTGGTCTCAAAACGAAAAGTTTGAGAACCACTGCTTCGTGGTTTCATCTTCTGCATTATAGTCAAAGTGACTTTCCTTTTTTCTGTTTGTGGCTGAAATGAATGCCATTGAGAATAAAATTTCTAACCACCTTCCAGCACCCCGCCTGCCTCCCTACCATGCTACAGCTTTTGCAATAATTCAACTGAGGAAGCCCGAGATACTCACGGTCGCAGGCCCATTGTTAGTCTGCTTGGTGGCGTAAAAATCAGCGAACTTCCACATGCCCAACCAACTTCTATTCGCGAACGCCCGAGCTGGAATCTGTTTGGTTAAATAAATTAAGGCGGTGCGATCCGTAATCGAAATTTAACTGGTTAAGTAGGCTATTAACATCAATAATGCTGGCGTTTCGGTACATTTTCCTAACCTGACTACACTGGATGTTTGAAACATGATTTAATGAGGGTGTTGACATAAGCCGATACTCCGGCTAAACGGGCGCATTCAGGAAAAATTAAGAAATGAAAAGAACAGAGATGGCAAGCTTGCAATTTTGCAGTGAACTTGATAAAATATGGCCTGAAATGCATGTCTGCTGGCCCTGACGGAACGATGTTGATAGATTTGTAATCACCCTAGGAACGATCCACGACAGCACCCACCTCTCCTAAACAAAGATCTGATTCTCTATATATCGTCATGTTGTACATTATGGAAAAAATAACGTTTGTTTTGTACGAGAAAACTTTATTAGATGAATAAAATTTATACCAAATAGCGACATAGCTTATCTATAGTACATATGAAATTGAAATTGATAAGAATAATCCATCTGCACCATAGGCTACCTGTATTTTCTCATAAACTGCGTGAACGTGTGTTCTATTCATTTTAATTGTGTTCATTCACGTTTTTTTGGTGTATGTTGGTCATTTCCTGAACACAATTGTATTTTTTGGTCCTTTTTGGCGCCTCCTTTGGCTTAGCGCCATAGGAAGCCACCTAGTTCGCCTAATGGTAGCGCCAGCCCTGAGTGTACTCGCTTGTCAGTACGTCACCACTGCGTGGCCAGAGAGCATGCGGCAATCATCACAAAATTTTCCACAGTGTGTACCCGTCCTTTCCGCCTCCCAGTCTGCAAAATTTCACGGTACTGTTTCAGGGTATTCGAAAGAATTTTCATCTTTTCTAGTCTGGAGGAGTTTCGTTATGTTTTACCTATCAGTGGGTGAAAAGGGTTGGAAACTACCGCTGTTGGGTTCAGTTACAGAGCAACACCCAAAACTTTCTATGCAGCGAAATCACACCCAGGAAATGATCTAAATGATCCAACACATGCTTGCTCTCTGGTATCATTGTGTGGGCTTAATGTGACGATTGTATCGATCATAAGCAGTATAATGTGTGCGGGGGTAGCCGATTCGGAATAATTTAATACTCCAGAATAATTGAAAAATAGCTATATCAAATCCTAATTACCGAACCTTATTCTGAATGTTTTTGCTTCAAGCAATGCAGCAAACCGAAATGAGAAACATTTTACTATTTACTACATCCACAAAAACACGATCAAAGCACAGGTTTACTGCGGTGCAATGTACTACATTTCTTTCAAATGTCCGCCTGTAAAATGCGATCTCATCATGCTAGCAGTTAATTCAAGTTAAAAACACCTCTCTGAAGATCTTGATGTAGCAGTTATGCCGAAATATTTCAAAAACAATTTCTTTATCAAAGGCTAATATTATGCATTGCTGCACCACCAGCCTAGTGTGTCAGCTTTATTTGGTTGATCTTTCAACTTCAGCTAGATTGTAACTTGCAATTTATTTTTTTTTTAATTACTCATTGCATGCAGAGCGAGCGACCTTAAGCGAGAAAGAAAAAGCGCACTGAAGTTTTACGCTGGTGTTTTTCCTAGTTTTTCGCCATTTACTAGCATTACATGATGCTCGCTTTTTCCTTCGTTTTCCGTCATTGGTCGCGTAGTACTGTATGAGATTAACTATGACGAAACAACCGTTCTATCACACACGTAACGCACACGCGCACTTTTGCATTACCAATGCAATTGCGAAATGCGAAATACAGGAACTGAATTTTCTGATCCTGTTTACATTAACATTTCTTATTTGCAGTTTAGAATCCGAAATCTTCTGATTTGCCTATCCAATTGTGTGCTTCAACTGTTGTCTGGTTTGGGTTTGACGCTCGATGCCAGATGGGCCTCTTTCGTATGGCTTGCATTGAGCTCTGCACCTGCTGAAGCCAGCCTTGGGGCATTTGTCCAAGATACTCTGTGACGCAGCACCATAGTGAGGCAGTGATCCTCACACCTGTTTACGCATTTAGGCTTTCACTCTAATTACCTGAACGCCCAACCTAGCATGCTGCTGAAACCTGGTACCTTGTATTGTCTATTTCTGTTGATCCTCTACCCCAGATAAAGCGTAAGTTGCGACAGCTTTGACGTCCTCACTGGCAATTAAACTTGTTCATTCTGCGGAGAAACTTATTCACAAACATAATAACTGGCGAAGTTCCGATACAATTGACACACCCCTAAATAAGTGGGAAGTTTATCAGGGACCGTCAGGATTGGTGCAACTGAAGCCACTAGGCCAAATGCCACCAACACCTTTCGCCAAACAATGTGTTCTCAAGAAAGCCGTAGCTGCGAACTCGTCTCACGCCGATGTGGGCTCATCGGTGACTGACATGCCACGATTGGTAAGTTTTTTGATAAACCCACAAAGGCACATCAAAGGCACTGTAAAGTCATGATAGGACCTTCCACAATTTGGATTTATTGAGTAGAACACAGATATGTAGTCGAGGCCGTAAATTCCGAGACTTGTTTCAGAGCACGAGACCTCGACCGAGACTTTGTTAATATGTTTGAAGCCGAGACCTGAATGTTCGCGACCGAGATTCGAGACAAGAAAATGCTTCACAAAGTCCAACGATTGTGGGGGTTGTTGAAGGCACGGCGGCTATGAACCGAATATAACGTGCGCCCAGGTCAAGAGAGTTGCAAAATCCAGACTCGGGACTTCCATTTCTTTGAATTTCATTAATTTTGCTCACTTATTTTCACTTTTCTTTCTACAAGGGCTAAACAAATAACTACAAATTTGCACTGCTGGATCTTTTTCAAAAACATTTATGTAAGGAAATCTGTGTCTCGAGACAAAGGGCTCAAGACCTTTATCTTTCGAGACCTGAGACCTTTGAGACTGAGACTCACAAAACGTACCGTGAGACCGGTTTTCAGACCAAGTTTTGAAGCTTCATTGCGGGTAGAAAAGTTATGATAACAAAAAATAATCACACCAGCAGAAATAAGCGCATAGGGAAAAAAATTAAAACAACAATAATAAAGCCAACGAATTGAATTCTAACTTAATAGTTTTTAATGACATTTTTCATCTTCTTGTTACGGTCACCCAAAAAACAACTAGAACAACTGCTACCGCCTCAGAAGTTTTAATATAAATCACTTCAAACCAAGGGGTTTTATATCAAGTTTTCTATTTTGCTTCAAGTTAAATTCTTTACATGAAGTTCTCAAGTTTCTCGCAACACGAAGATTTGACGTAAAGATTGAAAATGGATGCTTTCTAACCATTTCCATGGAACGGGGTGACAACAAAGCAGTTCGCAACGTCTATCACCAAAAAGGCACAAGACGCATTTTGTTAAGTTTTCTTCTGAACATGCCGTGCAAGCTGAGAAAACTTACAATGCCAGGTGACATGCAATTTTTTCACTGTGGCACTGGCAAGTTTGTTGACAAACGTACCTCTCTCTACTCGCACGTTTTGTTGACAAACGTACCTCTCTCCGCTCGCACGTTTTTCTCTGTAATGTCGAACCTTCGCGTTGCGAGAAACTTGAGCCACGCATTCGATTTGTCACAAACCTGTACGCAGTGCGTGACATAAACAAGAGCAAAACAAGATTTCGCCAAAGCATATGAAAAACTTATTTCAGTAGCACAGTCACGGGAAGGTGCAGGAACGTCGCTTAACTTGTTTTCGAATTAGTTAGACGATTTAACACAGTGTAGCAAAGATGATGTGGTTGCAAAGGTTGACTTACGGGCAGACCTGTAGCTTGTGACTTTCTGTAACTTAAACACTCTTTATGTTGACGTTTAGGGAGTACTCATAACCGAATGCAGAAAGTTGTATTAACTGGTGGCAATGTTCAGACCGGATTGTCAGCAACATAATTTACCTTAGTATTGTATTCCGTGGGTTTGCTAGACTGTGTCGGTAGTTGTGTGAAACACATAATGTAAAAAATTGCGGGCTTACGGATATTATTCTAACTGAACGGATGCGATTATTTTTTGTGAAGGGCGACAAATAAGAAGCGACGTTACGTGGCTGGAACATTGATAATGTTATCAAGAAAATCTTTAAGTGATGAGACTTTTGCTACACGACTTCAAGGTAAAGATTGGCTTGATTTTGAATCGGCTTACGCTATTTTTCCTGTGAAAACATATCAAACTTATCGTTTAACAGCATACATGTTGTATCGCTTTAATTTTCTAATATTATGTTAATTCCGTTGCAAATGCTTTCGATTGTTGTTTAATGCATTTTTGATGTAGTGACGTTTGATTAGTTGTGCTTAAAACTTTCTTCTCAGTGGTGTGCGGTGAAACTACATGAATACTGAGTTTTGAGTTTTGTAGGTCAGTAAAAACTTCTACCAATAAATTTAATAGTATTTTTGTTTAAGCGGATCATCCATTACTTATGCATTTCCGCCAAATGAAGAAAAACTTTTTTTAACCATGTTTTTTAGCCAAATATATTTTTCGACAGGCAATAGCATTTCCTATTCAAGAGACCTACCAACCACCGTGGTTTTTCATTATTATAGACAACAGTTAAAATGAAAAAATGTTTAAATTTTGCGCTTTTAAAATTTGCGCAGGGTAAACTTGCCCAATTAACGTCTTTCAAAAGAGATAAATTTGCTTCAACACAGAAAATTGTTGTGAGTGTATTTAGTGAACTCAGATCTTACATAAACATCGGGATAGGTTCTCCAGAATATGCGATAAATTATTACGATCTATTGTAGCCGTCACTTCTGCATCTCTGATCAATCTCTCCTGCAAAATGATGGCCAACGCTACAATAATCCCACAAACAGCGTTCACGTGAAATACCAGAGAAATTAATGGCTGTCTGAATATTGCTATCATTTGTTTTAAATCTTATAAGATACACTATGTTAACTGGTTGCATACAACAAACATCTTCAACTTGTTTGACTTCCTAGATTAGCTACCACCTCAACAGATATAAGCCTTTCGTTTTAATTATGAAGGGTTAATTGCTAAGCATGTCTTTGAAGGTAGCGTGCCTAAAACTCAGAGCAAAACTAGCTGGACATGTTTTGTAATGGTGCAGAAAAAATCCAGTGTATTTTACAGACATCTTTGGCCAAGTAAAGTGAAATAATCAAGATGAGATTAGACAAACTTACAATAGTCATGCACTTCTACACTTGATGCAGTAGCGCACTAGATTCTACTTAACTAAATCAAACTTTTATTAAAGATGTGGATGCTAGCGAAGGTGAACAAGCCTTGGATTATGCCGGAACAACGGTCTATGCAAACGCTCTTGCTCATGTTGTAAGTCATGTAAACCCACCCAAGAAAATTGCAGTATTCGCCCCTTGGGGAAGCGGAAGAACTTGTTTGATAAACGCACTTAATGGTAAGAAATCTTTTAAATATAAAGTGCACTATTTTCATAGGAAAATTTGCTGAAATCATTTTAATTGATCCGAAAAAGTAAATTTTTTAACGTAAGATTATGTTTAGACCTTTTGCAGAAACGTCAACAACAAAAGAATCTGAATTCTGCAACCGTTGTGACTCTTCAGCCAGAATGGAAAATTTGGATATCTGCTGCTTTATTTATATCGATTTCACTGGTTTTGCTTCTATGCGGAATTTTGCTCAATATTCCAACAATATTTCTTGTCACACAAAACGAATCATCAGTGATAGTCAACAACATAAGCAGCAAAAGTATACCAACTGTATCCGAAAGGTTCAACGTACGGCAAATATTGTCACTGAGTGGTCTTTGCACATCAGTATTTTTTGTTATATTGGCTTTTTTCGTGGCAATTGGTGCTCGAAAAAGGTGGTTTTCACTATTCACAGGCATAAAAATGTTGTTTGTCGGTGCCTATGTAAAACTTCCAATCTATGACTGGAGTTCGTCCGTTAACACACACAAGGAAGAAGTTTCTACTGATAATGAAACATACAAACCCACCTCTCTCCCAGACACAAGGTGCTTCTGATCTTGAAAAGGCTTCCATGCATGTTTGTTACCTTGCAAATAAGCTGTGGAACGTTAGTGAAATGTATGTACTTGCTTTGACAGAAGATAACACAGATCGTTTTTTAATTTCGCAAAGTGTGGAGTAATTATTCCTATTTTCTTTACGTCTTCCTCACATGACGCTTTTTGTGCTCAGATTTATTTTTGTTCGTTTCAACGCTGTCGCCTACACACACACTGGAATTTTATGGGCTGGTATAATCACAACCCTCATCACCGCCATTGAAAAAGAGTTTGGTACTGTCGCTGTGCGTTTGTTCAGACGTTTACAAATTGTAAACGTTACACCGGATGTCACCAACGCAGCGATGAACAACAACGTCGTATTTGTCAAGTGCGGAAATGACATATCCAAAATTCAATCTATTTTCCAACAGTTTGGAGTGGTGCGGTTCTACAAAAAATACACGCGATGGCTTATTGATGAGCGGATAGCAACTGTTGAACGGAATCCGTCATCCAGCACTGCATTCGCACAGTGGTACGTAGTCGGTTACGTAAGCTACACAGAAGCAAACAACGCCATCAACTACCTGCTCGACAACAACATCGCAGCTTGTAGCGATGACCCGTTTGCCAAAGCTACGCAGCCGAACAATTCGTCTGAAGCTGAAAAGCAACCTTTGCTCAAATCGTCTTCTGTGCATGAGACAGATTATTCCAATAAGTCTTTCGGATTTTGCTTTCTTTTCAAAAGATACCCAAGAACTGCTTGTGGGTTGCCGCTCATATTCTGGGCCACTTTTCTCTTGTTCGTAATTGTTCTTCCAATTCCTTTGACTTTCGCCGCAAGCTGGGTGAGTAGGTTTGAAAGCCAGGTACTGTTCATGCATAACTGTGAAAACCAAGCCGTGATAATTGTTTGTGATAGCCATACAAAAAACGTGCAATAAAATCCTGAATGCAATCTAGGAAAGTTTCTATAAGAAGCGTCTTTAGATCTTTAAAATGATTGTTTGTACTACTCACAACATGCATCGCTTTACATTGTTCGTGCAAGATATAAGCAAGTTGTTCATTTTATTCTTTCAGAATTCTGAAGCAATTTCCACAGTAGTCAAGGTTTTGGCTGCTCTTCCTCTTTCATTGTTGACAGTGTACGCTGTAGCTCACTTCGTGTACGCCATGTTCTTTTCCCAAACAAAAGCAGTTGCATCGGCAGCGAAATTAACAGAATTCAGCTCAACAGTGACTGTCGCGCTGTCTATCAAGAATGAGGTAAATATATTTGAGGACTAAAACCACTCTTGTTATTGTTTGAGAACTTCCCAAGGTGAACACAATAAAACAGCATACCTTGAAACTTATTTTCAGCCATTACAAAAAAGCCAGAATATTTTGCGTCCTTGAAAGATAAACAATGTTCACTTTGATTGCATTAGAGAGTTTTCGTTTATCTCACAGCTGAACTATGGTCACGCGTATTCTAAAAATAAACAAGAATAAAAATTGGAACAAGTTCCCAACTAGTCGAATATTAGTGTGTTACATAAAGTTTATGTATACTGTAATTCAGAAGTCTGAAAAATTACATGACATGATATACATAAATCTTCCTCCAGATTACCTACCTTACGCATTTAATCCACTGCGCGGAAGTGACGTATGATCGGAAGTACAAAGTTCTTGTTTCCGTGGATAACTTGGACAAAGTTTGCACTGACCAGGTGATTGAGTGGATGACTTCATACAAATTTTGCAATGCGTTTTATCATTGTTTTGACGCAATACTAAAGCTTGCTTTACGTCTTAACTGCGTTTTGTGCTTCTGAGAGGAAGTATTGGGTGTTTTCTTTTTGTGGGCACAGTTTTCGCCTTATTTACTAATTTTAGATTTTACCGCTTTTCGAAGCCTTCAATATTTTGCTCTCTGATCAATTTTCTCCATACATTTGCTTACTGGGAATCGATCAACGCGTTGCTTTGGCTTGCATCGAAAAACGCTTATCTCAAGCTTTGTTGGATGCCCATGTCAATCCTCACGAATACCTGCAGAAAGCTTTTCCACTGGCATTTTGTTTGCCACAAGTAAGAATTTAGCAGCTGATGTGGTAAATATGTTGTTAGCGTCGCAAACTGTAAATGAATAGTGATAAGACATGCGTCATAATGGTAATTGCAGCATGTTCTACACGCAAAAACGTAAATGTTTCTTGTAAACAAAAGAGAGGACGTTAAAAAATTAACAACAAAGTAATTACCGCAAAAGAAACAGTTTTCAAGAACATCAATACCATGTGAAGTATGTTGTTTAATTATTTGGTGATTTTCAGTTTATCTTTTTCCAATTATGATTCAGTTGTATGAACGGTAATGTCGCTCATAACATCTTTTTGTGTCTGACAGAGTGCAAAACGATTGCATTGGCTTGTCAACGTTTTTAATTTACGAAATTTTGAATTATTAGGTTAACGTAAGCTTACGCTGACAGTTCCGGACATCAAAACCACATTTGGTCTGCTGTTCATGTGATAGAATTTAAAACCATACTTGAAATAATGGATACAAGTTTCTGATCAAATACTTTTACTATGAAATTATTACACTCATAAACAAAGCTAAAACTTACACTCGGCGAAAGAAGCGATTGGAAAACATTACTTTTTGCTGAAAATGAATGAAGCATTTATTGCGTTTTTTTAATATTTATCACCACATGCGACCTGACCAAACTTTAAAAGCGGCAATTCTTTTACAATGTAATACAGCATTTTGTATTCATTGTTCTTCAGTTGGTGGAAAAGTGGCAATTCAAGACAAAATTCATTCAGCTGGGCAACCAAAAATCTGCAGGTACGTACACATTGCAAAATTGGTGTCTTGTCTTTAACGCAAAAAACGTGATGTATATTTGTGAAATATAAGCATTCATACTCTTGCGCTCAAGAGAATCTTTTTAATTTACTTTTGCTCTGATTGTTATGTTGGTGGCTTGTTTCAACTTTGAAAAAATAGTCTGACATATTTTCGTGCGACGACTATACCAGCGGAAAGTACCAAAGTAACAGTGGTTTATGTAACTGTTGCAAGTTTTGTGTGGGTCTTTCACAAACAATATTTGATTCTGAGGAAGGAAAACATCGATTGAAATGGTAATAAAATGTCAAACGAATTTCATTTCCTGTAGGAAAGCAGATTGTAATAAACACATATACTTTTTACTCGAGGTATCACCCAAGTCACCACCAAGATTTTACAACTTGGTTTAAGAAAACACAGGAAAAACAATTTCACGTATCTACTGTTGCAGGCATCAATCTTTCTACTGGATCTACAACGACCACTGAAACAACACTGCATCAGTCTGATGAACTGGATTCTCATGACTTTCTGTTGGCATGCAGGTGACTTTATCAAATTGTACGGCATACCTTTTGAAGACACCCGAAAGTAAAACGAAACAAATGAATTATGTCATACTGTGACAGTCATGCGCAACGTCGCATGAATCACCAATGCGCGACGCACCACGAATGGAAAGCGCGCTATACATAGCTCATATATGACTGTATGTCAGTTACATGATAATAACAATCTCGTCCAGTGATTTCGTCGGTTAAGATCTTTTGCTTCTTGCTTGACGCCATAATGTAGTGAAACTATGCGTGCTAATTGCAGTCTTGAATATGAAACCATTGAGGGACCGCAAGAACACCTGTCACATTTGGTTAAGTTCTGTCGCCTTGAAAATGTGGATGACAATGTTTTAATTGCATTCGTTTGTGAACGTTTGTCAGTTAAGTCTTTTAAATATATACTGTACGTTACGCCTGGCAGCCATAATAGACAGGTTAAATCGCATTTTTCCCACGGCGCAAGCAAGCGGGTCTGGGCGACGTGGACCTCTCAAAAACCAAGTATAGACGAAGTTGAACTGAAGTGTTAAGCTTGTATTTTATTGCATTTTCAACGAAGACCAGGTATTCTTGAGCTTAGGCAACTACATTGGCTTAAAATTGCGATAAACACTTCCGTAACCTGTCTATCAGTCATAAACTAAAATTTGTAATTACACACAAACACAATTCCATATGCTTTTGATGTTTTCAGGAAGTTTTTACAAAATGACATTGTAGTTCAAAGTCATCTGCTGGCCAGTACACAAAAGGTCAAAAGAGTTTTCGATAGAACAACAATCACCACCGTTGTTGTTGATTGCGTGAAAGAAGAAGTGAGTGCAATATTAGTTTCAGTGATAGCAGTTATTCTGTAAGTGTTCAACGTGTGAAACACTGTGCTCCTCAAATGTCAAACTTCATTACATTTTTAGAACTTTTTTTAGTAATGGCTTTTCAAAAAACGCCGCGTTTAATTGAAAACTAAAGCTAAATCTTATCATCTTGAAAGAAGTGTTTATGTAAGGAAGACGCTCAATAGTAAGCTGCGTATTTAGTTTGTTCGCATAGCTAAGTTGCACAAGTTTCTTCGTCGTATAGGTGACCAAACTTACGTGCTTATAAATGCACGTATTTGCTGCAGGCGTTATGATCCTAACTAGTATTGTGTTACAGTGGATTGAGTTTGCATGAAAAATTACCAAAACGTAAATTGAAGAAAAACGAAAATTATATAATCCCGTAAACCTCTTGTTATTTTGCAACTTGGGAGTTTTTAAAGCCCAATTTTAGGAGTAGAGTTATGGTTTCATGATATCAATATGTTGAGGTAAATTCAAAACTTTCTGACGAAACAGGTTGACAAAGCTGCTATAGTGAAAGAAGTGGCAAGTGGTTCCTCGTCACCTACTAATCAAGAAACAATTTCACGATTTCCAGCAGGTGGTGTCCTTGAGCTTGTATTTTTAAACTCATCACATATCCGACCATGAATATATATATATATGTTTTGAGTATTACGCAATTGTTATGTACTTGTGGTATGACAGCGATTTAAGTTAGCAATTTTTCCTCCCATGCTCCTGATTTTAACTTTTATTTCATAAAAATAAAGCACACCTTTGCCCCGTGCGCCAAACTTTGGCGTAGAAGAGCAGTCGTTGCACATTTCTGGCGAAAACTCGCGAACCACCAAAGCTGTCTCAACAACTGAAACATTTTTGGAAAGGCACAGAACTTCCGCATCTTTGCGGTATTCGGCAGCAATTCATGACGTCATATAGAATGGGGGAAACCGTAGCCTAACAAAAATGCTTCTGAAATACTTGGAGTGTTTTTTTTGAAAAGGCTGTGCAGCCCAAACTGTTGAAGTTAGAAAAGAGTTTGCACATTTGGAATGTTGCGGATGAGTTGCTCTTTCGAATGGAAACAAACTTTTTGGGGCGTAACAGGGGTAAACGTCCGAAAAATGGGGGATTATTTTCTGTTTTTTTACTTTGAGACCCCATATCTACCATTTGCGTACGAGCAATATTCTTAAACTTGCAGAATATGTTCATAGGTATGTCCTGCACAGTCGTTGAAAATTTCAATCGAAAAGAATGATAGGAAAAAAGTTATGATAGGTTTTGTAACACCCACTCCACAACCAAAAAATTATGTTTTTGCACTCTGTAGTGGTGAAAGAACAAAAACTTCTGCTAACAATTCGTACCAATGTTGTTTTAGTAATTTGTTCATGTTTCCCTGACGTTGTTCAAATAAATCATCCTTTTAGTTTACAAATATCGTATCCATGTAAATATTTTAATCTAATTTTGCTGCTTAAAATGTTTAATTTCAGCATAAACGCAACAGAATCTTCAGCCATAAAGATGCTTTGTGCCTTTAAATAAGAAACGTGCACAACCGTGCGCTGTCTGGATTGATACAAATCGGTAGTGTCTTTGANAATCCTTGTAACGCGCANTGTGCTGCTGAAACGGACGTAAGATTAGAGCTAGTGTAGGAATTATTGTTTTATCAAGCTGCGTCTTTGTTTTGCAATTAAACGCATATACCGTATGACGTGTACATTGGAAAACTCGTCAGTAAAGTTTGAAAGCAGAACCAGACTTTACAAACGTCGGCTTGATTTTTTAATAGCTTGCTTTACCATCTTGTGCCTGAAACCACTTTAAATCATTTTGATCTTGAACACCTTTTAGGTCATGAAACAATTCGGTGAATATCTTTCCAAAGACTAAAATAAAAAAGTTGTTTTTGATTAACCAAGCATCACAATCGTGTAAAGGGAGGAATACCAGTTTTATAACCTGTCGAACCATTAGTTCGTTTTGACGAGTGGAACACCTTGAAACCAACTGCAAGTGCAGTTTGGTTGTAACCTCATTTTGTTCATACTTGTAGTGGTGCGAAACCAAGCTCTGGCTGAGCAAATCGTGCAATGGATTGTGCTAACAGAGCAGTGGCCGTACCGCATGAACTACATATGCGTTGTCATAGCAGAAGCAGATCGAGCATCCTTAATTGGAAATTCATCGGGAGAGGCGATCTCAGATGAAACATCACTGATAGAAATCTACAAGTAAGTCTCTTTGTTAGTAGCAGTGGCGTATGTCGGCATGGCTCGTGCCATGGGAGCCACTTTTATGGGGGCGCAAAAATTGCTTGGCAAAATCAAAATTTGTGACTTTCAGTTTCTTCAAACTCTATTTTGCGCCCCATACGTCAACGATTAACTGCACAGCTACACCGATACAGCGCCCTTAGCCGATGCAATGATGCAATAACGCTCGCTTGCCTTCTACAAGACCTCATCCTCACGCTATACGAAAGGATAAGTCAGTTCGTGCTGCTGCATTGCGTTTTATGCAAGAGGATGTTAGTCAGAACGTGGTTTAAGTCAGAGTCTGTGAGAATCTGACTGTTACGCAAATAACTGCTGTTAAGCTCACAGAGATTTACAAATTTCTTGAAACTGCTGCGGCACACGCCAACTTTACGAAATTTCTTCGATGGTCACTAGTGTCCGATAAATGGGCAACGCTAAATCCTGGTTTGTTAAACTGGGGTACGTGAAAGGTTCGCAAGGTGGGAGCGGGTATGATAGCAACATATTTTTGAAAGGCAGGATAATAGCAAATAAATTGTTGTTCTGTTTTTTGCGCTTGATTTTGAGGTTACGTGAGGTGAAAATATCAATGACTAACGCCAAAGGGGGTGCACCTGAAAACGTTTAAGTACCTCGAGGCTAAACACAATGCTCCAGTCCATAGACTGGAGAAGAGAACCATAGTTGCTCCTTGAAACATCAGCAGTTATTATCGTATACCGTACCAGCTAAGCAATAAATGTTAACTTATGAACGAAAAGATGAGATGTCTTTTTCAGTCAGTGGTTTGGCTGTCCCGCGTTCAAAAGTGGTGTTGCTTTTGCACACGTAACTTATTCTACCATCCCAAAGAAATGTAGTCCAATTCAAAAAATTTTTCATTCGTAGTTGCAACGTGTCATGTGATTTTTTTGCAAGATTTACAATTTGGTCAGCCGATACAATATAAAAGTATGTATCATCATCATTTCAATGTTTTTATAATCTTTATAACAAAAATAAATGACTATAAAAGGTTGTTATGATCATGATGTACAGTTTACAATTATATCTGCTGAAACGTTTAAGGCAAAAATAAACATACATTTTCTGTTTTGAAGTATTCATTTACTTCATAGTTTATCTTTCGAAAATTTGTGGCTATACCTAATATTTAAATTATTAAAAGGAGCGCACATTTAAACTTTGCCATGGGTGCCATTTTGCATAGATATGCCACTGATTAGTAGACACCATATTTTTAGTAGATGTGTAAATACGCAAGACCGCAAATTTTTCCATTTTTGTTCCTTTTTTGTTCTGTATGTCACAGGGAAGCAAACAACGTTCACAGTTGCTGAAACAACTGAAGTGCTTACTTGTTCAGCACACGGAATATGACGACACTGTAAACCACTATTTTATGCTAGTGATAAGCTGCGAATCATTCAAAACAATCGACTTTAATTTTGTCCGTAAAAACTACACTTCTCAGGTTATTTCAGAACTTCAAAGTGTCTTATACAGTAATGCAGATTAAATCAATCTGGAAAGTGATTTATCTACGACTACGTTTTATACCTTTTGATTTATAAACAGCACTTACAGTATTGACAGTTGTAGAAAAAGTTTAAAACTTTTAGAATTCCACTCAGCTTATTTTCAATAACGTAATAATCCTTGCCTTTATTGTGACGTGTGTCACAATGTGGATGAATTTGTTGGAGTTTGTTAAAGTGTTGTTTCTAGAGGTGCTGCAATTGTGCAAACCGATCTGTTCAGCT
>JGI24159J19872_10005542_pt1 | contig 16331 bp, 8 predicted proteins | sample Ectturendosymbi4_FD_19872 | JGI IMG/M metagenome (IMG submission 19872) | reverse complement strand
CATCGGAAAGAGAAGCTCGCATTACTGCATAATATTGATATTGCAGTTGTCTCTGAATGTCTTTGTCATCTGAAAACTCAATATGTAAGACAATCCCCAAATATTTGTAGTGGGAAACAAATTTTACTGTTAGTACACCCAATGTCGGCAACGGTGTGACCGTGCTTTTTCCGGTCTTAGCCTTAAACGTCATACAAGCAGTTTTGTTGCAGTTGACAATAATCCCATGCGATTCTACGTAAGCCTGGGACACATCTCGTATTCTTTGCAACCAATGCACACTTGGACAAAACACACAAATATCATCAGAAAACATTAAGTGGTGCAATAAGACTTCACCAATACACCCGGCTTTAATGTTTTTTTCATTCAAGAGATAAATAATCTAAATATAGAGCAAACAAGTATGGACTCAATACTCCCACTTGTCTGGTCCCAATAGTAACATGAAACGGTTTGGGCAAATATGTTTAAATAATTCGAAGTGAATAATGTATAAACATTTTTCCCTTCATATCGGCAAATGTACCATTAGGGGTACATGTACCCCAGTTTGAGAACCCCTGCTTCAGATCATAACTTTTGAACCCGAAACCCCAGCAAGTCATCCAAAGTATCAAAAGACTCGGATTGTAGCCTAGTTGCTAACAAAAACTTCAGCGAAATACTACCATCTAACGGTTGGCGCCCACGGCCAGGTGAAGTGGGCCAGGGTGGCCTAAAAGCCCTCCACCTGTGACATCACTCACAAAAAATCCGCACCCCCCTTGCAAAAAATTTTTTTTCGAGTGCAGACTAGAAGACTTGCCGCACCTTTTGAACCTTTTGTCAGGTCTGTAGCGCTTACCGGACTGGAGAAATTCCTGCGAAAAGCCATGTGTGTTTCGGTGTTTTCTTCGCAAAAATCTCCGAAAGCGGCCAGACACCAAAGTGTTAATTTCAAATTACTCCGCTCTGTTCACGCATAAAGTGTGGCCCTTGTTTCAGCCCTAAGCACACGGCGCTTTACTTGATTGCTGTGCCTCGTTTGTGTCCTGGCCGTCTGTGGTGGTCAGTCAGCTGGTGAGTTGCTTCGTATGGAAGCATTAATACTTCGGCTTAACTAACGACAATGATGACAAAGTAATCAAGTTTTTTGTCATTCGTAGATGTGACCTGTTTCTGGTTGACAACAGGGCTTGTACCACTGTGTTGTGTGTAGCAGCTTGGTGACAAGAGTCGTGCTACTTCATGTGAACTGTTTATCTTGTTTCAAATGTCTTGGACAGTAAAAGTCAAGTTAAACAAGGTTCAGCTCCAACTAATTTCACTTGCGGTAAAAACTTGGAAGTCTTCACCTGGACCAAACAGGTAGCAAAACAATGAGATTGTCACATACATGCATGCATGCTTCACAAGCAAAAAAAGTCACAATGCCCACCGCAGGCAACTGTGGCAATGCACAATTGCAATTAGCACTTAAGGTACAATCATTATATCACACACTAAAACACTACCTGGCAAAGATGAGAAAAAATTTAATTTCTGTTAAGTTTATAGCCTTGAAAAAACTCAAACAATAAACAGACTTTAAATCACAAAACCGCAAACATTTAAGAGAATTCTAAAAACTCAAACTGCATACCTTCTCCAGTGCATATATGTAAACGATCTGTTTCCCGCAGGTGGAAATCTGTTGTTTCTTCACTAATCCTTGACGTCAGTTCCAAAGTTGAACCTGGACCTTTTGCACTTAATCCTAAATACATGTCACCTTGTCGTGATGGTGGCAAAACATTTTGTGGGTACTGCAACCGTACCCTGAAAGAAGGAATCTCACCTAAAATTACAGAAACACAACAGTAAATGACAAAACTATTGGTTCAACAAACAAGATTTTATGTGAGCCTTAGTAAATATAAGAACACAAATTGACTATCTGGGACAAAGTCAACAAAAATTCTAGAACTTCCCATACTAATTACAAGGTCAATTTTTTAATTCTAGCAACAACCTTCAAAACCTTTCAGAAGTTGATAAGTAAGTTCAAGGCAGGGGTGAAAAATTTTCTGTGAATGTTAGCGCTGCCCTAAATTTTTAGTAGTGCACACATTGGCATACAGAATTCACATGCATAAAGTATAAAACAAATAAATGAATAAAACGCTTGCACGCCCCAAGTTTTTGGTCACACAGCACTAATACATGACTGCATTTTTGCACCCCTGGTTCAAGCTCGTCTCTACAACATAGCTTCATATTGTGTGTAGCGCATGGAAACTCACAGAATGTACACTAGTAGCTTTACTTTGATGAAGATAAGATGAGATATATATTAATATTGCAAACAAAAAATCGTCCATCACCTATATATGCAAGGTGCTGCCACAATAACCATGCCATAACAAATTGCAACACTATAATAAAATTCTGGAAAGGGATTGAAAAAAGATAGCATGAGGTTTACGCATTTACTTTGTTGTGATCACAGGGATGTCAAGCTCTACTTCAAATCATTTAATCATACACCAAATTTAAAACACATGTGCCATAGGTTAGCCACCTCTAATATACACAAAACATGTTCATACCAAACAGAGTACAATGATATAATCTGTTGTATTAACCAATGTTTTTTACAGGAATTAATTGCAAGACAGGAGCTGAATGGCATCTTTTGCACAATTTATGTTAATTTCCCATAAACAGACAGCTAGCATGGAAGAGTATATGTCTGAAACTCTGTGACAAACCTTGGTTTGAACTGAAAGGCCTAACACAGTCAAAAAAGCAATGCAAGACTCAAGGGCAAGGCTTGAAATTGGACACCAAGGCCTAAGACTGGAATTTTTTCAATGTTAACTGTTATGTACATGTCGCCTTCATTTTTACAGCATCAGAAAAAGTTCAGTAATTTGTGCTTTCTTGGCCTTACGTTTGATATTTAAAAATTTTTTTTTCATTGCAAATTAAAAGAATCGGCAAGTCTTTTGAGGGTTTGAACAGCTTTCTAGTACAATCAACTGGCAAGTTACAGAGTTACAAATTGGCAGAGAAATAGCGGCTCAATCATGATTTTGAAGTAACAATGTTTCATACACCAATGCTGAAGGTGTTGATCAATATTAGAAGTGTTTGTTGAATCTTGACTGCACAAACATCTCATCCAATTTAATTTTCATTTTTTTCAGTTCTTATTCCTTAGTGATTTGTTACTTGGTATATTGGCTTCATTCATGTCATGAATTATCTTAAAATATAGTTACATTCAACCATGCGCATGGGTTAAATATTCTTTCTGGGTATGCTTCAAGACAAATGTAATCCTGATTGTAATTGTGATTACTTTCAATGTAAACACAATCAATTACATTGTGATTTTGCTTGTTCATAATAAATATCAACCATGTGGCAAGTAGTCATAATCAATTACATTTGTGATGCATGTCTGTAGGAGATTATAATGTCACACACACAGTGCACATGATACAAAATCAAAGCATGGTCCCTCAACAACTTTGATTTTGTGTCAATTGGTGAACGCTGGTTTTCAGGATTTGAGAATTCAAAATTTCAGAACCAATGATTTTTTGAACACTTAAAAGCACTTTTATATCTTGCAGTCAGGGTTGTTGTAAAAAAAACGGACCCAAAAAAAACACCCGGGATTTTTAAAAACGTCCAATTACAAAAACCTAATAGAACCCACCAAAAACCCAATTCTTTTTCTTTCTTTGAAAAAATTTACTAACAAGTAAAAAATAAAATAGGCAGGACACTTCTACAGTTAACTTCAACTTTTTTCAAATCAAACAAAACGAGCAGCAATGAAATTTGAAGGATTTGAGAAAAAAATTAAACAGTTTGTAATAGTTATCTTTCTCAGCTCTGCACAATCAGTATATTTTAACCATTATTTCTGCCTTATGTGCATCTATCGACTTATTCTGATTGTGGACCATACCAAGTCATATGTTGAAAAAAACACTCTAAAAATCAGGGGTCACCAATGCGGTCGCCCGCAAGGACCAAGCAGGTTGTCTGTGGGCATAGGCATAACCAAAAGGCATGGCCTCCATATTTCTAGCATTTCTCATCGTTTTGCCTTTTGAGAGGTGTTGTCCCAAACAAAATACTGTTGCTCGCTGAAAGTCAAAATATTTGAAAAAATTTTTTTCAGGCTGACTACACTACTCCCCGCAGGCCTGTTCTAAAAATAACATTAGCATAATCAGTGTGTTCACATTGCGGAATATCCTAATTGTTAATACTAAAATAATTAAAGGTAAATTGAGCAACATTTTTATTTCAGAAGCGTGCATCAAACTGGTAGCTCTTTGCATTAATCGGACGTAAGAAATAGCTCTCAGCTTCAAGAAGGTGATGATCCCTGATATAGATGCTGAACTAACAGGGCATGCAGATAAACTTGACATGAAACTGCAGAGTTTGTGTGGAAATGGTTTTTCTTTCTTTGCTGTGCGCATTCTTGCCAAGTCTTACCACTTTGGAGTGAATTCATCAAAAATTTGCAAAAACAAAGATGGTACATTTCTTTACCCTCAAATTTGAATGGCATAATAGGTATTAAAAGTTATTATTGTGTAATTCTGAAAATAATGATATTGCATGATGCAATGAACACAATTAAGAATAAAGTTTTTCCATTTTCCTGAAAAACAGAACAAAATCTTGGTGGGTTGTTTTTTTTTCAAAAAAACGAGTTTTTCTCAACCCTGCTTGCAGTTCTAGAAATCTTAACGCTCTGCGTGAAGCTACAAAATATTAGCAGTGTCAGGTAGCAAGCATATGGACATATGAAGAGTAATGTTGCAAACTTGCAGATATTTTTCTGATATGCATTATCACATATTTTGGTTAAATGCATAAAAATGCTACCCAATTTGTGTGAATTGGTAATCTCAATATTAAAGTGTCATGATTTAGAGAACGACTGTCAAACCCAAGTTCCACTAAACCAAGGCTCCAAAGAAAGTTTTGAGGATGTGACTGAATTTCATGCTATATCCCTGAAGCATAGTCACCTAATCTAACAAATCATTGAATTAAAAAATTAATGGCAACAGATTTGTCTGCGTTGGTAATCTCAATTACAGTTTTATGATTCAGAGAACCACAGAAAGCCTATGACTTTCAAACCCAATTTCCACTAAACCAAAGCCCAAAAGAAAGTTTTGAGGATATGGCTGAATTTCATGCTCCATCCCTGATGCAAAGTAATGTAATGTAACAAATCGTTGAATTCACAAACCACAGGTAACATAATTTTGGAAACTGCTTGTTTTAGTCATTAAGAATGTCAGTAGAATTGTCAAATGTTACATTGATAAGGATCACAACACTCAAATCAATGACTGTTAAAAGTTTCAAAAATTGAGAAAACTTACATTCAAACCTTTGTGTTAGATCACTGATATCACAACTTTTCAGAATAACATTCACAAAATTGCCAGTAACATTAGCTGCCAAACATTTCTGGGACTGATGGTGATACAACAAGTATTTAGATTTCCAGGACCACCAGTATCTTTCCAGCTCAGGACTTTTGTGTCCGGGACACCGACGATAACCCCTAGAATGAAGTGTCGCAATTACAAGCAAGCAGCATTGCAAACTAGAAATGCCAACAGCTATGAACAAAATTCACACAAAGAAAAAATGGCACGAAGCAGATCAACACAACTGCTTCTTTCAGATCAATATTGAATCTTGTTTGTAGAACTCAGAAACCAAACAACAAATTTAACAAGTAGTTTAAAATGAGCATTCAAGACAACTGCATTGGTTGGGAGTTGTTGACCACATGGCATTGAACTATGCTATAAATGCAGCAAATCAATAGTGGGCTGAGTATATTGTTCACATCATGATTAATTTTCCAATTTTCAACACATGGTTACTATATAAAGAACTATACAGTGGGAGGACTAGTCAGGGAAGTTGCACCAGAAAAAAAAGACCAAAAATATCATCTGCCGAGTTCCACAAAAAATGAATAGAAAAATACATAGCCTCTCCTTTTCAGTAAAAGTGATTGCCACATGACTGCGCTGGCAGTAGACTCAATACATGGCCTTTCTTACACAACTGTGCCCATGGCAACACTTTTCCGTGTTACTCCTTAACACCTTCAGAGCTGGGCAAAATTCGCTTTAGAAGGTATATTTGCCCATATTGGAAAATTCTTTGCAAGTCCACAACTCGCCAGTCGATTGTGCTACAGAGTTGTTCAAACCCTAGAAAGACTCAGCGAGACTTCTAGTACGCAATGAAAAAAAATTCAGGTTTCAGGCTTCGGTTTTTTTGTGGATGACATCATAAGTGGTCTAGGTTTAGGCTTTTTGGCTGAGGTTATCAGGCCCTAGGCCCCAACTGCAAGCGGGAAGTATTTCAAATCCGAGTCTTTTAAACCTTTGATTGGCTAAGGTTTCTGGTTCAAAAGTAATGGCCAACAAAACCATAAAATTGGAAATTAATACCAAACATCGGTAATTTTACAGAAAAATTGGTAATTTCAATAACGTTTTTAACAAGAAACCCTAGAAAACCAATCAAAGGATAAAAAGACTTGGATTGTAGCCTAGTTTCAACTAAAAACTTGAGCAAAATATTTTCTTCTTGCAGTTGGAGCCCAGGGTCCCAATAACCTCAGCTAAAAATGCCTAAACCTACCCATTTATGAAGTCACCCACAAAAAACTGAAATCCAAAACCTAAAAATTTTTTTTCATTGTAACCTGGAAGACTCGCCAAGTCTTTTGAGGGTTTGGACAGCTCTCTAGCATGCAAAATCAACTAGCAAGTTTTGGAGTTGCAAAGTGGCACGAAAATAGTGTCTCAATGCATGACTGCAAAGTACGAGTTACTTGCACACCAATTACCAATGTGTCAATATTACAAAAATTGCTGTCCAAACGGTGTAGCTGGACTGTCCAAAAGTATAATTGGAACTGCTACTAACATGAAATGTGTAAAATTTTTAACACTTTGGTTGCTGGTGTGGTTTAGCCTAAAAACCAGCAGTTTGGACGTGTTTTGCATGGGAATATCTCTGGTGCCAAAAGTGCTAGAGTTGTTCAAACCGTCAAAAGACTTCGGAAGTCTTCAAGTCTGCAATGAAACAAAATTTTTGGGTTTTGGATTTTTTGTGAGTGACAACATCATAGGCCTTTTTGGCCCACTTCACCTGGCCCTGGGCCCAAAACACTATTTCACTCAAGTTTTTATTGGAAACTAGGCTAAGGTCTGAGTCTTTTGATGCTTTGGACGGCTTGAGGTTCAGGGTTCAAAAGTTATGACCTAAAAACAATAAAAGTAATAATTAATCCACTAATTACATAATTAATTAATTTGTTTCTTTCAGCCCATAGCTTTTGAACCAGAAACACTAGGAAGTCGATCAAGGGCTCAAAAGGCTCGAATTCTAGCCTAGTTTCTAATGAATAGTTGAGCGAAATACTATGTCTAGCAGTTGGGCCCTAGGCCAGGTAACATGAGCCCAAATGACCCTAAAACTACTTCACTTATGACGTCACTCTCAAAAAATCTGCAACCCCCAACCAAAAGATTTCTCTGAGTGCAGACTAGAAGACTGGCCAATCCGTTTGAGCCCTTGAACAGCTCTCTAGCACAATTGGCGGAGGAGCTATGGCGTCAGTAAGGCAACCAAAATGCTGGTTTTAGGCCGAAATCTAGGCACAAATATATCGTACGCTGGCTCTCAAAGTGTTAATTAATTATCTAATGAACTAATTAGTCAAATATTTTTATTACTTTAGATTGTAACTTGTGCACCCGAAACCACAGCAGGTGTTAGCCTGCTTAGATGTTAGGCTTACGTGTTAGCAGGTGTTAGACTCAGATGTTATCCTAGCTTCCAATAAAAACTTCAGCGAAATACTACCTTTGCAATTTGAGCCCAGGGCCAGGTGAGGTGGGCCAAGGTGGCCTAAAAGTCCTCCACTTATGACATCACTCATAAAAAATCTGCACCCCCAACCAAAAAAATTTTTTTCGATTGCAACCTACAAGACTTGCTGTGTCTTTTGAGCTTTTGACCGGGTCTGTAGCGCTTACCGGACCAGAGAAATTCTTGCACAAAGCCACGTGCGATCCAGCTGTTTTTGCATGAACTACTTGAATTAACCCGGGTGCGAAAGTGTTAAAGGATTAGAGTCTCCCATTAACGAAACTAAAACTATGCATGTAACTAAATTTCTTTTCAAATTTTTTTGAAACTATTCACAAGACAAAAATCAAGCACTTCTGGTCTAAATCAATCTGATCTAAATCACTGACACAAAACCCATTCAAGATTATAGTCTGCATACTGACCCCTGCTCTAAAAACTTACTTTATTCATTTATCACAAATTTTATGGTTATAACTAAAATATTGTTTTCAACCTGGGGTAGTTTTTTTCAGAAAACAAATACTCTGCAGCATTCACTGCAAAAACAGCTGCATGGCCCAGAGCAACTTTGTGAAAGGCCATCTTTGTGAAAAAGTATGCTGATTATGGAGATGTGTGAATATAGTAATTCAAATATGTTCAAGCACAAACAACACATGACTTCTCCATACCAAGGCACAGTCACACCATTTTCATTTACACGAACATCAAGACACTTATGCGTTTTCCAATTCATTATGACTTTTTTGCCATCTTTTCTTAACCCAAGCGGGCAATCATCCTCATCTTCCCAGGTGCTGCACTCATAGTATCCATTGCATTTCTGCAAACAAAATATTTAATCTGTAAATGAATAATTTCAGAAGTTGGTGAAAAAAAATTGAAATCATTGTCCCCAACATCCCACAACACTAAATGAATGGTACATCTCTTCTGGCAAATAAGGGTATGTCAAATGAAAGCTGTTTTTGACAGATTTTTTCAGAATAAAATCAGGCTTTCTAGAAGTTTGGGGTCCTAAAACTCAATGAAACTTGCCTGACACCCTGGCAGTAATAAGCAGTGGTAAGATTCAAGCAACTTCACTCAACAAGTGAAACAAGCACGATATCTAACAATAGGAAATTGATTTCGGGTAACACTACGCATCGTCAGTCCTTACATCTGTAAGTAATGCTAACTGGTGAAATGTTGAAAGACCAAAACAAGGGCAGGGAAGCAAACAACATCAAGATTGAACATGAACTGCGACAATTGAAACTCAAAATTACATTTTACTAGAATACTGTATTTTTCAGACAATTAGACACACTTAAAATCCTTCAATTTTCTCAAAAATCGAAAATGTTCCTTATAAACCAGGGTGCCTAATGTATGAATCTGGTTGTGCTTACTTAATTGCTTGTTAAGATTTTTTGAGCAGTGATTTTCAGCTATGAGCAGTGAGAGTGTGGTTCTGGAATAGCTAGCACATAACACAAATCGTATTATTCTACGAGGCTCCTGACTAGATAAGCACACACCAAATCAAACAAGCCCACAACTTTCATTTTGTTAGATTAGTGTCTAGTGGATTAGGCATGTGTGACAGACAAAATCCCTTGTAAGTAATGACAGATTAAACTCCCAGTAGCAACTTCTGCACCTGGGAGTGATTGTGAAGGAGATGCAAACAGTTTGACTTATCAAGTTCCACCTCATTTAATGCACCTTATAATGCAGTGCACCTTATGAATAAAAAAACAGCTAGCATTCAATTTAATATTGCACCATATAATCCAGTGTGCCTTATGGTCCGAAAAATAGGGCAATTGAATTCACTGGAGCTTCAAAACTTACTGCAAAATAACAACTTAATAAATCACAACACAGTCCGCGATGGTAAATTCTATAAAATTTATTGTTCTCAGATCAATGTAATAAGTTTGTTTCATTGAGCAAGGCAATGTGTCCATTTGAAGCTTGAAACAACAGCAGTGGCAACATGCTGCAAGTAATGACTGCTTTGAGATTGCAAGAATGTTGCAAATTGCATCCAGCTTACATCCATCTTCAATCTGAAGAAGTTCTCTGGATTATAATTGCATTTGCTACTTTATACTTGCATTACCCTGGTTTTTCAGTTGTTGTGGTTATAAAAACAAAGTATTCAGGGTTCCCACACATTTCAAAAAATTATTTTCCGTAGGTTTTAAATACCATTTCAATACTAAATTAAAAAAGTTCAATACCATTACATTTCTTCATTTTTTTTAATTCTTAATCATGAAACTCAATTTTGCACATTGCATAAAACTACATAAATAATGAACTGCTTTGTCTTCAGTAAATTTCTATTCAGATACTACAAAAATCTATTCCATTTAGAATTTCCATATCTTTTCAATATTTAATGGGTCATTCAATGTCAAGTGATCCAGCAAAATTAAGATTTTTCATCTGACCCTTACCAAAATTCAAAAAATTTTATGAGGAGAAAGGCTTCTGAGCTCAACGAAGTAAGAATTTTTGAAATCGTATCTGTATTTCCAAAATTATGAGCATTTGAAATTTTAATGTTTTGTAAAAGGATTGAACCAAAAAAATTTTGGAGTTTTGCTGTTGGAGCTTCAACTGATTGTCACTCTTTTGTCTCTGAATATTTTCATTCAATATTTTGCAGTAAAGTGCAAGGTTTCATGCTGAAAAAAACAAAACACAAAAGTTTTTCACTTGTGAACTTTGAACCCTGGTTAATCCTTGTTGTAAGTCAACATGTTTTTGTGTGCATTCAAGCATTACAATATTTTAAATAAAACAAATAGTGCAACATTAACAGACTTCAATTTCTTTTTATTTAAGGGTTGGTGTTATGGAGATACTACTGTACTGTATCTTGGTCACCCATGCTTATTTTTGAACTTCAGGCAAAGAAAACTATATCTTTATGTACTAGTATATACATCCATTAAAAAAAATTTCTTTATCAAAAAGATTTATGAAATTTTTTAATTAACAAACTTGTGTTTTAATTAAATTCGATTTATCTATCAAATTTGTCTAATATCTAATATCCAATCTAATTTGATTTAATTTTTTTAATGAAAAAACTTTGTTAATTACAGTAATGTTTACCACAACAGTTCTTAAGCATGCTCAATCCCCTCAACAAAAATTTTTGAAAATATTAAAAACATGTTGAAAAATATATAAAAAATAGAAAAAAGGGTAATTTGGATTATTAACAAATTTCTTGAATTTTTGAAATTTAAACACATATAACATAAATTTACATTTACTATTTTAATCGTCAGGAAAATTACCATTGTGAATTCTAAAATGCAACCTGATTTATAATATACCCAACAGTAACTTGTTCTTTTTTCTCATTTGTGACTACTGATGATAATCCTTTTGTCTAATTGATTTTCTTCATACTTCCATTCAATTTAAAACCCAGAGTTGCATGATCCAGAGATCTTACCTGATTTGATGATACAAACATAAATCTTATTTCACATACACATTGCCAGTTGTTTTTGCTTCAAATTCACCCAGATGGTATTGTCTGATACCTACTTCAGATGGCATTATTTTTGTTTTGTCAAATAATCAGTTATGTAGTCAAGACTAACCTGTGATAAAGAGACCTTGTTAAAACTTCGAGACCGAAACTCAAGATTTCAACATTTGTGCATTTTGCCAACATTTTTCACAGAATTATCGACACCACTTAAGTTGAATTTGTTTCAAATTTCTGACTTTTTTCCGATCTGTTTTGGTTGTTTCTTACTTGCAAATACAACAGAGACAAAACTCGTTTAATTGCAGAAGTTTTACAAAACCATAACCTTGCAAATATTCACACTTTCAAGACAATAGGCTTGTGACCAAGGCCTGCAGCCTTTGAGAGCAAGACGAGACCTGCAACTTTCAAGACCGAGACTGAGACTCGCAAAAATGGTCTTGAGACCAAGTCTCAAGACTTCATCATTGCAAACAATCCAACAAAGTTGTTTTCAAAAATTGTCATCTTTTGATGGTCCAATAATTTTTCATGATTGTCCTTATGCTTGACATGCATGGTACAAGCAATTCTACAGCAACAAAATTCTTCCCAACATCAATGCCACGTAGTATACCAGGTAGATGGACAGTAAACTATTTATTTTGTGTCCATAGACAACAGCAGCATTAATAGAGCTAATTTCCTCTTAATGTCTTCATTATCTTTGTTATTGATCTTGAAGAGACATAGTAGAAACCACGTGCTGATTTTCGCCATGGTGTTTTCAATAGTGCAATTAAGGTAGTTGCATTAGTATCTAGCAAAAATCATCTTTTTGTGGCCAAAAAAATGAAGAAAATCCATTAGGATGCGTAAAGCTGTATGCACACAGCATGCGTCCTGTGTGTTTTTTGAGCACATGCGTCTGATTTCGTGACGTCAAGTCCTTTTGTGATACATCTGGTATGGTCCACGTTTGAGTAGAACCAGTTCCTATATTGACGCATCAGACTAACTGTTTTGACGCACGTTTACTCGAACGCAGGCCATACTAGACGCATCAGAAAAGGACATGACGTCACGAAATCAGACGCATGTGCTGAAAAAACGCACAGGACGCATGCCGTGTGCATCCATCTGAAATTATATTGAAGTATGTTACACCCGTTCCTTGTCAACATCTTGCACAATGGCAGTGTACCATATTTTGTTATACACATCTGCAACATAATTTCCTTTCAAACATATGGGTTTGGATTGATAATTAGTTGAAGCTTGCACTACTAAAGAACCAGTGCTAACAGGACTTACTCCTTTCATTTTATTGCGGTGGACGAATTGGATGAAAGTGGTAGATCTTTTATGTACTCTTGACAGCATTAGATTGGTAAAATCAAAGCTGCATTACCTCTTGGAAGTAATTTCACTCGAAAAGCTAACATAATACTTTGAAATTTGATGTCACAGATTGACCACACAAATACCCTTGTTTAATCTTTCCCTGATTAATCTCTTAATTTTTGAAGGCATGATCTTGTTTGTTACCCCTTGGCAGTTCTTATTTCATGTAACATTTTTTTCATTTTAGGGAGAATCTGATAGATAGGACACCGCTTCAGAAACAATTAAAAAGTAATTGAACAAAGCTCATAAAATATAATTTTTGACCATTTATTATGCATGGAATTACTATGATCAGACTTCTAAAAACTGTTTCATCTTCAAAATACTATCAGAAACACGAATCATGCCAAACAAATGAATACAAATTGAGGACAGAAATCATTTTGCAGCTTGCTTTCCAGCTAAAAATAGTCACAGATGAAAAAGATACAAGGTTTTTATGTCAGAGCACTAAATTCACAAAAAATATATGCAAAGAGTAAATCAGAACACTGCAAATTTCAACCAGCAATGTTTGGTCCGATTTTAAAAATTCAAAATGTTTTTAAATCAGTATGATGAGATCTCTCTTCTTATGAAATTTCATAGATTTTGCTCACTGTCAGATATATAGCTCTGGATCCACTTGACATGGAATGACCCTAATGTACGTTTTGGCCAATTTCAATACTTTTTCAAGGCCTTGAAAACCGATTTTGAAATTCAATACTTTCTATACCACGTGGTAACCCTGAGTATTGCTCAAAAATGGACATTCAATTGAAAACTAATGTTCTTGGTAATTTCAAACAACAAAAATTTTTGAAATGCTAAGTCACAAGCACGCCAAACAATTACATTTAATGACAATCTGTTAATATATTTTATGCAGTGTGTGAATACCTTTTATGCCGTGACTTAATACATTTTATGCATAGCATTGTGCATTGGAAGTTTTACAATTGGGAAACCACTGCCATCAACTATTTTTAACAATTCCATCTCTGATATCTTTGGAAAATTCCCAAAATTTCTCAAATTTGGTGGAAAGTGCAGGTTTATTCAATTTGGTCCAGTGTTATACAACTTTTTTTAAGCCTTTCTTTGTCACAGCCTGCAGCACTAAAATCAGAAAAGCTACCTTGGTATTTAAAAAACATTTTATCCAGCATTAATTCTGTCTGTGTTTTCTCGGTGTTTTTTCTGTAAGATTTGCATTTTTTTACTAATTTTGTGTGTTATTTGATGTACGTCTCCAAAGTGGGAAAACACTTTTTTTTAAGTCTGCTTACTCATTTATTCAAAGTCAAAAAATTCCAATGGATACTAGGGTCAGTTACAAAAATCAAAATTCTTTACACAAGAGCCTTTAGCACTACTAGAAAAGCAACTGCAGATTGTGCCATGCAGTCTTTTCTAGCTCGATAATTTCATAGAACATATGCAGTCAAAATTTTCTGTTAAGCTAAGGAGCCCATATTTGAATGTATTTAACATGACAACTTAAGTTTGCATTTTTCATCTTATCTATGACCAACTAAAAAATCTTTTTAGTAACATTTATTTAGGAACATACTACACAAGTGACACTTCTAACAAAACCAGAAAGACAAAAAACAAACTTAATTAAAATGTGTACCCTGGTATTGTCAAAACACTTGTCAACATCACAAGCAAAAGCATTTGCCCCACATTTGAATGCTTTGAATTCTTTTGCATTTCCACTTTGATACTGATGGGAGCTTCTTCCAAGAAACTGTACATTTGCACTCCAGTGAGATGGCTCATTTTTCTTTGAACTTATGTCCAGCACTTGACTGCTGTGATAAAAAATAAGAAACACGCTAATTTAGAAATAGTTTCAAGTCTGCAATGAGAAGCTATTTTTGGTTTTGGATTTCATGATTTATGTGAGTGACATCATGAGTGAGGTAGGTTTTTGACCATTCAGGCTCATGTTACCTGACCTACGCCCAACCACTATACATACTTCACACAAGCTTTCATTGGAAACTTTGCTAGAATCCAAGTCTACTGAGCCTTTGATCAATTTTCTAGCATTTCTGGTTCAAAAGTTATGACCCAAAAACAACAAAACATTATCAAATTAAGTGATCAACACTAAAAGTCCGGCAAAATTTTTCTACCTACAGGGAGAAGTGTGGTCATTTTTGACTTTTTATTTGTAAATACTTCCCTCTTGTAAATATTTCCCTCCTGCGGTTGGGGCCCAGGGCCCAGTAACCTCAGCCAAAAATGCCTAAACTCCCCCAATTATGATGACACCCACAAAAAAATGAAGCCCAAAACCTAAAATTTTTTTCTTTTTTTTTTTTTCTTTTTTTCAAATTTTTTCAGTTTTGGGGCCATTTTCGCTCATGTTACTTGGCCTAGGGCCCAACCACTAGGCCAAAGTGTTTCGCTGAAGTTTTCATTGGAAACTAGGCTCGTGTCCGAGTCTTTTGAGCCTTTGATCAACTTACTAGCGTTTCTGGTTCAAAAGTTATGATCTAAAATAAACAGTATAATTCATTATCTAATTAACTAATTAGTCAAATATTTTTACTAGTTTAGATCATAACTTTTGAACCTGCAAACCCAGCAGGTCATCCAAAGTATCAAAAGACTCAGATTGTAGCCTAGTTTCCAGTAAAAACTTCAGCGAAATACTATCACTAACGGTTGGTGCCCAGGGCCAAGCAAAGTGGGCTAACGTGGTCTAAGGGTTATTCCATGTCAGGTGATCCAGCAAAATGGGGATTTTTCATCTGTCCCTCACTAAAATTCACAAGATTTTATAAGGGGAAAGATCTCAGGCTTCTGAGCTCAACAACGTTGAAATTTTTTAAATCGGACCTGTGTTTCCGAAAGTATGAGCATTTGAAATTTTGATGTTTTTTCGAGGATTGAACCAAAAATTTCTTAGAGTTTTGCTGTTGGAACTTCAATTGATTGTCACTCCTTTATCTCTAAATATTTTCATTCAATATTTTGCAGTAACGAAGAAGGCTCCATGCTGAACAAAACAACACAGAACTTTTTCACTGGTGACCTTTCAACCCTGGTTAATCATTTCATAAAGCAACATGTTTTTCATGTGCTTTCAGGCACGATGATATTTGCAATACCTATAACTCAAAAAGTGCAACTTCGATTGACTTCAATTTTTTTATGTAAGGGCTGCTGTTATGGAGATACTACTGTATCTTGGTCACCCATGCTAATTTTTGATCTTGAGGCAAAAAAAATATGTTCATATAATAGTATATATCCATTAAAAAAATTTGTTATTCAAAAAAATTTTTTTTAAATATTATCATGAAGTAAAAAAAAAATTATAAATGTAATTTTTTTCATTAAATCTAATTTAATTTAATTTTTTTATTAAATCTAATTTGATTTTATTAGATTAATTTTTTAAAAAATTTGATGAATGTTTAACAATACAGTTCTTAACACTTCAATCGCCGCTTGTCTGGAAAGCTGCAAAGGCGCAGAACGCCGGCCCACGATATATTCGTGGCTGGTGTACGATATACTCGTACTTCAC
>JGI24159J19872_10005541_pt1 | contig 16332 bp, 11 predicted proteins | sample Ectturendosymbi4_FD_19872 | JGI IMG/M metagenome (IMG submission 19872) | reverse complement strand
AGAGCAACAAATGGAGCACATGTTGAAGTCTATCAATAGCATGAAAAAGCAAATTCTTGAAATATGGCTATTACTTAAACTACTCCTAATTTTTTAATTTTGAACTTCAATAAACAAACTTCACTTTGCAAAAAACTGTATGATTTTATCTACTTTAGTTACCTTCGCAATTACATTTTGAAATGTGTGCAGGACTTTATGGACGCCCTGTATATCGTGACACTTGGCTTATGCAATATCACGGCAAAGCTACCAAGTTAAGGCCTCTGCTCGTGGCCCCCAAGGGGGGCAGAGGGCTCCGTTTGAGAGACCCTGTCCTACAGGTTGCTGCTCCCTCGATCCTCCCAAGAGGAAAAGCGGGCATGGAAATGAGTAATGACTCTTTGCTCCCTCTGGTTTGGCTTTACATATACGGACTGTCAGAAAGACTTGGTACGCAAGCTATTCCTAAATGCCACGTATGGTCAAGAGCAAAACAACTGCTTTGTCGTTACATACTCATGAACTATGTCACCACGCACGCGTCGTACACAGAAAGCTCAACTGATCATCAGCAAAAATCAATTTTGGGGTCCAATATTTACTTTCTTCGCGTTTGTTGCTAACTGCACGGTGTAACTTATTCTTTCAATGACAAAATAGGTGGATTGCGACCAAGTATTAGCAATACTTGCTTGCAAACAATTATCAAGGATCGGCCAGGAGTCAACGCACACATAATCACAACATTCTGCTTCACGCATCCCTTACACAAATGCGGTATGATTGTCAATGCATGTCCAACAAAAAAAATGCATAAAGAACAATACGTTCGAAAACAATGCAATTTAAACTAATCATCAAACTACAGCACGTATTCATAGATCAGCTTCAGAGGATGCGTTGCTTCATATTTTTTATAATACTAAAGGTTCGTTAAATCAACAAATCCACAGTGCTGTTCATTTGGTTGGATATGAACCACGCGTTAATGTCATGAAGTGTACAAAACTGAACAGCAAAAAATTTAATTAACCGGAAAGCGCATTTTCTGCATGATGCATAGCCACGTTGCTTTACTTGAATGGCTACAAGTGTCCATGAGAACGCTTAGCAACGCGAACACTGAAGAGCTTACTTCTGTCGATCTGCTTTGTACGATGCCGTCAATCGGTCGAAGAGCTCGTTGTTCATTTCCATGAACGTTTTCAATACGTTGTACACGAGTGCAACGATTGTTCTGGTAAAGAAAAAGCCAGACCGGTAGATTTTTTGGAGCTCTTCATGAGAAGTTACACATTTGCGCGTATATTGTCTGGTATCACCAAAGCGGAAGTAAAAAGCTGTCCTTGTTGATCGGCACAAGAATGCTGATGACGCAGCCGCAGCTGAACTACTGCCAATTTGCCTCGTAGTGATACCAGTAGTTACAGGCAGCCCGTGTTATGAACCAGGGCTGAGGATTCGGAGTCGAAGGAATTTTGGGTCAATGGAGTCGGAGTCTGTAAAGTTGTCCTGAATCCGACTGATTTTAGATTGCTTTGCAAGTTTGCAATACAGACGAAATTAATCGCATGTCGAATTCGTCAGACATTTTTACGCCGTTATCCGATATGTACGTTTGAGCGATTTGCCCTATAAAAAGGTTGATGGTAAACAGACGCTGTCGCTGTAGCAAGCAAAGTATGCGCTGCGATTTCCACATTGCTTACCGTTAGCGGTATACGCGTAGCTATACCGTTGTTAGGATGGTGATAAACTTGGAGTGACCAAAAAAATTTGCAGGCTTTCGGTACCGACTCCACATCACTGGTACGTACGATTAACATACCGGACAAGTTTTGAAGTATTCGACCAAAGCAGTGAGCCGTTATTGTTGCAAAAAACGTCAACTAATGAGGGCACGTTTTTATGCGTACTGCGCACCATCACTACACGCATGTTGTGGTGTCGTTCGCAACAGCAGCTGACGGAGCATTATTGATGTGTTGACGATAGAAGGACCACACTGGCAGTTCGATTAAAAGAGTTGCGGCGGAGTGCCCTGACACTTGTACGAAACACACACCTGAGCTCTGTTTACTTTAAGTAGCACTGGGCCGATTATAAATCAAGAACCAATAAAGAAGTGGACAGATACAAAGGGCTGTTTGCGCAACGTCAAGCGAACTGTTTCTTTACCGCCGCGCAACCGGCAGTCTTTCTCAGTGAAGCGCATCAATCGAAGTAGTTTTATAAGGCTTGGCAGGGGCGGTTCTTGCTCCTACAAGAAGAACTGCACCCTAGCGATTACCTTTTAAATTTATGGCGAAAGTCTTCACCACTTTGACAAGCGAATGAAGCACTCATGGCAGTTGGCGAGAACGTCCAGCGCGTGTTAACGTAAGTGCACCGTTTTAGTTAGTTTGCGCGCCTTAGAAAGCAACATCACTTTTCCTGCTCGAACACTTACGGGTTCCAGTGTTCTTTGGATATTTGATACAAGCTTGGAAACATCAATGGGAGGATGTAAGATGAGTTCTCTTCGATTAGATTCAGGATGTATTCATTGTTCCAAAAATACAGCGCTCGCTCTGCAACCTAATAAATGTCGAAATCAGTCTTTCCGAGTAGTTCTTAAAGAAAGCCACGTTATCTAATGCAACTAATTACGAAGCGCTGAATGTCGATTTTGCAGCACGCGGGCTGCAACAACGGGCAAAATCCGACCTGAAAGTGAGGACTGGCGACGCATTTTGAAAGTTGCTGAAAAAGTTCCATCCGAACCCGAACAAACTGAGCTGGTTCCATAACGTCCAGTATTTCCTCCAGTTCGCCAAGAAACATCACTTCTTTTGAGCTGCACGTTTGCGGCCAGTACTTCAGTATCCCTTGAACAACCTTGACGAGAATTCACCACAGTAGCGTTATTTTTATCTCCATAATTTCAGCGTAGAACTTGTACGCGAAGAGCTAGTACAAAATTTCGCGAGGACCAAGTTGGTCAGCTGCATTTCTTCTATGCTGTGGGAGTGAGGGGTGGAACACGTGTTAATACAACGCTGCGCAGTAGTTGATTGCCGGGTAACTACTGCGCTCGAACATCTGTCAGAACGTCATGGGCGTCGGATGGATTTCTTCCAGGGGGGGGGCAACAGTGGATTTTTCCAAGGGGAGGCCAAAAATGGTTAAATTTCGAACTACATACTCGAAACTAACAAAAGGACCTGTTTTACTAAAAATGTTAATAGGAAAATGTAAAATTTCAAAATCCAGGGGCGCCTTGCCCCCTTCCGACGCCCATGCATAACGTAACCATACACACATATCTCCTTAAGCAATACAATGCGTTTCTCAAACACTGTTCTTTTCTGCGCGCATTACACAATGATAGCAGGCACATTGGTGCTCAAGGGGTTTACCGCAGATTCAAACCACATACATAAATTTCCACAACGGGAAGTTTCGGTGGATCAGCCGCTGTGGTTGTCATCACTTTGTTTATTTCAGGAAAAAACGCTGCGAAACTCAGGCAGTAAAAGATGGCGGACGTTTGAAAGCAACACGCAAGGGCGGATAGTTCTTAGAAAACTTACGGTTCGACCAAGTGGACAGTTTTATTTGGCGTCTCAAGTCAGTTGAAACCATATCGACAGGCAAACAGTGACCAGGCGTGACAAATCACATGCAGACAACCGAACAACAGCCTTGATGGATTTCCGAACAACTGTTTCGACGCTCATGCAAAAGCACTCTGATCTCTACCTAGCTTGGCCTTCTCGACAAACCAATTCTTCCCATTTGCAAAAAGTGCGATTTTAACTCAGCAGTGAGGAACCTTACATAAATTAACAATCGATGTGAAAACATGTGTGAAGGAACTCACAAACACAATTCAAGGACGTTCCAAAGCGCTCCCGTTCGACAACAATCGCCCTTGTGTTTGCGGTGTAGCTTATACAATTCCTTGTAAAAAATAACATTTCACACCAAGATTTCCCAATATCAACAAGAACGCTATGGGGAACTGTTGTTCATACAACGCTTCGACATATGACAACGAATATGACAGAGCGTTCCCAAATCGATGTGTGAGTGCAATAAGCAAAGAGGCGGTAATTCAGTTTTGGCTGCACTATGTTACGTAACGGTCTAATTAATTGTCACTTCTTGGCAGCTCACAGTCGGTGACAAAAACGGAATGCAATTTGCAATCTTGTTGTAAGTAGTTCCACACTTCTTTTGTTTTAATTGGTTAAAAACTTCAGATGTACCCGTATGTTCCAACTGAGGATGCTGAAACGCAAGAATCTAGATCAAGACCCGCTAACTTTTTTGGACTACTAGGCCACTTCAGGGGGTCAAGACGGCACACGAGGCCAGACGAAACAAGATTTCCAAAGACGGGTTGTTTTACTTTATTGTAAAAGTCAAACACGAAGGATATGAAAGCCATGCACGGTAGGACCACTGGCTGTGTAACGCAGTTTGCTAAAGAAACAGGTAAAAAACATTGTTTTGGAGACCGATCGAAGTATGCGCACGGGATAAGCATTAAATTAGGAAACGCTATTGCTCGACTGCTCTTAACGCTTTGCTGAACATTTGTACTCATACAGTATTAGTTCATTTCGTTTGCAACTCACATACTGTCAGACCCATGCCAAAGGCCGGGTGAGATACTAATGCGCTGTAACTTCCATTCAACTCCCAAACTACAGTAAGTTAGCACGCAAATGCAGACGTACAATCTATAATACAATATGAATAAGAATTAAATCTTATCAAAAAAAGAAAGATTGTCCAAATAAAAACTGTACTGGATACTGAGCTCTCAGATAACAAAGACATTCAGAGACAACTGCGATATCAATATTGTGCAGCAAACAAGCGGCGAGCCTCTTTTTTCCCGATGTTCAAATGCAGTTAAAATGTACTTTTCTATTCCTTTTGTACGCCCATGTATGCATCACAATTATGGTGTAATTGCAAGAAGTCATACATGCAGAGATTGGGTGTGGCCTATAATTTTGGGTGCAGAGCTCTATACAACCTGCCCTGGAGAACGAGTGTTAGTGGTCATCAGGTTCAATGTAACATTCCTACCTTTGAGGCCTTATTAAGAAAAAATGTGTACCAGTTTCTGGAAAGATGTAGAAAGTCTAGCAACGTATGGTTGCGTGCGTTGATGCAGTCAGATTGTTCATATTCGTCCTTATTCCTTGAACACTACAATCGCATTCTACTTTGTGACTGACTGCTTAGACATTGCAGTGTTTGTTTGTGGGCGAGTCATGCCACAACGCATTCGTATCTTACCTGGTCTCGACCAGCTTAGGAATTAGCGTCCTACTCTGCGGTGGTATTGCACCAAGTGTTACGGGTTAGCGAACAATAGTGCTGAGTGTCTGTAACCCTGTGGTACTGCCTCCAACGCCGTTGCAAAACGTTCTGTTAAGAAAGTGTCTGTAACCCTGTGATTCAGCCTCCAATGCCGTTGTAAAACGTTCTGTTATGTCTGTTTTTATCAACATGCGTTGTGCAGAGCGTGTGTGTTCTTACTATGGACTTCGTGTCTGCTGGCAAATAAATTAATAAAATAAAAATAGTGTTATATAAAATCAAAAGTGCTATAAGAAGTATATTAATACTGTGATAAAAATTAAATAAAACGAGGTAGTATAAAACACAAGAAACGTGTAACAAAATACCATCATCTTCACAAAATAAATTCAGTTTGATTATTAAAAACATAAATATATTAAAATCAAAAAATATTAAAATATATTATATTTTAGTGGTATAATTTGTAGAAACTGGTCTTTCGTTGGGTACTGACAGAACAATATGGCCATCACTGAAAAATGTTTGCCCACCACTGAGCTAGGGCGTACCCGGCCTAAAGGCCAGAGAATGCCGATCCCTTATTCTAGTCTAAATCGTCTGTAGTCAACTGTAGCCACCGGGTTACAACTTATTTCTCAAGCAGTGTGTGGTAACTACGCGTTCAATGTTGAACTGTACAGCATGCATGCAACATCATCCGATGCACACGGATCAAGAAATGTCCCCAAGTAATTTCTTGCCAGCAAGATATGTCGACTTAAGCTGATTCCAAGCTCGCTTAAAGTCTGTTGGGACTGGTCTCTGCCCACAATGAAGTATATTTTGAAAAAGTTTTGAAAACCACGTTTTCGTACAAAAACGGTGTCCAACCAGCAAAAACATCTGCAAATGACATGCCCAATTTCGTGCGATTTAAGAGCAATCGGAGGAAGACGAAGTGTTCGAAATTGTTGAAATCTCAATGGACTGAAACCAAGACCAAGTGACATCTTCTGTGCGAAACTTTCAAAAGCAAAAAAGCAGACGCAAAATCCACAGGTGAGAGCGATGTAAACTTAACAGAGAAAAAATGGTGAGTTTGAGATCTGTGGGTTAATCCGCCGGTCTACAACTACTTACTCTTTCATTCTGCAGCGAACACGAACCTAAGATAACGACAAGCAATAAAGCAGTGACATCTAAAGCGTAACGGATAAACTGCGGCACCAGCGAGTTGCAGCAATGCAAGTTTCAGGTGGAAAGAAACACTGGGGATTCGGCTGAAATATCAGTGTCACACACTTTTCACGACTTCTCACCTCGATTAGCCAACAACGCGATTGAAATTTTGTCTTGCGAAGAGCATTTTTTATGGAGCCACACAGACTTTACCGGAAACAAAGATGTCACTGCGTGCTTCCAAGCGTGTTCCTAGCACTGAGACCCGCTGGAAACGCTGTACATTTTTTTCTGCCAACCTTCCGTACTACGTAGTTTTTGCTGCGTGCGTTCAATATATCATGAACTCTAAAATTGGCGAAAACCTTCTCTTTCTCTTTACAGCGAATCACAACACAGTCAATACAAATATGAGAAATGCAGCCTAATAAAGAAGCCTGTTTATCGCCAAAGTCCTTTCGTCCACTAATCACATTCACATTGCTTTTAATGATTCTCATACCTTTTTTACTTGAATAAGGCGTCATCACTTGCTATGACATTGAAAAACTGCAGATGATTTCTGATTAAAGTTTACTTTTCTCGTCAATATACACAGTGCCTAGATTTCCGCGTAAATTATACTTTGAGATGGCAGTGTCCCAATACAACTCACCCATGGTGCAACGCTTCATTACAGCACAACTTGCATATATTTAGTGCAACGTAAACAGGTGGAGCAAACACTGCTAGTTGCATTAGTTCATGTTTTGATTATCGCGTGAAGATTACTGTGAGCACAGTCCCACAACGTTCCTTATCCGATATCTGCTGCAGATGCCGGGTGTTTGAAAAGCAAATGCAAACCGATCAGCAAACCAATGAGCCTTCGGGTACTTACCGGCTGCGTCAACGTTGCATCTTTTTCGAGAAATTGTACTACGCAGTAGGCGAGCTGCAAAAAAACGAAACTGTTGTCAATTACCACGAACACGTGAAATCCTACAAACTACGAGAATTACTTAAGGCATTGGTAACTGCTTGCCTGAGCATGAAACAACGCCAGCCCTCTTGTTTTGTGTAGCGGCATCAGGACTTTGACCAGAAATTGTCTGTGCTCATTCTTCAGAGGTAGAGCAAAACCGTTTATAATGCTGCAACAGTATCATGAAAGCAACAATCAGGTCTCCATTTCAAAAATACAAGAGTTTAATAACACGCGCTTGGTGCTCATTACCTCCCCAAAATCTCGAGCAACTCCGGTATTCCTGCGAACTGCTCACTTTCGTAGATAAACCTATGAAACAGTAAGATGCATACAAGTTAAAATCAAGACTCCAAACCGAATAGTTTTCCACACTGAACAACTTGTGCAGTGTACTCAAAAGTGTTATAGTTCATGAAAGAGCGCTTACAAGGACGACATCAGTTTCGCTATGTAAATAAGTTTACGAAGAATTTTGTGTTAGGTAAAGCTGCCGTGTTGGATCCAAAGATTTTGACGGGAAGGTTTTGTTAATGGAATCGAAGTTTTCGGGATCATTCCGTTTTGATTATTCTTCCTTAGTCTGCATTTGTGCATGTGCGCATACGCGCAGTGGAACGACATGCAATGGGAAAAGTGTGCAGCGTATTCCATCGTTGACTTGGTGTCGCTTCGCCTGTTACATTGTGACGCCGACCTCGTGTTGCTGCTGTAAAAAATTTCTGCTGAAGCAGCACTTTTTTATGATAGCGAAACAGCGTCACAAAATCTGTGAAAACTCTTCACGAGCGAGATGCCATTTATAAACATCACTGTGCTACCTTGGCTATGAAGTAAAGATGTACCTATTGATTTATTTAGATTCAGGTAGGTTATCGCATCCATAAACAAAACATTGATATTTTCCACCGAACTAAAACCGTGAACTGCAACTGGTAATAGAAACATTGTGTTTGCACCGAGGGTGGGTACAAACGCTGTTTGGGGAATAATTCATGAAACACATTTGTTATCCATAAGCACAAATCATCTCTCGAGAAGTTAGTTTTCGAAAGAAGAGAGGTTAATTTTCGAAAAGTTGTCACGCGAGTTTCAATGTACAAATCAACATTTTAGATTTAGTGGCCTTGGACATGGTTTGAAGTTTGTGTTGGCGGCAACTGGCCACAAAATTGGTATTGTCACAATATCTTAGATAGTATTAACTATTTTTTTTAAACTAAATTTTTTTACTAAAAGTTTTTTACTACATATGCGTCGCTGCCTGGTAATACAGATCGTGATTCTTTTGACTTGCTTTGTAGCTTGGCGTTGAAATGAAACTTATACACTAAAGTGAGCGACAACGACGTCGAATCGACAAGATGGTAGAGCCATGGTGTTGACAGCACGAACAGGCATCGACAACAAAAGCCGCGCCAGTGAATAAAAGCAATTTTCAACGTGAGCGCAGATAGGAACTTCCATACGACATACAGCCCGAGCAACATTCCTTCTTCTGCAGCGAAGTGTTCAGGAAGAAACTACCTGACTTGTTCATAACAAATTTCATTCCTGTTGTACGGCTCACAGTCACAAGTACATTGGGATGCACTCTTATTAATCAAAATTTTACATTTTTCACCTATGCTCGCAATTCGTAGTTCGTGAGTGCATCTTCTCTTGATGCAAGACAGCGATGCACGGAAGAACGGAGCCCGTTCAACACAATATACCCTCAGCGAACAACCGCCACTGACTGACCATTTTCATTCGTAGGTTTATTGGAATAGTGTTGACCATACCAATATACATTTGTTAAACACGGTGTAAAATGATATGCACCATATCGGTGTCACTTTTATCGTAAAACACTGATTCAACCAACCGGCGTTTGCATGAAATTCGCCCAAAACGGTCAAACAAAAACAAGTTGTCGAAACTCAAAACATCAACAGTACCGTTCACACTTTTGCAAAATTAACGAATTACTTTTGCGATAACGGACCTTTATCCAACGAAGAAGCACTGTGTGAAGCTTGATGCACATAAATTGTCAGTAGGAAAGCCTACACTTAAAAGCGCTTATTCTTGCACAGGTCATACACAACATCAAGCAACGTCCATGGTAAGAAAGTATATCATCCTCGTGTCCTTTGATCGCAATTTTCAAAATTATCCAAATAACGATAAATAATTCACATTTGACAAGCACTTTTGTAGCAGATACAGTTTTGAGATAGAGATTGTTAATTTCACAAAATATCCTGCCTGCAGTTTTTTTATCAGCATTTCACCAGAAAATTGTTAAGTACAAGAGTCGGAGGTTGCTTTACACGCAGCACTTGCTAAGAAATCACCATTTTTCGAAATTTTAATGAAACAGCAAATATCTGAGGCCCGAATCAAACAACATCCTAACGTAAAACTTCGCCAAGAGACAAAAATTGCAATATCAAGGTTTCTTTATGGAACTGAGCGAAGTACAAAACTAGAATTTTGCAAGATATAATTTAACTATTTTCCCAAGCAAAAATTGTTTACCGATAGCGCATGCTCCATCCGTTTTGCACGTAATTCAACAATGCCGACTCGTTCGAAAGAATGACTAGCGTAACTTAGATCTAATCTATTTTTGCGTAATTACTCCATAGACCTATTTGATATATTGTATTTCACGGTGACCAGCTGTAGGTGGAAGCATACATCCGACTTAAGTACATAATGGATGATTGGATGTCGTCAAACACTTTGCATTCTTTCCCTGTTTTTCTCACCAAATATTTAAATCAATGTTTGTGAGTGGAAACTTCTTGCCTCCAGGGAATATAAGATGTTGTTTTATAACGAGCCCAAGGAGGTACTTTGTAAAGCAGCAGAAGAACAACAGCTTGCGCAAGAATGAACCGTTCACTACCGTAATTAACGACAATCGCCTCTGAGGTTTTATTTTTGCCACCACAAATAGCAACTTTAGTTTGATTCTACGCCCCTCTCATAGGCTTCACCCCACATGACTGGTTCAACCCGCTGGGCTAGAGGTATCACCATTTGTGTCCATGCAGTCGCTTCTTAACGTCACTTACTTATACAACGTGACAAACTCAAATCATATTCGTTTATCGATTATAACTAACATCAATGACAATAAAATGAATTTCATAACTTTAAGATTTTGCAGGCTCTACGGTAAAATCATGCAATGCTCTAAACTTTTATATACCCTCAACATATTTATCGTTTAGAAATAGTGAATAGACAATGTGCTGTTAGCATTAATCATTCATTACACTTAAACGTTACCATCTCTTGCTGTCTACTCGTTGCACGCAGCTATAGTTCTTTTTTTGCAGAATGGAACGTGAAAGCTATTTTCAGATCTTTTAAATTCTTCCGCCATCAGAAGTCCACGCTTTCATGATAATGCAACAATATTATCCTCATACCAATAGTATCCCTCTACCAGTTCGTTAGCGAACATTATTTCTAGCTCAGTGGTTCTTTTGATCTCTTCTCCACCACACTCCTCTTTGAATTGTCCTTTGTTTCAAGACCCCTGACATATTTACAGTATTGGTATATTTATTGATCAAACTTTCCATGTTGTAGAGCGTGTAAAAGCTCGCGTCCCCTTGGAACTTTGTTGATTTTCTCCCTTAGCTAAGAACCACTGCTCTAGCTGCAACACAAATTGACTGATCAGCGCTTGCACAATATTCTGCTATCAGCATCAAACACCGTGGTAGGTGGTACCGCATGAAAGCATGTTGGTAACTCCGCTAAAATTACAAAAAAATGGCAGGGTGTCCAACCTGTTTGAGTGAAGGGCCACAACTGTTTAGCAGATTGCTTCGCGGGCAACATTTTTATATCACGACATGTTGGTGTATTTGCATTGTAGGCTTAACTCAACTTCAGAAGATACATGCCTGGCATGATGTCTTGTAACAATGTAGCTTTTGAAGTCTGAAACTGCTTTGTTGCATATCAAGAAATTTGGCCTGTTTTCGAACTTGCACGAAGAAGTATTGACTTGTCCACCTAGGGTTGCCAGATCACTTGAATTTTTTTCAAGGACATTCTGTTTTTCGCAGAGATACGTGTTACTTTCGTGGGCGTCTGCAGGGGGAGAAACGGGCATTTGCACCCCTGGAAATTGGAACTAAGAACCAAAAATTTTTAGAAAATCTGTAAGTCAGCATCTTGATTCCGATTAATTGATTTAATTCTTGCAATAACACTGTATTTACCGGTATGGCACTCACGCTGCACAAAAGCCAGCTTCACTATTCTGGTGTGATACAGTGATGAGACAGTGACTGCTGATAACGGTAAGACACGTTGTTTTATACTGTGTGAAAAGAAGCAGGGGTGAATCTGCAGCAGTGCTTCCGCAAGTTTAAAATCCATTACAATGTGAGATTGTGAGTGTGACCAATGCGCCTGAGTGAATGGCTTAATCAAGCTATGCTTATGCAGGCTTTTTTTCACACAGTATAAAACTACGTAGCTTGTTAGAAATACCTCTACAAAAGGCTTGTGGGAACACGTCTCAATCGCCAAGGCTTAGTATTGACTTCTGAGCGAGTACTAAGCACAAAGTTATATATTCTACGGCGAGTTTTCATAATTCATCTGCTCAGTTTTACGCCTGCATGGTGTTCCGATTTTAGTACGCGCTTTAAATAAAAGTTGTCCGATAGATAGTCGTGTTAAGATACAGGTCGTCTATTTCTCATTGTTTGAAACAGTTTTGCGAGAGTGTCCAACTTACTTAGTTTTTCACCGCTAATGTTGATCTGGTCCTTGATTGTTCTTAAATTTTGACTTATTTGTAGAAAGTGCTCGCAAAATAGATATTAGGCACTTTTTGGTCTAATTGTGACGTTAGGTGACGTGCCGAAAAAGCATTTGCAATTACCCCAATTACCATGACTGAAGACATTGCCGCTTGGCTCAAATTGTATATCGGCATGGGTGAATTTTTACTTTGAGAAAATTATCTCGTGGGCCACTCGGAAGGACTCGGTAGGCCACACGTGGCCCTCGGGCCGTAGGTTGAATACCCCTGCAACAGCACACAGCAAGCGTTTTAGTCCGCTCACGAATGTGACCGGGGAATCACGTCTGCATACATGATAGACTAAAACATACAGTGCATCTACACAATTATCGTTGATCAACCCACAATAACCGGAACTGACGGTTATTTTCCGAGGTCTAAACTTTCTTCCGCAAACAATCGTTAGAAACAACGGAAAGTCTCAAACAATACACCCATAGCGATATACACCACCCAGAAAAACACAGCAGGAACCATAAAGACTTCCCCACTCAACTTACATATCTTGATCAATCAAAAGGCAAGTGACTAAAAGTTGTGTAGTAAGCTGCCCACTTTTGTCAGTGTCAAAGCAAGATCAACGTGAATGTCAACTTAGATCAGTTTTTTAAGGTGTTTTAGGGACCCGATTCGGGTCCCTAGAATTGAAAATCGGGTCCCTAGAATCAGCGAAAATTATTATCAATTCCTAGAATCAGAGAAATCGGGTCCCTACAGGTCCATACCGGGTACCTAACATTTTCCTTTAAAAAAACTGACTTAGATGCTGATGAACAAAGAAAAAACAAGCGTTTTTTACGTTGGTGATTAATGATACAGGCTTAAAATTATAAGGTATCACCCAAAAAATGAACACTCACGTTAAAAAGATGTTGTTGATATGGCGTCGAATAAAAGCGCGCAACCCGAGGAACTTCCCATAAATTCTGTGCAAAACTGTTTTAAGAAAGTCCCTTTCACGAGGATCTTCACTAGCAAACAATCCAAGAAGCTGCGCAGACAAAACGACAATGATATGAAAATGATAGGTCTGATGAATAAATCGGTCTGAAAAATCGCAGATTACTTACTTGAATCACAAATTTCTGATCTATGTACTTCTTTGCAATGGAAGGTTGAAAGTCCGCGGACTCCATTACACGTAAAAAAAATTCATACACAAGCTGCAGGAAAAAGCATAAAATTGGCCGGTGTCGGAAAAAGTTGCAGTGTACAGCACACAGAAAGTAAGAATTGTTAGGCATTGGACATTTTAGCATTCGAAAATACTTGTAAATGTGGCCAAGAGGCTTCTAGTGCAGGGTCGTCTTCTTCCGGATCATATTCAACACGTTCAGGAGGAGGAAGTGTTCGTAGAATGTTTACAGACACCTAAAAACATCCATAAAATTCATATCAAAAAAACGAATTACTAACTCGTGAAAAGAAGATTAGCTCTTCAATCCATTTTTGCGGTTTCATTTAACCGCTTGTTACAATCAGCTTGCAATATCACTGGTGTGGCAAAGATTTCGTTCGCAAAGCACATGAAATGAAGTAAATGCGACAGCTCAAGTAACGCATAAATGCAAAGCACTGAGTGTGTGTGGATATCGACTGTGGTGAAACAAACTGGATGGCTGTAGCAACACACCACAATGGAATTGATTAACCCCCAAAAAATGTTTACCCCTATCAATTTGTCTTATAAAGTGCACCCAAAAAATAACAGTGGCAGCAACACGTTTTTCAATAAACAATAATATCTGGTACGACTGACCTAACTTCCTGTTATGATTGAGTCCATGCCATAGTTTTCACAGCTTCATTCACAAGCCCCTTTTAAGATATTCTCTGTGTTAACTTAGCTTTATATGAGGTGATTATATAACACAAACAAGCCATACAGATCTTTATGAAAAATTACAACATTGTGTTATTTCTGATCCTGGAACTAATCTATGATGGTAAAAACAACCATAAAAATCGAGATGTTTTGTTTAAACATCTAAAGAGTAATAGTTAATTCAGTTTCTATAAAAACTTTGCACAACTTTGGGGGCAAGAAGTAACTACCCTTTAGATATCAAACGGGGTATCACAAGTATTGCTGCTGAAGAATTGAAATAATACTTTTTGGTGCAGCATAATTTGACAAATGAAGTTGTTAAGTTACGTTAAGAAAGTGACGTTTAATTTTGATAGAACCACAACTCCAAACATGCTTGGCATTACATGTGGTAGACATGCCAAAGTTGGCATCAGGTCTATTTAACATGTCCTAGTTCACCAAACTAGCAAAAAACTTTACACCTTTAATTTACAAATGTATAAACGCTAATCATTTTTACCATTGCACATTTTAATCAGTATCTCCAAACCCTATATGGTTTTACTGCAAAACAGGGTTAACTAAAAAATAAATAGTTATAGGCTTTGTATTTTAATACAAAACTACATTTCACTATTTATGTATTATTGTTTTCAGCTGTATTATGCATTTGTGTGGCTATATTAGGAAGTCGTTTCCACATGTAACTTTCAGCAAGTTTGAGAAATAGCCTGTAGCCTAGCCAGGAGTTCATCTGCTTTGGTGCTCTTAAGCCAACAACTCAACTCTAGGTAAGCACACTAATATCCAGACATAATAAACTGGTACTGGAGCTTTCTAGCCTGGTACATAGCACATAAAACACTGCAAGAAGCTCTCAAACCTGTTCAGACATGAGATGCAGTTCACTGTAAAGTCCAGTTGTCTTACCTAAATCTGCATTGCCATCAGACCACTTTTGAGGACAGTGAAGTTCAAGCGGTTAAGCCACTAGTAGCCTCTGCATCACTTCAAAGAAATATCTGTCTGGGTGTAGTTATGCACTTGGCTGTTGAAAAGCTCAAATGCAGCTTTTATTTTCTTGTATGTGTACTGTGCATGTGTTAACAGTCATTAAATATCCACAGCAAGACATTTTTATAATATGTTGTGAAAACAAGTTCAGTTACAAATAAAATCGATTGTTGCTTGTGGCATTTACATTTTTCTACAGTAGTTTGTTAGGCTTTCACAGGTCAATTACAAATATTTTTTGTTATGATAAAATTGGCTTTCATGCTGCGAGTTTTAGCAAATACAGCTGTAATAAATACAGTCTCATTGCTAAACTGCTGCAGACACTTCTATGAAAAAAATTATTTTCTACGATTGTATTTTTTCAGGCATATTTTTACACAATCAAGTTTAGGTGCTAAGTCTTGGGTACTAAGTCTTCAACAAACCGATCAATTCTAATCATTCAGGTTTTCACCCATCTTATTCATTTTATATGAATTGAAAGTTATGTTGGCATTAGTGTGAGTATTTTCTTCGCTGAGCATTGTATACTCTTAATTCTTGGCTGTGAATGGATTCCTTTCAGTAGATAGCAACTAAATTAGCACCAAATACAATTTTCATGGCACATTGCACAACTGATGCTATTAACTGCAGATATACTGCAACTATACCTTGACTGTTGACTGCAGAAGTGAGCAACTGAGAAGAGTTTATTTACCATCAAATTAAAAATGCATAAAAAACTGGAACACTACATCTACACAACTAGTGATATTCCACTAATGCCATCATCTGGAATTATATCTGTAAAGCAGTAAGTAGAAATGGTCAAGCAGCTTGTTTTTCACTGCAAGCCTATCATTTTCAAGCCATTATGAAAGTACAGAGCCGTATGACCATGTGCACATGAAGGGCTATAGCTGTGCATACAGATTGTATAGACTTTATATCAGGGGTTCTTAACCAGGGGTGCACGCACCCCTAAGGGGTGCGAGATCTGTTTGTAGGGGGTGCAGTGCGTGGATGCTGAGTCATTAGGGTTGGTTATGTAACGTAATCAGTAAAGATTTCTCTGCAAGTGGATGAGTCAACTGACGTGTCACACTGTTGTCAGCTTATAGTAGTAGTCTGTTATGTGAAGAACAAGGAAATTGAAGTTTTTTGTTCTGTCAGGCACTGAAAACTACATCGAAAGCCAAAGATGTATTTGATATGATAAAAGACTTTTTCACCAAACACCAACTTCACCTTGACAGGATTGGTTCAATATGCACT
>JGI24159J19872_10005539_pt1 | contig 16337 bp, 11 predicted proteins | sample Ectturendosymbi4_FD_19872 | JGI IMG/M metagenome (IMG submission 19872) | reverse complement strand
CTATTTCGTAATACTGCTTGAACAAGGCCTCTCGCCATGCTTTAACTGCAGTTGCTTGCAAGAAGAGTGAAACAAGTTTTATCTTAGTGTAATGACATAAAAACATTCTTTTCTCGTTACCTGGTTTAACTTGATTTTTTTTCCACGTAGGTAAAAGACTGCTTTTGGTGGAATATATGCAAAAATACGGAAGAAAGCAATACAGCATTAATCATTGTTTTGGCAGATATCCCAAGCGACGGTCGCGTTTCACGTGAAACAACCGAAATTTCTGCGAACGTTGGCGAGCCCGACGCAAAAAATATTAGACATGTATTCGTTAAATGATATTTTTTAGCGCAAAAGAAAGAGCTGACTGAACATGTGGCGAAACCTTATGCAACGTCACGTATGAAGCTACCCTTTGATCAAAACCAGTCGTCTATGTGCATAACATTGCCTCAAGAAACAGACTATTTACCTGAAGTTACCAAATCCTCTTGCTTGTTGCAAAGTCTGCGCGAACATTTCATATTTTCGGATGTCTTTGTCAGTTACTGATCTTCGCGCGAATCTCATGGCTTCCTCGAAGTGGTCACGTCGTATCTCAGGCACGAGATCTTCTTCGTCTTCATCCATATCCTTTCCATAAAAACAATCAATCAATGCGAGCCTTGGCCTTCCAACCCAGACAGGAAAGTTTTAATGCCAACGAACCAACGCACGATACTTTGACTCAAACAGCAAACTGCATCTGCAGTGTCAGTTGCAAGCTTGCGAAAGAATAGCTACGTGCAACCTACAGTACCATAAACGGTTCTACTGTTGGTTTACGATATCAATCACATCACTTAACAAAAATGCCAAGCGATAATTTCAGTGAAAGGCGACGTGGGTTGAAAAAACTTTTACGAAGATCAATACAAAGATGGCGGGAGCTAATATCCTTGATGCTGAATATTGTTAGCCCAGAAAATACGCTCGACCTGCGGTACATATATAAAGGTTGACGACCACAAAAAGGAACTGTAGTTACATGCGTAGCGCCAACAACACCAAATAAAACTTGTGTTAAAAACTTCTGCAAGCTTACCATGGCGCTCGCCCCGTTTCGCTTTCGCTCTCGCTCGCGTTGGATATCTTTTTCAATATTTTCGCGAATGGCCAACTTGCAAGCTCTTTGACATATCTCAGTCAGATCAGCGCCACTGAAGCCTTTGGTCACTTTGGCGATCAGAGTCAAATCCACATCCTGTTGAAGCAAATGGGTTTCGTCAACAACAAGAAAACGGTTGAACAATGCACACAATAACGGCCAAAGCAAAGCTCACTTCTTCTGGAATGTTGTTTCTGCTTTCGCCGAACAACCCTTCGACACCAAAGCTTTCAATTTTTCCCTTAGCGTGCTTAATTCACTTCTCCAAATACTATAAACAGTTTTATCAATCAGCGGTACACGGATCTTAGATCATTACCAGCAAAGACTTTCCTCAACACTCTCTACCAAGCTGCACCAATCTTAAACTGCATCACGTTTCAGAACCACGACTCCGATATCAAACTCGACACACAACTATGCCATGTTCTGCGGCGAAAATGGCGCAAGCGTCTTTACTGATACGCACCTTGGCCACAGGGGACTTTCGTAAATTCGCTTTCAGGATCTGAATCCTTGATTTGTCGTCCGGCAGAGGAATGTATATAAGCTGGTCCAGACGGCCTGGCCGCAATATGGCGGAATCGATGATGTCTGGTCGATTGGTCGCTCCAATAATGAAAACTGGGAAGGTTTGTAGAATTTTAACCCACACGTGTACAACAAGTTTGTAGACCAACCTAATCAGCACGATCACAAACAGATATTAATATTTTTTCAGTAAAAAAACAAAAAAAACAGCAACTTTGTAAACATTCAAAATGTTAGCTCGACCTATCGACTGTTTTGTTTCAGCTTCAGCCGAATCTATACAGGCACATATTCACCGGTGTTTCCGAAACTAATCGGAACGGTAGAAAAGATCACGAACAGAAGCCTGACTAGGTTCAGTTCTAACTGTTCAAAATCGTCAAGCAAAGAAGCCGAAAGCACGTTTTGATCATTTNACCAGTTTTGAGCATNTCACTTGGGCAACAGGCTATGTAGCATAACGCCGGCCCCTTACCCTTTTTGGTTGAGAAGCATGACCAGAATGTCAACCTTACGGCTGATNCTTAAACGCNCCATTTCGGCTGTTTTCAAAATACTACAGCGAAACAATCAAGCTCCTACAAGAAAATGTGTTCATCTGAACTTTTGCGGTACTAANTTTTGCTTGTGCAGATANAGTTTTGCAACAGCGATTGAACAAAAAAGACTCACTTCTTTTGGGTGGAAAATATCGANATTAGACGTGAGGAACTTTTATACATTCCCAAAATGAAAAATCTAGTGCGGACGTTCAAGCACTGAATGAAAGGCTTTCACGACATCACTANTGACCAGGGATTTTTTTAAGGAAAATGTTAGGAACCCGGTTTGGATCTGTAGGGACTCGATTTCTCTGATTCTAGGGGCCCGATTTTTTATGATTTTAGGGAACCGATGATAATTTTCTGATTCCAGGGACCCGATTTGAAATGCTAGGGACCTGAATCGGGTCCCTAAAACGCCTTAAAAAAACCCTGCTACTGACCGTTCTTTTTATTGCTCATCCCGTCCATCTCAGTCAAGATTTGGTTGATGACACGGTCGCCTGCACCGCCTCCGTCGCCGACGTTGCCTCCACGTGATTTCGCTATAGAGTCAAGTTCATCGAAGAACAGAACGCAGGGGGCGGCCTGTCGAGCCTAAGAACAAAACCACTAGTAAAAACCAAGGGATGGAATTAGGTTGCACCGTTCAGACAAACCAATGCCAGCAATCGTTTAGAATCTGCACATGCTGTCTTGTTCACGAACGCGTGAGTCAACACAGAATAACATCAAGCACGGGTTGAAATTGTGAAGCAAGTACAGTAGTATTGATCAAGCAATCACTTACTTTGTCGAAGACTTCACGTACGTTGGCTTCGGACTCACCGAACCACATTGTCAACATCTCCGGGCCTTTGATCGAAATGAAGTTGGCCTGGCACTCATTGGCGATCGCTTTGGCCAGTAACGTCTTGCCGCAACCAGGGGGTCCGTAGAAGAGAACACCCCGAGACGGGGTCATGCCAAACTTAAGGAACTTGTCCGGATGCTCAACAGGATACTGCCAAGACATTACAACGATGAAACATGATGAACACCCACAGCACAATTTTGCGTGCAGAAATGGATTTTTGAAATCCATCAACCAGGGCATCAGCAGAATGGTACAGTGCCTTACATGATCCTGAGCCGAAATGCGCAGGGTTTCCTGCAGGCCAATGAAACATACAAGGTTTTGATGCAAGCAACGATGTGCGGTTGAACTTGCAACTTAGCATAAGATCCCGTTTAACAAGTAGTGATTCATGGTCATAAAAGAACATTACTAAATTCAAACAATTTTTTGCCCGACTCATCACATTGCTCAATTTTCGTCTAGTTTTGCTCGATTAAGCACGCGTTTACGGTTGCAAGGGAAGTTTACGTTCGCAGTCGTACATTTATGCTAGCTAATCTTCACCGTACTTACACAGAACACAGTCATCCACAGGAGCACAAAAGAAAATGCGGTTAGGTATTGCCGTGACATTACACAGCGTTGCACAGAGCATTGGGGCAACTACTCGGGCATAAATTTGCGAAACGGAAACCACCAGTCGTAACCGAACGGATGCGTTTAGATACTGTTTACTAAACTCGCAAATCAAAAATTAGTAAATTTCTTAGAAATAAGCGCAATAATATAATACAGTTCTTCAATATAGGCATAACGTTAGAAATCAGCCTAACACTGCAAGTCACCTGTACAAGTTCCTGAAGCTCTGTCTTGACGTTCTCCAGACCTCCGATGTCGTCCCAGGTGACTGTGGGAACTTCGACGACTGTTTCACGCAGTGCCGATGGATTGCTTTGCGCCATGGCGAACTGAAACGAAAAATTATTAAATGATGCAGAATTAGCGACTACTACAGTGCAGGTTGTAGCGAAAAAGATAAAAATCGACAAAACGCACGCAACTGCGAACGAAAAAACGTGGCAAGGCTACGCCAAACTGCGACATCTGTTCACATTACTCGAAAGAAGTTTCAAAATAGCTGAAGATATACTATTAACAACAGTGTTATCTCGTGTGCATGTGGTGTGCAAACCCCAGTTTATGCAGAAGCGACTTCATTTCAGTCGCAGACCGTCTAACCAGCAAGTTCGCATAAAAAGGTTCAACCTACTCTGAAATCTTCCATAGTTACGGCAAGGTTATCCATGACTTCAGCATCGATGGTCTCTTCTTCCATATCAATCAAATCCATCTTGCCCCGGATTTGCTGGAGAGCAGCCTCGCTGCAGAGCGCGGCCAAGTCAGCTCCAACGTGGCCGTGTGACTCGGCGGCAATCTGATAACAAACCGTTGCTGTTTTAAAGTTCTGGCACCTTCCTCACAATAACAACCACGGCAGTGGGACCAAACAGCCAGCAGCAACGGCAACCGATCAACTCCACTTATGCAACCAACCTGTTCTAGATCAACGTCATCCGCTAGTTTCATGTTTTTCGTGTGGATCCGGAGGATCTCAAGACGACCAGTCGCGTCTGGAATGCCGATGTCAACCTCCCGATCAAAGCGTCCGAAGCGACGAAGAGCGGCGTCGATCGAGTTGGGACGGTTGGTCGCTGCCATGACAACAACGTGGTGGCGCTGTTTTAACCCGTCCATGAGCGTCAGAAGCTGAGATACGATTCGACGCTCCACTTCCCCGTGAGTCTATGAAGAAAAAGTATGTTTGGGTCAGAAGTTAAGACTGAACATTGCTTGAGAGTTTAATACTCACAGACTAAAACCAAACGCAGCAAATCATATGTTTTCAGCAACTGCTACAGAACAATCCTTTCGCGAACAATCCTCTAATGAAACATAACTTTTTGAATATCAATTGATGGGTTGGCCAAACGATCCGAAGGCGGACGAATTACTTCGCACAGGAAAAACACTTGCTGACAACAGGGTTGCGGAGTCGAGTTGTAGGTTTTGGGTGGAGTCGGATTTTTTTATCCAACACCGGAAGTCTAATTGAATCATTTTTTACATAGCACTCCAAATTAGGAGTAGGGGTCCTAACTCGTGCCTGCTGAAATGGTACGATTTCTTTGTCATCTTTTATTGAAACAGATAATTCTTGCTGTGCGCCACGATTTCCATTGATTGCTAGTTGCTACAAAATTAGCTAGCTTCAGGTTTAAGACCCAGCATCATAAGAAAGAAGCTATCTCTTAAAGAACAATTCTCGTTGCTTAGTGCTTACAGAATTGCCCGTATAATAATCACAACTGCTTTACGCGTCATTGCTCAATCAACATTGACCAGATGATTGAGTGATAATTAATGGATAATCGTGAAAGAGCATGCTTGTGGGAAATTAAGATGTAAGTCTGTCTGACATCCAATGGAAGCAAGTTGAAGTGGAAAAAATTCAAGATCCCTTCATGTGACAAAAAATTCAAACCTAGAATGTTCTCAAAAGAGTGGAAATAGTTAGAACATTCCTTATCTCAAACACGTGGTTTGCTTGCAAAAATCGTGCGTGGCCCAATGAAACAAAGATAAGTGCAACTGCTTAACAGTGAAAGACTACTGGCTGGAGTGTATGTGGTATGTGGACCCTACAAACAAAGTCCTGTTATCTAAAACCCAACAAGATGAAGCAAAATCAACGTTTTGTGACCTTGCCGTGATGATTTTCGGTTTAGCCACTGCATCTTCTCAAGATTCAGACTCCAATGTGACTAACGTGTGATGAAGCTGATTTTGATAAGTTGATAGATCAACAAGATCGTGAAGCAAGGTCAAAGCGACGTAAGTTAGAAACAGCTAACACTTTAGCTACAGTGGATGAAAGCTTAGCAAGTTTCAAGCCTGACTTCTGTAACGCATTAAAGCAAGTGGAACAAACAGATAGAAAATCTAAGTTGGAAGTTCAGGAAGCCATAAAGCAATATTCTGAAATAGTGAAAGAATCTGCTGATTTGGTAGCAGCGCTTTCCCCAACACAAGTGTGAGCGTTGAACGTCTGTTTCCAGCACTGAGGCTCATCAGGACGAACCAAAGGGCTGCAATGAAGGCGAAACTCACAGAAGCCATCCTGTTCTTGAGAGCAAACTATTAAATGCACACTTAAAAGTTAAGGTCATTAATGAGACAGATATTAAAGCGAAACAGTGAACGTAATGCCGAAGAGGAATAAGAGAACGGTGTCCAGTTGTGGAATGAATTCCTGTCAGCGTGTTTGCTGTGAGACAAGAATTGGTTCTTGTGTTACTATTGTGCTGCTTGGTGGTCAAATGGACAACGACCTTTACCGCAAGTCAGTTGTGTTGTTCTGACAGTTTTTGTGTGTTTCTTGTTTGCTCGGATGATTTACTGAGTAGTTATTCAGGTGTAGATCATTCTGTATGGATTTTTATGCGTCGTTGGAAAAACAACAACAGCGGCAATCGTACTGTCCATAGGTACTTAATGCAAATGAATTTGTTGCTTTAGCCAGTGAAGCAATGCGAATGGTAAGCGGTAGGTACTATCAATATTACATGCTAAAATAAATCTATGTTATATTTTGCGTCAGAAAAATTTGAAATGATCAAATATAGAATAGTTCCATAGCTGGCTACTCACCCTCATATTATATATACCACATTATGTACCACTTACGAAGGTTTCTTTAATGTAGTTGATGTGATATTGTTGTTATTGTTTAATTCATTCACGTTATAGACATAGTAGCTACTCTTAGTAAACATCAGGGCTTTTTATAATCAGTAAATATGATTTAAATAAACATTTTAATTCAATGCTTTAACTCATTTATCTAGCGATAATACAAAATGCTTATTTGTAACATAATTTTAGCTCGCTTCTTTGCCATTGTTGACAGGCAAACTTCATTCAGGTTATGTTAAGGAGTCGGAGTCGGAAATTTTGGAAAATTCGGAGCTGGAGTCGGAAAAATTTGGAGAGTGTTTGGACATTTTACCTCCGACTCCGCAACACTGGCTGACAATCCGCATAGCTGTGATCTGACACGTCACTATGAAACAACGACTCAAACGAGATAAGAATCCGAAATGCGAGCAATATCAGCGTTTGCAAAGATACAATACACATGTTGCCCAATCAAACATACGCAGTCCACCGTATAAAACGCTAATATCCAGACAAAGACAACTTACAATACTAGCCAACAGGTGCATTAAAATATCCAGTTAATTGACAAAGCAGCAGATATTAACTAAAAAACAACCAAGAAGGAACACTTAAACGTACAGACAAAAATTCAAAAATTTTGGCTTTATTGACCGAACAAAATGTAGACTGAATAAATGATATTTCTTGAGAATTTCTTGATATTTTATACCAACATTTATTAAACGAAAACACACAAATTCTCAACGAAACTTGCGACACAAGTCTACGTGCTATTGCGAAATAAGTCTAAGTCTAGCGACATAACACTGCAAGCCAATCACCAGCTGGACGGATTAAAGTGTAAAATCATGTAATGTTGTACATTTCGGCCTTAAAAGTTTCTGTCCTTGGCCAACAGTTTTTTCAGCATGGAAAAGCTTCTCTCTACAGGAGCAGTTGCGGGTTGAGAATTTTAAGTAAACTGTAAACAGCCGGTGAAATATCTTGTCTTTCCATGTAATTATCAGTGATAATTATAAAAAATTGACTTCATTGCCCTATAAAAAGAATATTGACCTAACGGTAAAAAAATTGACTTTTTACTGACCTATCAGAATATGAAACTTCCTCTTTCTATCCGAATTCTTGCAAAAATCACGTTATTCAAGCTTGCTACCAAAAAATTGACTTGATTGAAAAAGCTTGCCTTAATTAATGATTGTTTTAGGGCTTGAACAGCAACGCCATAATTACAGAAAACATATTGCATAACTGCAGCCTTACTGTTCAAAAACTCGGCAGCAACTCCCCACAAGTTTACCTTGGAAGTTAATTTCAAAACGCTAAGCGCGTTGACCGCTTTTGGCTTAGTTCAGGGCTTCTCAATTCATTTTCGTCCGTGGACCACCATGCCTTTTCAGATAACTCTGTGGACCCCAGTAGATAACCAAAAAATTAATCAGACACATAAATCAATTTACACATTGCATTTAATACACAGTTCTATCTACATTAGTTTACGCTACTGTAGATCACGGGAAGCCGTGACTCTACTCCTTGTCAGCAGGAGGAAGCTTGACAATTTCGTGGAAAAACAAGACGAGTAAAAGGCATATTCTCGGAGCTACATCTAAAATGCGAAAAGCAAAACTGTCCCATATCGCTACTTGCTCCATTGACCAGCAACGAAGTGGATAGTCATTGTTCATATGGGTTCTTTAGACGTCATGGGACTTAATCGCTGGTCAGCAACAAAAGTATTACTTCATAAGAAAATCATGTGGACCCCTTCAATAGGTCACCATGGACCCCTAGTTGAGAAGCCCTGGCTTAGCTGAACACTTAAAGTAACACTGTGAAAAAAACTACGTATTTACAAAATGTAAGAAAGTCATCGTATGCACTGTAACACTGGTTAGGCAAACACCAAGCCATTGTCAAAAATTTAGATTTCACCCGAAGCTTGATTTTTCTGATGAGATCAGGCGTTCTTGAGTTTTAAGATAGTTATTTTGTGTTGAAGGTAACGTGTTGCGTTCTCTTACACAACTCTAGCACGACATGTGGCTTGGCTTAAAGTGTTGGTGTTGCAATTTGGTGTCAACAAGTGATTTATTTTTGTTTGTGTGTTCTAGTAATGACTGTTGCAAAAGAGAGTACGGTATTCCAAAAATTTTTAAGGTAGTAAATTGCGGTAAATTTCTTACGCATGCTCTCCTAATTAGTAGTTGTAGGTTTTTGCAATGTCCTAGTACCTAGTAATTTGTGTAATATATCCAACCAAGACCGGTACCACAAAAGGTCCGTCTGCCGCAATTAGATGACTTTACCTTATCTCGTTTAGGAGCAATAGCGTCTAATTCATCAATGAAAATGATAGATGGGGCGTTCTTTTCAGCTTCTTCAAATGCTCGTCGCAAGTTCGACTCGGACTCGCCCGCCAGCTTGCTCATGATTTCAGGGCCTGCAATGAAATCGCCAAGAGCTTGTCCAAATTCAAAAGGGCAGAAATTCGTTTTCGATGTGGAGAACTTGGCGTGCTACCGACCACAAAAAATGCCAATAAAATGTCGGCAATCGTTGTCAAAATGGTCCAATTACTGAAGAGTAAGTTCTACAGAACAAGGTGATTTTGATGCAACAATAAATTACCCATGGTTGGCGGGATAAATAAAAACATGTTAAATTCCTTAAAATTAACTCGTGTTTCGCTCTAACAGCATCAGTTGCTAGGGGAAAACGTAACCGTTTAGCTTCGAGAAAAAAAGCTATGACAATGTCGAAGGACATACTAGCAATAAAATACAGTACACCAACACGCTTTGAGTGCGTAACGCAAGAGGCATCATCTCAGCTTTACCGTTGATAAGGAAAAAGAAGGCGCCAGTTTCATTCGCAACTGCTCTCGCAATCAGTGTTTTACCGGTCCCAGGCGGACCGTACAGGAGAATTCCACGAGGCGGTTTGATGCCAATAGCCTTGAAAAAAATACACAAGATGCGGATACACGTTCCGGCAACAAAACAATAACGCAGACTGCATGCGATTGCAACCAAGCACGCGTTAGGACTGAATTAACGCGGAACTTTACGGTATGAACGAAGCACTGCATTAAGAAGCAACTCAATAAACTTCGACGACACTTAAAACACGATCAATAACCCTCATCACGGAAACCAAAACGATTTTTTCTTTTTTGTTCGGAGGTTCGCAACCTTTTTATCACAGCGTACCACTTGTCGATCCCGCACCGTCGGCGCTTATCACCCGGTTAACCACAAAACAAACATCAATGAACAATAAAAATGAAACTTGATGTAACGAGGTTTCTGCATCTGTGAGGTGACTTGAGCCAATGAGCTTGTGCTCTGCATTATTAAACGAAAATCCCACCATAAACTTGAATGGATCTCTCTTGACACCAAGAGTAAGCACACCATTACTGGGAACAATCGGAATAAATCAGCACGCTGCTGCCCATACCTTAAACAAAGCCGGGTGTCTGAGTGGAAGTTCTACCATTTCTTTGATTTGCGCCAGTTGCTTCCGACATCCTCCGATATCATCATAACCAACCTCGTTTAACGATTCTTCTTCGTCCTATTTAACAAACTTTCATCAAGCGAGTCATAACAAAAGCAAAAGCTCAACGACCCAGTAGTGTTAACGCAACGTTTACCCACTAGATTTCTTAAGGGAAAAAGCAGCTACGAACAAAAAAATAAACATCCGTTACAAAGCAGATATCTACATAGTTTTTTCCACAGCATACGTAAAACGTAGCAATAGAGATAAATTACCTCACGCTTAATCGGCTCTCCTTCACAATGTATGACAGTCTCAGGAGATACCACACAGTAAGGACTTGGGTCGGTTTCGACTACCTTGAATTCGACAGCTCTCATTCCTCCTCTTACCAAAAATACATCTCCTTTGCTGCAACATGATTAACGATAACTTATTAATTACAGCCCGCGAATTGGAAACACACTGTCACACAACCTACAAACTCGGTAAATGGACAACATCTGGACAAAAGTTGCCAGGAATACAACTACTACTTAACTGCCATGACTGGGTTTGACAACACACGACTGTCCTGGTTTTCTACAGAACTAATGCAGGGCCAAGCCGACTAAAACGTAGCTAGATCATGCAATTCACAGCAGTTATTTCAATAAAACAGAGCTTTTCTGGTACGATAAGTCATGAAGCGTCATGCAGAAACTGCGCACAAGTACAACCAATAATAACTGAGACTTGTAAGTCAGACGATCATTGTGGTCAGTTCAGAACCCTTGTAACTTCAACGAATATAACCACTTGATATAATTAGAACTGCTTTTCTCTGGTTACTTTTGAAAAACGATATGCTATGATACATGGCTTGCGATATGCACTTGTTGCTGATTCGCGTATTGCGCCGTTCTCATATATTGAAAGGCAAAGAATAATTGTGAAGCAAAACATCGATTTACACACTTGCTGTGCGCTGTCTTAGCGTGTTTCTTTTACCTGGGTTTTGCAATTCAGATTGCAGCAATAACAACATTGTGTGAACTGCTATGCAGGAAATCTCATGGACCGTTTGCATACTGTAGGAACCCAGACTACTGCTGCACTACAGTGCGTTATTTAGTTTTCACAACATTTCACCTCAGAAGTGGTGTCGCAGAAAATTGTTCTACGTTTGCTACGTGAAACTGAAAATCCTATAGCCCAATCAAAACAAGGTTACTGGTCCAGCTTGCGCTGGTAGCCTATAAAAGACTGCAACACACAACTCGGATGTTTTTTTTCGGTCAGAAGATATAAAAATTTAGGCTAATCAACACTTACGGCGAGTTGTAATACAACTGTGTAAGTATACCGAAATTTCTCAGTGAAAAAAAACACCCAGCAACTTGGTCGTCCGAAAGCTCCATGTACACACACAGCTCCAACGTACTTGGTCCGGTTCACTTACGCTGAGTTTTCCTGAGGTCATAGCTCACTTCTTAGCNCGACCATNTAAAATGTGCTAATGGTAACTGTTTGAAGGTGGCCTACAGCCATGAAACTGATAAGGGTTCCAGCGAGGTTTTCCGGGTATCGTCGTACACGGAGTACTGCTTTTAATAAATCTACAAGTATAGCGAGGTCATAGCGGTTTATGCACAGGGTGCAACAGATTTTCGAGTAAATAAATATTGAATTGCGGCAACAGATGGATGTTGTAAGTCACTTAATATGGGCAATTTGAGGATAAACGATTGCTGGAAAACGTGGTTTCACGCGCGAATTGTTAAGTGACATCGATTGAACATTTGTTTGGCGGAGTGAACAAGATTTGCAAACAGTGTTAGAATGAGATCGAACGCGGCCACGCATACCCTAGTCCAATGCACAAGCGTTTCGTTTTGAAAATGACGATTTAAAAGATAAAAGGTAGTTTTCACGAAAACTGCATGGCAAAAACAATGGAATTTTTGCTCATTACGCACTAACAATAAAAACATCATTTTGAAGAAGCACTTAATGTACCTACGTACAACGAAAGTAAACAGTGCGGGCCGAGTATTGAAAAGCTTAGGTCAGGCTCGGTGCTTAGCGTCGTTCCTGACGTTTATATTTTAAGAGGCGCTATTAAAATTAAACAGCACTTTTGCGCGTGGTCGCTTGTTATGGCTGCTTGTGCGAACCGTTTTTTTTGCAACATCCTCGCTTTTTCACGAAAGTTGACATGTGAAGCAGAAACACTTACACTTTTCGCAATATTTATTGGCAACAGCAGATCTCATTCCCTAACTGGCAATTATCCACCAACAAACAGCCATCTTTAACACTCTTGCTGATGTTCGCACTTCTACGTCAATGCCAGACGATCGAAAATCAAGATATCAGCAATGATAGCATAGAAGCAAATAAGAGTGATTAGCAGAAAATAGAACATGTTCTAGACCAAGCACTGTCAACTTTTGCCAACTTCGTTTTGAAAGATATTATGTATAATAAGTTCATACTTGGCGATGTAGAAATTACTACTGCCAAAATATGCAAATACCTTAAAGTGATGAAGCATCACATGGGAAATAAATACTTACGCCGTCCAAAAAGGGGCAATTATTTTTATTGTAACAACTACCGGTCTCTTGCACTAGTTGGAAAACAATTTGAAGTGTCGGTAATGAAAAGGCACTTCAACTATAACAAACCAGCTCATTAATTGATCAAGCAAAAATCACCAAGATCCAATGAACAATTCTGCCAGAACAGTGCCCCACACGCAAGCATTTGCACCTCAAGAATGTTTAGGTCTAATAAATGCTTGCATTTCAAGAATGTTTGTGCAAGTATTTGCTCTTCAAGAATGTTTAGATCTAATAAATATTTCACAAAGGCATGTTATAATTACGGAAAGCTATTCAAGAATTACCAGACTGGTCTGTATGCTTCTAAGAAATAGGGCTTCAGGTAAACTTCAAATAAATTTCCGGTAATTCCCTCTACAGTGTCATCTATGGGAAGAACATGAATCTTGACTCCGTACTTCACATCAGGACATGGTTGTATACTGCAAAGAGATAATACCTATCATCAAAATTCTACTTCATACTATACAAATGTATTTGGCACTTGGTATAAAAGATATCAAATGTTAACAACAAAATCAGTCAAGTTAGGATAAAAGAATAACAACAAATCCACTGAATTAATTGTTCACACTGACACAAACATTCTACTGTATCACAAATTGCAAAATGAAGAAATATTGAAATGGTTAGAGGAATTTATTGCTGTGATTGGTAGAAAACACTCTTTTACAGTTTAATCACCTGATGACATCTCCAATCCGAACTCTCAGATTTTTTCGAATCACTCTGTTGATTCTGATTTTTTCATTCGGTATATCATCCTCAGACAATGCTACACAAACAGTTTCTTTGCGTTTCTTTCCTTTAAGCAGCACTGTATCAGCTCTAAATAGTTGAAGCTCTTCCATTTTTGCCTAAATACATAAAACATCTGTATAATAGCACTAACTCAGGGGTTGGTAACCTTAAAGCTCCAGAGCTGCTAATGGATCAAACATTCCTCTGCTCAGTGAGTATTAAAATTGTATTTTTAGCAAAGTTCTTCATTTTTTAAATGTAATCCTGAGGCCAACCATGGATAAATGTAAGAGAAGTTTTGAAAAACAATGTTTAATGCTATGTGAGCAGATTCATTTGCTCTCACCAAGATGACAATGTTTATTACCTACAACAAGCAGCAAAAATAGTTTATTTTAAAACATTATCATGTTAAACATACAACTTTGGCAGAAAAATATCTAAAATTGTTCATAGAAGCAAAACTCTACATTTCACAGCAATAAACATGCAGACAGACATGAAAATTGTCAAATTATCTTCATTTTAAATGTCAAAACAGGTTTTGTGATAGCATACCTTCTTTTGGGGGTTATTGGGTTCAAATGACTTTTCAAGAATTAAGATTGCCAACCCCTACACTAACTGATAACAAAAATGGTCAGATTCTTTCTCTTAAACTCCCATGCTTATTCTTTTCTTGGTAAGGAGAATATATATGTTAAATTACACAAAACTCACCATCAACATCAGTGGCTAGATATGAGATTAATGTGTGTTGCTGCAACAGTTGGACATTGAACATCGTTAATAATGCGTTTGTAATGATAACAAAATATTCAGGATCTGGGAAATATTTAAAATTCAACTAAAAGCAATATGCCAAGTCTTTTACAGGTTTGAAAGTGATTAGAACAGTGGTTCCCAACCTTTTTCATATTGCGACCCCATTTGAAAATATGACATAAGCAGCCCCAGCCATTAACTGCATCTCTGAAAGTGTTCAAATAAAAAACAAAAAGATAAAAAACATATCGTTTTACGTGTTATTTTCACACATTCTTATGCATAACAGACAGCACCCATGTTAATCAGTGGGATGACTGAAATTGCAGCTGTGCAACTGGTCTTGAAATTCTTGGGGGCGTGTAAGAACTTATCTCAGGTCATTCTCAAGGTCCAGTCTATTCTTTGACCTTGTTTTACAGTAATGTGGACAGGGGTTCAAAATCCAGCCTACAGGACAGAGGTGATATTAGAATTTAGGGGCCTGAGGCAAACTCTTAGAAAGGTGACACAAAACAGTTGTTGAGGAGCCCCCTTTAGCACATTTGCAAATAATTGTTCTTTTATTTTGAAAAACATATGACTTGCTTCAGATCTTATTAAAATGTAGCTTTAGAGTGGTTCATAAATTTTTTAACAGAACAGTGCAATAACCTGTTTTTTCACTGAGACCTTTCAGTCGCTTTTCTTGCAATAGTATTAAAACTTGCTGAATCAGTATTCACTACCCTACCTTTTTGGACATTGTAACCAGGTTGACATAATTTCTTTGGTAATTTCAAAATAAATTTGGTCAGTGGGTGGAAAAAGCCAGGCATAGCTATGTGCGAAACGTGCAAAGGGTACCCATAGAATCTCTAAAAAAGGGGGACCCAAGGTGACTGTTTCTTGGTCACTTGAACTCCTAATATCCACCCCTGCTCAGAGCTCGGTGGAAACAAAAGGGAGCATAGTCGGTTTGGGTATGATTGCTGCATAGGGCACCAGGACTGTGTCAGGTTTTTTCAGAAGACAAGTCGTGTGTTTAGGAATCATTTCGCAGTTGCAAATATGCTTAATTGTGAATAACGTAACCATTTCATTCAAAAAGTAAATACAAGATTGTTACGTCGAGTTTCCATTGCAGGAAATGCAATTTCCATTGCAGGAAATCTTCTTTAGGATGCAACCATTTGTTTGAATGGCTAATGGCACTACGTTAGAAAGTTACTTTGAACTTTTATGCACATCACTATCACTTGTTAGGCCTGCTGGTAAAATCCCGCCATCTGTCAACTATACGATACTTTGTGCTGGAATCATGACCTTAAACCACAATGTATACAAAATAATGAATGTAATAGGCTATGGAACTACCATGACAAAAATGTCAGTTGAGCTTAGTTGGAGTTTCAGCTGGAAATTATGCAGAACAGGACAATATTTACGAAGCTGACATAGTTTCAGCATCACTGGGCAACGTTTAATTTTCTAGTGCTGCCGTGTTTCTACAATCAGTTTGATTGAAACTGTATAGGAGAAATCAAATGGGAATTGTAATGGAGATAATGTGAATTTCACAAATATCTGTCCGTGTTTCAGTTTTGCTAATGTAAAACAAAATGTTCATATACAATGTTCTAAAAATTTGAGACTTAAGCAAACTATTGAGGCTGCTGTCTGCGAGCCCACAGCCACTCCTCCACAGCCCACTTTGGGGTTGTGACCCACCGGTTGGGAACTGCTGGATTAGACAGAAGACATCAAACAAATAAAGTAGAAAAAAAATATCGAAGGAAGACAGCATGTCTTCGTTTGTGAAGATCTCACACCTCTACGGTACAAGCTACTGAAGTACATGCAAAATTCCTGTTCTCATACGTTTACCTCTTGCTACACTCGCAACGGCAACATAAAAGCTAAGCTCAAGACAACTGAAAAATGGGTTACCATCACTT
>JGI24159J19872_10005538_pt1 | contig 16338 bp, 10 predicted proteins | sample Ectturendosymbi4_FD_19872 | JGI IMG/M metagenome (IMG submission 19872) | reverse complement strand
TCTGTTCCACGGTAGTGGTTTTAGCATCAAACAAGTACAGAAAAGGTTGCACAAGACTTAATACAAACCACCCAACCTCTTTTCCGCTCGAATCCCTTATTTTCGGATTCCCAACCTACCTCTGCTAGGTGGATTCGTTGAATCGGGTATGGCTGAAAACATGCGCGCTCAAGCAGCTCGATGAGACACTCACGGTCGTACTTGAGTGATTTATGGGATTCCCAACCCAACACGATAATAGTGCAGTTTAAAGAGGGTAACTGAAGGTATCCGCGGATCCGTCAGACAGCTCCGCACATTTTGAGGTAGGTCGCGCCCACCTCTGATGTCATTGTGACGTCGTTTCTTGGGTAAAACCGTTTTTCGTGTAGGCGACAGGACCTAGTTGCGTCCATTTAGTAGGTAGGCTACAGAGCCCAAACAAAACACATTGGAAACAAACTTTCAACATAAAAAATTTTTGTGAAGACCTTACCTTTGCAGTGGTGATCAAAAAGTTGACGCTTCCTTTGTTGGGGAGTCCAAGGGGGCAAAAACCACGGATTTCAGGGGTATTTTGAGGTTCAAGTCACTTTTTTGCCAGTCAGCACCCACCACCCCCACCAAAGTTCCAGAAATGGTGTATTTGGGTGTCTTACAACATCGCACCAAATTTCAAGCCAAAATATTGACAGGAACATTTTATTTCGGAATAAAATCAAAATATCCACTAGGTGAATGAGTAGTTTTCAGGGTCTATTTTTGGACATAAGTTCCCAACCCTTTAGGCTAGCAGCCTACCCAAGGTCCCTAAGCTTCAGAATAGCTCCTAGAGCATTTTAAGCCACTCAGCACCTCACTAACGTTAGTGTGGGGTTCTCTGGACCCCAAACATTGATCTAGATGTCAATTTTTCCACTCTCCACTTTTGGACACGCAAATTTTCCCCCCGAAACGACCCAAATCGACTTTTTTTCGAAAGGATCCTGTTTTCGAGTATTCCGGCGGTCGGCGAAGTGCAAAAAACGGATCGAAAGGTTAAACGGGATGCGGGGAACGTGCTTTTCGGTTTTCTCAGAAAATGTCGTAAAATTTAGTACGGCAACTTCACAAATGTGAATTTTTCTAAAAAATTTCAAATGTAAAGCTATGTTTTTGTCAAGTTCAGTTGATTCCTTGCTTTCTCCCGCACCCAGAGCCCGATCCATTCAGGAGTTATGGCTGATCATTGCTTCTGCGCCAAAAATTTGGCCGGAGCGGGACTTAAAGGGCAATCAACACTCGTCAAAACTCACCGAAATTTGATGTTTACACAATTAACAAATAAACAACAGCTAAAACAACACGGAAACAAATTTTACTAAAAAATATGAAAGACGCGTAGTGACGAGCGGTCGTGGACTCTACTTAGATGTCATTGCAAGTTGCTAGTCAGTCCACCTAATTCACTTGACACGGCAACCGGAATAGATAAATACAAAGCTGTAATGATCTGAAAACAGGATTTTGTGTTTATTGCTAATTGCAATGTAACATACCATAATCTCTTTCAGAAGTGTTGTTGCTTGCAACACTGTCATTGGTGCTTGCAGCAGGTAACTTATCGGTGATCGTAAGGAGAATGGTTTGTTCTTCATATTTAAGCGCAATGATTCCTTGTTTTAACAACTTGTCAAAACCTGCGTGAGAGATATCAACACAATTGTCTGTCGCTTTGTAAAACAGTGTCCCGCTCTATCATAATTATTTATTACTTTAAGCGATATAAGCCAAAATGTAACAAAATTCTGACTGAGAATGGAAATAATGTGACGTCTGTGATTGTTATGATAAATAAATTAATCTCCAGTCAGAAGGCTTAAAAGCGAGCATGGGTGCATAGCAATGGTCTGAATTCCGTAAGACAAAAATAGGTCGGCTCCACTGCACACGAAAAAAGGTTTTATCGAAGCCCTCCATTATTAAGCAATCCAGCGCGTTGTAGAAACGATAAGCTGAGAAACGTTTTCAACAAAGTGACAAATATGCTTTTATACTGTAACAACCTGACGTTTTGTTGGACTACTAATGACAACCTAAGCTGATAGCTACAGTAGATGCACCGCTAGGCTATATTTACCGTGACATACATTGTTGCGTTCTGAGATGTATTTCCACAGCAGATTCGTTTGAAGGAAAGCCAGAATTCGGCAAAAAATCTATACTCCGCAGTCCATCCGGGTCTTTGAGAAATGCTTCTATAAGTTGTTGAACGTTAAACAGACCATATCCGTTAGGTAGCCCACAAACATACAAAGTATATATTTCCATACTGTTCCCACTGTCAACAAATATTGCAAAGTAAGATCAATGCCAATATCTCTACAACAGTGGTTCCCAACCTTTTTTATCTCGCGACCCCATTCGGAAATATTACATAAGCGCTCGGCCCCAGTCACTACCCACAATTGTAAGGGTGTTTAAATCAGTGGCGTAGCCAGCCCAAACTTTTTTTGGGGGGAAATTGGAGGGGATTTTGATTCTAGGCGAGCAACAGCATTTTGTTTACGATACCGCCTCTCAAAGCACAAAATGACTAGATATGCTAAAATTTTGCGGGGACCATGGCCGCCTGGCCCCAGGCTACGTCTATGGTTTAAATACCAACCGACAAGATAAAAAACAGTATCATTTCTCCTGTTACATTCACAGTATTTACATTCCTCTACAAAACAAAGAGCACCTATGCTAATCAGTGGGACGATTGAGCTTGCATCTGTACAACTATTCTTGGGGGCGTGTTGGTGAGAACTAATCTCACATCATTCTCAACGTGCAGTCTATTCCTTGACTTTTGTTTTAATGTGGGCAAGAGTTGAAAATCCAGCCTCACAGACAAGGGTGGATATTATCATTTAGGAGCCTGAGGCAAACTCTAGAAAGGTGCCCCAAAACAATTGTTGGGTAGCCACCTTTGGCACATTTGAAATAATTGCTGCTTTATTTTGAAAAGCATATGACGTGCTTCAGATCTTATTAAATCTGGCTCTAGCGTGTGAACTGAACTACAATCAGCATTTACAGACCTTTAATAAAGTTTGAACGATCTTCAAAATAGCCTACACTAAAATACACTTATCGTGGCTGAACGAAACAACATTAAGGAAAACACATACACTCGCCACGCCGGATTGTTATCAGGCATGTAACAGTTTGAAACTGTTACAACCGACGTTGTGAGTGCAACAACGAATACACGCACATCGATCAAACGCTACAAAAATGCCTCCAGGTAAGTGTGGCAACTAATGACCACAGGGTGGTTCAAACATTTTTAACAGAACAATGCAAAAACTTGTATTTTTCGCTGAGACCTTTCGGTCGGTTGTCTTGCAATAGTATTAAAATTTGTTGAAACAGTGTTCAGTACCCTACCTTTTTGGACATTGTGACCGAATTGACTTAATTTGTTTGGTCATTTCAAAATAATTTCGGTCGATGACAGGAAAACGCCAGGAATAAATTAAGTGCGAAACTCTCAAAGGGTGCCTGCGGCATCTCTGAAAAATATGGGAACCCAAGGTGAGCGTCTCTCGATCACCTCCCCTAATTTGTTTGGTCATTTCAAAAAAATTTGGTCGATGACTGGAAAAAAACAGACAAAAACTAAGTGCGAAACTCTCAAAGGTTGACCGCAGCATCTCTATAAAAAGGGGGGTCCGAGTTGTCCGTCTCTCGTCCGCCTCCTTTAATAGCCACCAAGGCGCCGACACAGGTGGGATGCAGGGGATGCATTCCCACAAGACCTAAAGTGGTGTTGCCATGACACATGATTTCATTGAAAATCATCGACAAAAATGCTTTTGTACTGCACATTACTTAATCGCTAAAGATATTAAAATTACTTATGCTAAAAATTAGTCAAAAACGTTTCTTTGTTTCATCAGTCGTATCGCTGTGATCTGTCTAATTTGAAAGGTTACACGCTGAACCTGAAAGAAATCGTGCTTGGACCGAATTTGACCACTCAGAGCTTGATTCAAAAGAAAATAACCTATACTGGCTCTTACTAACAATCCGACCCTGACTTCGCAAAAATACAAAACCATCTGCGGGCCATGTTATGTTGTTCGCCATCAGCAATGAAAATAACATAAACATCACGAAAGACCAGCAAATGATCTGCAATACCGCAGTACCCACTGATTTCTCCAATGCTTTTCAATCAAAACATATACCTCGGACAAATACAAAGACGAACCTAGCAAACTGCTTGCCGAAAAACTGTCAAACGCAAGTTTGCAGACAGGCCTGCAGGAGCTACAGGAGAGCCGGAAACCAGAGAAGTTGTCTTCGACCTCGCTATTTGAAGAGCAGTTTGGCACTGCCAAACTCCGAGCACCCCCTACCTTGACAGAATTTCGTGTGCAATTGAGGAAGCCGATAAATCATCAAGAGTAGCAAATCCCAGGAACTGTTCCTTGATTACAGCGTTAGATGTCACATAGCGGATGCAGATACACGGTTGTTCTGCATGTGAGGCGTCTGAGGTTTCGTCAGTTAGAATAGCAAAACAGTTGGATGTCAAGATTTCTTTTACTATCTGCTCCAAAATTTCGTTTCCGCACAGATCAATCACCTCATTTTGAATCCGTTTTGAAATGTACGTAGGTTTCTTCGATGCTTTACTGAAATTATGAGACAATGCAACATCTCCGCTCTGCTCTCTAAATGCAAAAAGAGCGCGAACATTTGCGTCCATTCCCACAATTGCGCTGTTGAAGTGCAATTTCCCGACGTCCCGATGCCCAGGCAGCGCTATGCCAAGTCTTCCTCAAAGAAGACTAGTTTCGATAACAGGAACCAACCTCTCCAGATTCTCAAACGCTACTTTACGGTGTTGTTCGGACAGCTGGTATGCAACATCTTCTGAAGAATCTGACAACCATTGTATAAACATTTCTGCTTTTTCTTGTGACAATGAATGGTATTTTGTAGACAAGTGATCTTTGATTTTGTCACTTATTTTCTCATATTTTTGAAATGGGGTAGTAACAAAATTTATCAACTCTGTATATTTTCCGCTGTCATTAGCTACCTCATCACCTCTAAACAAAACACAGGAAACACACAAGACGCCTTTCATAACAAAGGAATATTTGAAGCAGTCATGCTTTCCTGATAAATGCTTCATCAATAAGTAACCTTTTGTGTCTTTTTCGTGCCATAGGGATAAGCAAAGCTCAATCCTGGCTTTCTGTACTTTTGCAGTAAATCGAGATTTTTCTGGTCTGTCAAGCTGCACGGTAAATTTCGCATCCATTTATCACCTTTTTTTATAAACGCTATGGTACTATCGAAAATGACAGGATTCTTTTCTTCAGTAACCTCATTTTCTTTTACTGTGGCTAGATTGCTTGGTAAGGAAGCTTTCAATTGATCAGCTCAGTTTTTTTTAAGCCGTTTGTGGTTGTCAAAATAACACCCTAAAATTTTGGAATGACACCCTAAATTCTGAAAGCCTAGATATGGTTTTGCCTTGTATTGACGTAAAACGATTTGAGATAAGCATGTTTTCCTGCACCTGGCTATTGCAACAGACGGCTGCAATGTTTTAGGCCCACACAATTTTCTGGCGCAGAAGTTGGAAGCGAAAATTGCAAGTTTGGCATCTGTGCATCGTCATGAGCACCGCTTCGCTTCGGCCTCAATTACTATATTGCCGCAGATTTGTACAATACGGTGTACGAAGCTGCGAAAGCACTTTAATGCAATTATGGAAGTGTTTTACTGTTTTACCATTGCCATCGGCTTGCCTGCCGATGCATCAGACTACAATGAAGACAAAAGGTCGGCAGTTGCAGCGCGCATGCAAAACAAGGTGGTTGTCGAATGAGGCAACAGTGAGAGCTAGGAGTGAGATCTTGGCTATTTAGGCCGCACTGAAGCAGCTGTCAGAAAGAAAACATGATATAATGTGCATTGTTTTACTGCGACTCATAAAAACAAAAAATTTCAACATGGTGCTTTCCTTTTGTCAACATTGGTACCTCACCTGACAGAACTGAGCAAAATTTTTCAGGCGGTATGTTTTGACTTCGCACAGGTGAAAGCTTCCGTAGAAGTGTGCGCCAATAAGCTCTCTGATGTCGCTGCTAAATCCGAGCTTAAACTAATTGCGAAAAGTTTAATAGTGAATTAGGGGAACATGGAACGCTGGATGGTTTGGCTGACTCGTGTGTGTCAAGTGGCATGGCGTTTTGGAAGGGTGCCAAAAGATTAGCAAACTGATCGTTCCCATACACATAAAGGGAGACAGGGGTGAACGAACCAACTACCGCGGCATCTCTTTGCTGAGCCTCCCAATAAGAGTGCATGCCAAGACGGGAAAACAATTGAACCAAAGCTGGACGATACCCAGTGCGGTTTTGCCAAAAGTGAATGTCGTATTCAAATAATTATTCAGTATTTTTAAGGTGTGTTAGGGGACCCGATTAATCGGGTCCCTAGACTTGAAAATCGTGTCCCTAGAATCAGAAAAAATTATCAAGGGAAATATCTACGAAATTCAGTAGGACATTTTTCGGGTCAAAAAAACCTGAATCAAGCCTACCTGCACGGAAACCTGCGTTTTTGTGAAAATGAGTTATAAGTATCAGAGATAGCAGGGAAAATGGTGTTGACACCCTAAAGCTCCACCACGACACCCTTTTGAAAACCTTGAAAAAAAACACTGGATCAGCTATCATACTGCTCGCATTTGCAGCTAACTGCTCAAGCTTCGCTGTTTCTTCATTTTCTCTTGCGGACTTAGATGAGTTGGCTTGTTTGTGGAAGCTGATAAAACAGTGAATGATCGTGCTTTCTCGCTTTCGTGTTTTCATTACTTTCGTGCTTTTACTCATTACGAATTCTTTGTTTCTTTCCGTTCTCTTAATTTCGGTTGCAAAATAAACAGAATCAACCCGCTTCTTGTTCTTATTTCATCAAAATTACCTGTAATGACAAATATTATACACAAATTACTATGGGTGATGCAGACTATTCCAAACGACAATCAAAAACTGTAAGGTTCCCCACTTGAAGAGCACTGATCTAAACTGAATCCAAGCGAAGTGACAACGCTCATTTGCTACAACATACACAGCACTGCTGCACCATGCTGGCTACTGCCACTGGTAATTGTGCTGTAACAAACGTAACCTATCAATGAGAACAAGTATTATGTCGTCATGTGAACTGTCATTTCGAGTCCTGGGTGTACCTGCGCCCATGCCAGTGACTACGTCACATCGTCGTTGTGTGCCACACTGCTTGTCGGATCCGCAGCGGTGCAGCGTTAAATTTTGACCAGTTTTATCACTCAAGTTTCTTCTAAACCAGGCTTAGACTTGTATCCTCGTAAACGTACGTATGCGAAAGTGATTGTTTTACGCCAGTGGTTCTCAAACTTTTTTCGTTGCGGCGCCTTTGGAAAAGTTCGTTGAATTTGCGACGAACCAGCAATAAGAAGGCATACATAAAAAAGTTTATTTACTGATGAAACAGCACAATGAAATATGCATCATTGAATGTGATGTGTGAGCTTGCTTATTTTCATTATTTAATCGAATCTCGAAAAAATTTGTGAAACTGCCACCCGCATTTACCTCACGTTTTTTTTTTTTGTTACCTATATAAATTTGTCGAGTTTCCTGAACTTTCAGGAAATCTTCACAGGTGAGGTCAATTTAGTCTGTTTCTTGTTAGAGTAATGGACGATGGGGTCTGTCGGACAAAAAGGTCACGAATCCATTCATAGCTTGATAAATTCTCTGAAAAGTACTAAGTGACTTTCGAGGTCACATGGACGTTGCAAAAATACACTTCTTAAATTTGAAGGCAGGATTATACATTTATTTTAAAGCAAATCATTAGACAGCGGTACCAACTTAAATTGTTTGGCAGCTTTCCCTTTCATTTTATTTAGAAGTTCGATTGCAGCAAGCTGCGTTAAGTCCTTAGCAATGGTGTGAGGGATTTAAAACTTATAAATTCTGTGCGCTACTTAGTAGCATGCTTTAAAGCCCTTGGTGGGAGTGCATGAATTGTGAAATGGTGGACACTTGCCTTAAATTTTTTGCTTTCCGAGAAAAAGAAACTACCCGGTTTGTTCAAAAACTGCGCGTGTGATGATGTTAAATGACGCTGAAGTTTTTGTTAGCATGCTTTCACTGGCCAACAACCCGCTGCAAACAACACACTGAGGTTTTCCTCCCCATTTTACAAGATCAACGTGAACCTCAAATAACTGTCGTTATACTTGCAAGATTTCTTTTTAGGCCTGTCCATTTCAATAACGGATTTCCTGTACGCTTAGGTTGCAATATTAGTTTCCTGTTTACAACTGACTACTGTAAACATTTGTCTGATGCAAAGCAAATTAATATTTAACAATGCGTTTAGAAGTAAACGATAAAACACTTATAGGCAATCTACTCTCAGCATAATCGCATTTGAACAATAATAGTTCCTTAAAGTTATAACTGCAACTGAATTTGACTGCTAATAGCTCAATGAATTAAACTCACTGAATTTACTTTTGTACGACGCCCTTTGAAACTTAACACGACGCGCAGCGTGAGAATTATGGATTTACAGAATATGGTCCTGTGGAGCATTGGGTTCTTTGCAAATCGATATCGCATCCCCCCACCAAATTCGCCTGTGTCCGCTGCTGTACCCACCCCCGCTCACAGTGGTAGGTGGAATCAAATGGAAGCAGAAAACGAAAGGGGATTGAAGCAACAATTAATCACGTGCCTTGCTCTAGGCGTGACTCTCGGCTTGGCGTCTACGCCACGGTTTTAATTTGAATCGTGGCATTTGTGTGAGGCATGAGTCGGCTTGTTCGCCAACACATTTGTTCGTTGAATGTAGTTCTGTTCTAAGACCGTTTAAACTTTGAATAAAGTCTTGTATACTGTAGAAGTGTCAGTTCAGGGATAACATAGGTGTAGCAGCTGGCAAATTTTTGGGGGTGCGAAGGATCTTTGCTCAAATTTCCCAGAAAAAAACTACAAAAAAATGACCTAAAAAAACGTCTGTATTTCATTTTGGGCGACATTTTTTCAAATCAAAGCATATCAAGTGCAATTTTTACCCCAAACTTCCCCTAACTTCTCCGAAGGAAACTCCAAAAAATGACCTAAAAGTCTGCATTTTCATTTTGGGTGCCATATTTTTCAAATCAAATCACATCAAGGTTATCACACCATTTTTCCCAGATTCCCACTGATTTTGCCCGGATTTTCACCAAATCAAAACTTGTAAGGGTGAGCTGGTACCCCCTGCACCCCCGCCTCCTACACTAGTGGGGGATAATAATAGGGTTTGGGTATGATTGTTGCATAGCACACCAGGACTGCGTCAATAATTTTTTGGCGAACAAGTCACGTATTTTGAAATCATTTCGCGCAGTTTCAACTACGCTCACACGTGAATAACATAACCATTTTATTCAAAAAGTGATAACAAGATTGTTACATGGAGTTTCGATTGCAGGAAATGCAAGAGCATTATCTTCTTTAGGATGCAACCGTTTGTTTGAAGCGTGAACTGCAAATTTCACTATGTTACAAAGTTACTTTGAACGTTTATATGCACATCACCATCACTTGTTAGGCCTGCTGGTAAGATTCCGCCATCTGTCACCGATGCGCTACTTTGTGCTGGTTTCATGAGCTTGAACCATAAGCCTTTCTTGTACATCGTCCCGTCATTGTGGATAATTTGGTGACAATTTCTGACGCATAAATCTCTATGACTGTTGCACGAAACGTAATGATTGGTCAAGATGTGAACTTTGGTTAATCATTTATATCTGTGATTACGTTGTGAGTCAAAGGGATATAATTGTAAGCTTGTTTACCGGGGGTTCGACAGACTTTGATAGTTTCGAGTAGTTAGTTAAACTGTTGCAATTAAGTTTCTTTATAGCTTGCAATATTGTTTTTCGAACTTTAGCACGTCGACGCTTGGTGATTATTAAATTTGTTTGTGATCTCGTGCGCTTCATTCTGTTAAGAGCATGCTTTTTAATTTTGATAGAGCGATCTCATTCCACACTGCAACATGGAACAGATCATTTTATGTAAATTTGGCTTAGTTAGTGTTTGAATTCAGCAGCGTGAAGTACGCTAGTTTCAAATATTTGTTGCGAATGTTTCAATTATGTGGATAATGACGACACTGAGACTGACATGCTAAACAGTTCGCTAAAACGTTGCCAGTTAGACTATAGGGAACCTCTAACGAGAAAAGCGAGCTTTGCCGCTGGTTTGACACCTTGTTGTGTAAAGTGGATGAAAGAGTGATCACTTCCAATAAACTCATTGGAAACTGTTGTGCAAAAGTTATAAGCGATTGCAGACGTAACAATGGAGGGGTTTGGAAATTCCACATCTTTTGTCCAGTTAATGATTAACGTAAGGAACTGCAATGTTTAAAACTACAAAGCCATATGTTCCGATAAAGGGCAGTAAAGCATGACAGTTATGTTTGGTAGCGTCGATTCCCACACACCGTAGTGAGCACTGAAATTGCCACAAAGAACAACTTTGATAAACATCGGAAGAAAGTCAATCCTTTCTTATAAAATGAGAGAGTGGATTTTAAACACTGAAGATCGCAATTCCACCCACGCCTTCCCCAAGCAATATCGATTTTGCCGAAATCAAATGGTGTTTTACGTAGGGATGGCTCTCGGGCAGTGGTTCTTAACTGGGGTGCGTCAATAAATTTCCAGGGGGGGGCGAGCCCTTACGCATTCTACAGCATGGAAAGTTTGATCAATAAATTTACCAATAAATACATTGGTTTTGACAGTTTTTTAAAGTCAGGGGGGCTTCAAACAAAGGACAATTACTTAAGGGAGGCGTGGCAGAAAAAAGTTAAGAACCACTGTTCTAGGGGAAGATTTTTGGGCTCAAGCCCCAACATTACTCGTGGGTAGTGACATGGTAATTTAAAAGCAAAAGAATTTGCAAGGCATCTCTTTTGGTTTGGCCAATTTATTACTAAATATTTTAACTAAAATTTCCAACATTGGCGTTAACGTGATCAGCGACGCGAGAAGAGAATAAATTTAACGCAAACCGCTTGTTGTACCCAGCGCATAAGTAAAGGCTGTCGCTGGCTATAGCGATGGCAATAATGATTCGAGTGTTAACGACAATGATGCACCAATCCTCCAGTTCTTATTCGTTGTGATCCTTTGCCTGATAAATTATGTCAGAAAGCATATCATTTACCGGGTTGGTTGACTAGATGATCTCCATGGTCTTTCACCAATCCTACGTGACACATGTGAACATCTTTGTTTACATTGATCAGTTCTACTGCCATTGTATTTTCGTTTGTTCTAATTTCCACTGACAATTGGTTACCTTTTACCATGATGGCTTTTTACCTTATATCTGCTTATGAGCTGGGTCATATGAAACAATCATGGTTATTGGACTGAGCACACTGTTTTTCCGGGAGACACTGCTGTGTGCTGTTGCACAACCGTGAACAGGATTGCTCTTCTGCGCCACCGGTGAAGGTGAAAACTGCGTCTCTAATGAAACACTTGTGGCAGCAGCAGAGAGGCTGATGGTTTGAATGAACTTTTCAGCGTATGTAATCTTGGATATTCTGAACACCTGCACTTCTCTCAAGTACCGTAGACCAGTGCGGTAGTCAGCCCAAAGTTTTTTTGGGGACAAACAAGTTTGGGGGGGAAATGTTTGATTTTAGGCGAGCAACAGTATTTTGTTTGGGATATCGTCTCTCAAAGCCCAAAATAACTAGATATTCTAAATATTTGGGGGAAGCCATGGCCCCTGGCTACGTCCATGCCATAGGCACCATTTATGTGACCAAAACGATTGCACTTAAAGCTACGGAAAGGCTTCGATATGTTCTGTCAGACCTTGAACAGCAATCTACTTTGACTTCCGCTAGTACAGTGTGGTTCCCAAAGTGGGCGGTACCGCCCCCCTGGGGGAAGCAGAAATGGGCGATAGGAGACCCAGTTAATAATAACATTTCTTTTGTCTTACTAACTTTGAGTGAACAAATGTCATAAAAAGCAGTATGATCAACAAACATGTATACATATAATTTGTAAACAAAAACTTAGCGTTTTGGAAACAAAACAGAGGTGAAATGCTAGGAGATAAATTGATGAACTGCACTTTCCATCACTAAAGGTAAGCTGCACAGTAAAACTGTCCTCCTCAAAAATTACATGAGTATGATTGGAATTTTCTTCAGCTGTGCTTCCTGGCACGGGTAAACTGCTACTTAATAATGCACGTTTCGTTACAGTGACTACCACTCGGATAATTGATGAAGAGAGTTCGCCTGTTGCTGCACACAGAAGGTAGCTGTCAAAGGGTGTCACAGATATAGTATCTTGGTTGTCACAGCCCACAGATATCTTCACGAAGTCCAATGAAGTTAATTTGCAATTGCAGGGGAATGATGTTAACCTCATTAAAGTCAAATCAGCAATCTCCACCTTGTCCAAGTTTAATGCTGTTCAAACGAAATCTAGCCTGTCATGAACTCTAACAGTTTCCAAATCATGAACTCTAACAGTTTCCAACTGCTAAATGAGTTCATTCACTAAATTAAGTTTTATGGGGAAATGCATCTTTGCGCTCATTCTTGTTTTAATCATTTTCAAACATGCCAAATATACAGCACGAAATAATTGTGTTGATATGTGTGCTAGGCATGGTAGGGGGGCAATAGAAATTTGTTTGTTAGAAAAGGGGGCGCTAGCCAAAAAAGATTGGGAAACACTGCGCTAGTATCTCTGCTATTGAGAAGTGAAGTACAGTGCTAGTGAGTGCATGTGACTTTGTTCCTGACCTGGAATCGTTTCACGACATTCAAGTTTTGAGCTTGTGAACTTAGCAAAAGCTAATCTGTCTATGATTTCAGTGGCACGTTATACATTACACCCTCGGGCGTCGGAAGGATTTTTTCAGGGGGGGGAACAATAATGGATGTTTCCAGATGCTGACGATAAGCACTTTTCCAGTGGGGTAACAGTGGTGGAATTTCATTTTACCAACTTAAAACCAACAGAAAGACGTTTTTCTACTAAAAAATTAATATAAAAATACCAAAGTTCAAAATCCAGCCCCAGCCCCCTTCCGGGGCCCATGTATACATCCTTGGTCGATGGTGGTTGCAGGGACGTAGCGATCACGGGAATAGAGGTCTTCCCATTGGACAAACTTGTACTACTCACAAAAGTTTTCATGCGCTGCGCAGTCGAGCACTTAATCACCAGCCGTCTATTTCCGATGGAACATAAGAATGATAAGCCTCAATGCATTTTTCCGCAGGTATCAATGAAAATTGGGCTGTAGCTCCTTAATTTCCGTCAGGATTGACTTTCTAGAACTGGCAATAACTCCAACACGTTGCCCAATTTGCTAAAGCTCTGGCAATCGATGCCATTGATTGTCTTGGGTTTGCGTTTTCTTTGAGTGCTCTGCTGAGGATCTCTGATCTCTGCCGTATTCAGACAATTAAAGTCGATCATCATGCATCACAGAGCGTAAACAATAGGCTACCTACTGTAGTATGTACGGCAATCTAATTGTACTTTATATTTGGAATGTATTTGACCAGATAACGTGCTCAGACTGGTTAGCTATCTGAGCACCTTATCTAAGATCCTCGTACAATAGCCAAGCTAGACCACTGGTGGTCTACCTGGAACTTTTAGTGGTGGTCCACCTGGAACTTTTCCATAAATCCTAAAATTGAACATGCCCTTGCGTTCACCGACCTATTTACAATGCAGTTTCGACTAGTTGTTCATGACATGTATGCATATAGCAAAGTGGTCAGTGGGATTTTTTTTTTTGAAAAGGTGGTCCATGGGCCGAAAAAGATTGAGAACTACTGACCTAGAGCAGTGGTTTCCCAACTGTTTTGCCAGAGGGCCATATAAGCTACTACACAACAGTTCTAGGGCCGGACATCTTTCTGTGGTTGTTTTAAGATATTCTACCAAACCAACAAATGTTTCGTAGTTTTTTTTCACAATTGACAAAATGTCTTCCTATAGAGAGAAAGTGTAGCTTCTTTGCGACAAAGCACAGCAGGTTGGATGCCTACAAGAATAGGAAGGTTGTCCGCTGGTGTAGGACGCTAGCATCCAGTCACAATTCACAAGGTGTCGTTGATGGCAGGGTCAATGTGGTGGGTGAGAACACTACTGCACCATACAGGAGCGCAGTACTCTGCTATTTAATGGACCAGGGCAAGGGTGGCTATTCGCAACATTGTTGCTCCAGCACCCCAGCCAGGTCCAGCAAGCCGCCTCAGGAGTGCGACGCGTGATGTTAGCCTTTTGCGGAGTGACTCGAGGTGTCGGCGATAGAGTGACCTGAACAAAGTTATTCCGAGGTATTTGGGTTCGGAGTAGAAGGGCAGAGTTTCGTTGTTGTGCTTGACTTTTAGCTCACGTTTGGCTTTCTTGTTGTTGAAGTGGAAGACTGCCGACACCGTTTATGTAGTGCTGAGCTTTAGCTTCCAGGTCTGGAGGTATTCACCTAGCATTTGCCATGTCCTAGCTCAGTACCCCTTCCACTGCCTGCCAGTCTCCATCAGCATGCATGATTGCTTGGTCGTCAGCATCTGCATACTTTCTGGAGATGGTGGTTGGCAGGTCAGATATGTAGATGTTGAACAGCAGGGGCGCCAGGACAGATCCCTGTGGGACGCCGTTCTTGAGGCGTCGTAACGTTCTTCGTTTGCCGTCACCGGTATAAGGGTAAAGCTGCGATTGCCAACCATCTCCATGATCATGCACACCATGCGTCTGTTAGGTAACAGTCGCAGCATGAGCAGCTTGCAGGTGAGGCCGCGATGCCATACAGGCTGTTGTGAGATCGACAAACACAGCTCCGGCCTTCTTCTTAGCCGAATAACTATCCTCGATGTCCTGTGTCAACAAGGTGACCTGATCTACGGTTGACCTGCCGTGTCGAAAACCCGCTTGTTCCTGCGGGATCAATGGGTCGACGATTGTTCGACACGAGCGTAGATGAGTCTCTCGAGGATCTTGAAAGGAACACATTGAAGAGATACAGGGAGATAGGTCTTTGTGTCCCCAATGGGTTTTCCGGCAACTATTAGTGCTTTTCTCCAGATCTTGGAAATTTGAGTTGGCACAAACAGGAAGAGCGGAAATCGCAAAAAAAAGATTTGAGAGCCGACCCGACGTGGAGAATAAACTCCAGGAAGATAGAATCCAGACCCGGAGACTTTCCTGGCTTCAGGCGCCTGAGGGTATATTTCAGTTTATTCGCAATAGCATGGAATTGGTAGTTCGAATATACAACTGGAGACAGCATTTACTTGGGCGCAGTAAGTTAACTTATGTTCTAACGTCGCTGAGCACATTAACGCCAATGTTGGAAATGCTTGCTAAAACGAATTAGCAGGAAATTGACCAAGCCATAAGAGCTGCCTTGCAAATTCTTTTGATTTTGAATTACTACTACCCCAGGAGTCATGTTGGGGGCTTGAGTAAAAAAAACTCTTTTACAGACGCCTTAATTGGCTTTCATCAGAATTTTCGTTACCCAAGTTGGAACACATCATCGCGTTGAAATGAAACTCTATGATAAACACATATTTCGACAATAAGTCAAGTGAAGTCTTCCTCGCCCCTTATAAATGTCTCCTTATTTTCCTCAGTAAGATAAAGGTAGACTTTTAAGACAAATTGGTTATTTTTTGCGCCCCGCCAGCGATATTTCACAACTCATGCGACCCGTGGAATTGAATACGTTCCCAACCGCTGCAGTGGCAGAGAAAATATTAGTTCGCTAAACGTCCGTGGTAGAAAACAACAGAACAACTGCACCATATGGAGGGGCAAGGGGGTACAATTCCCCGGCGACAAATCATTATGGGGGCCGAATCACTGCGGAGGCGCTAAATTACTGCGGGAGGTGCTAAAAAGTCCCAACAATATCACAAGTACGTTTTTCAATACATTAACTTTGCTTCCGAAAGAGCTCAGGTTCGACCATGGGGGCGCCAAACTTGCTTTTTGCCCCGGGCGCCATCTAACCTCGTTACGTCCCTGACCACAATGTACTCACAAATCGTACAGGCCCGCAATCAGGAGAGTAAACCCGGTAACTGCACCCCGTGGAACCCCTGATGCATCGGTTTATATTTAGTTTAGAACTTTACATCTTCAGAGAAGGGTTGCGTTTATCTGACTCCGACGACCTACCCAACCCCAGTGTAGTGTCCCCCTGCCAATACCATGATACAGCCTCATTTAATTCACTATCCGCCAAACTAAACTGGCTAGNT
>JGI24159J19872_10005532_pt1 | contig 16343 bp, 7 predicted proteins | sample Ectturendosymbi4_FD_19872 | JGI IMG/M metagenome (IMG submission 19872) | reverse complement strand
ATAGACAGTTACAGCCGAGTCGAGTCGACGAGGGTGTCAGAGTAGGGTGCTGCAGGATCAATCGTTTACTTTTTGCAGACGATTTGTTACTGCTAGCATCTTTTCAACAATCTTCAGCATGCACTCGATCGGTTTTCTGCTGCGTGCGACCGAGCCGGAATGAAATCAGCACTAAAAATCCCTAGGTACTATGTCTCTCTATCCAAAACCAAGGCAATGTATGCGGCAAGTGAGCGGCAATACACTGGAGCAGGTGGAGAAGTTCAAGTACCTAGGGGTGGTTTTACGAGTGACAGAAAGCGGAACGAGGAGATTTATACACCGGTTGCTGCGTGAGTTTTATCGCTTTGTAGTCACAAAACGGAAGCTTTCAAACACCGGAAAGCTGTCAGTTTTCAAATCGGTCTTTGTTCCGATCCTTACCTATGGTCGTGAATCCTGGGTAATGACCGAAAGAACATTAACTCAGGTGTAAGCGCCAAAGATAAGATTTTTGCGAAAAGTCCACGGTGTGACAAAGGGGCGTACGGAGGTTAGATTGCGCCCGGGGCAAGAAACAAGTTTGGCGCCTCCATATTTGAACCTAAGATCTTTTGGGAGTAAATGTATTGCATTGAAGAAAAAAATTGCGACAATATCAGGACTTTTCGCCGCCCCGCCCCCGTGATTCGGCGCTTGGGCGTTGTTCCCCCTTCGTTACGCCTTTGGTGTGACACTTCTCGACAAATTGCGAAGCTGTGAAATTCGGAGAGCCCTGAATGTCGAACCACTAAAATTTTTTTTCTTTTGAATTCTCTGAATCGAGAGAACGCAACTACGTTAGTTCCGCCATGAATCCAGAATGCCCCACAAAAGACTGGTGAGGCATGTCCTGCTGGCGAAACCCACGGGAAAGCGACCGAGATGTCGTCGAAAGACCAGTTGGATTGACGACACCTCCGACCTTGCTTGGTCCCATCATGGTGTGGAGCCAGTAGAACTATCTGAAATTGCTGTTGATCGCGAGGTATTCCAAGTCCTTCTGGGGCTGTTGCTCCCGCGACTCTCCCAAGAGGAAAAGCAGGCATGAAAATGAATGACATTTACGTTAGTTTATCCACCGGTGTTTGAAAGTGCTCAGCTAGGGAGTGAACACGATTTCCATGCACAACTAGATTTGATTAATATGAACGTAGACGGCTAGAAACGATTTGCCTAATTCATGATACCTTTCGCAGGAAATAAGATGTAAAATTTAAGTTCAAGTACCGTTATTTTTGCGTCAACGTCATAATGCGGCCCGTGGGTTACCTTGTAAGTCCTCATGTGGCCCACGGAACAATTTGAATTTGAGGCCCCTGGGGTAAATGGATGGCTGAGACCCTGAAGTCGGTGATTAGGTTGATGTTCTGCAGTGAAACACTGTGCTTTCCCTAAGTTTTCACATCACATGTGACATACTGTTAAGGTGTTTTAAATTTTGTACACCATACTGTTGAACAAAGCTACACAAGTCCTTTTGCAATACACTGTACAAAGCCTTGAAATGATTGCTGAAAGCATCACTTAAAATCTTTACATTTCGTGCATTCAAAAGAAACGTAAATAGCTAAATTTTGCTTTGTAAAATGCCTCACAAATTGTTTAAAAAGTAATGCTGTCCACATGTAAGAGAACAAAATGTTACATTACGCAAAATTTGCATGATTTGTTGCCACAATGAGATTTGTGTAGGCTTATCTCCATTGTCATAATGGCATTGCTTCAAACCATTTGTTTTATTTCTAGAGGAGCCAAGTATCGAAAAATGTAAGCAGTATGGACAATAGATAAAATTAATGTCACACAGAGTCCCATACAAAAAAATCAGCAGTGAAAAAAACAGCAATAGCCTTGAATTTGTTTTGGTAAGATAGCCAAACCTGTTACCATACGTTTGCATAATTTGTGATATTTCCGAAATATTATCCATTATTTTATCATTCTTGTACTCCATACGTGACGAATTATGTAGCAAGGGTCTTGCCTGAAAAAAACTCATCAAATGTTAATTGACAGTTACAACAGGGGTGGCGGAACCGGGGGATCGCATGGGCCTAGGCCACCACTTTTTGCTGGGAGGCCTGGCCCGCAGTTTTACATTTCGAATTTTGCTTAAATAATAAGTTTAAGCAACACAATTTGTATCGGGTCCTTTGTTAAAGTAAATCGCTTAATGAAAAAATTTTTCCATAGTTTTTTGACGTGCACTTGTGCCCCCCCACTTTGAAAAAGGTTCCTCTGAGTCACACATTTTACTTTCAATTACAGTTCGAGTACTGCAAAAATAAAATTATTTAACATGACCTTGCCCAATGGCTACAACAGTCTCGTCGCCACGGGGGCTTTGGTGGGCTTATCCCCCCAAAACAAAGCTNTAAGCCCCCCAAATTGAAACGTGAAACACTATAAATGAGTTTTGGTTAATTTTCAAATGCCAAGCCCCCCCAAACAAACGCAAAGCCCCCCCGCAGAACTGCAAACCCCCTGTTGAAAACTTTCTGGCGACGGTTCTGGGCTACAATGGTCTACAGTAAATGACAGCAAGTCCCACAAATCACGGCTTGCGACAAAAACTTCAATCAACATCACCGATCAGGTAGGCCGGGTCATGCAAATTGTAGCCTACAGTAGTTTAGTAGCTTGCCGCACTGGGCCTTCTGTATGATTATATCTCCACGGGGGACGCAGACTAGATTGCAAATTGATCTTTCGCAAATCCACTGTGTCTCAGGTATAAAAAAAACAGTAATATTTGTTTTGTAGACGTTTTTCATCCTTTTCCTTACCTTTGTACAAAACAGTGTGTCTACGAGTACATCACATCACCGCTCTTTCCCGAACATTGGGCAGTGAGTCTGATGCGTCAATACAGAAACAGGTTGTACTCGAACGCAGACTATACCAGACGCATGCGCCCAAAAAACGCACAGGACGCATGCCGTGTGCATATAAGGACATTGCCTCAGATGCCAGCTGAGGAAATTGATGAAACAATCTTTTAGAACGAATGTTCAAATTTCATGGCTGCCCTGTGCATTCAAATTTAAAAATTATTTCCATTGGAACAAGGATCTGTTGCCAACTTCGAGATTTTAAGTTCCGTTGCAACTCAAGGTCTCACAAAAGATCCAAGTTCAATAGCAAATGTTCCCCTACATTTTCTCCACCTTGTGCCTGAACATCAGCTGGAGGCTATATCGATAGTTTAAAGATGTGTTCTTGTCCAATAAATCCATTCCTGATTCCTGGTATTACCTGCGTAACATCAACGACTGCTTAGATATCTCGGAGTTGGGAATACTTCATGATTTAATGAACAGATTTACGCCTATGGTTTGCCACGGTTTACTGTATCACTAGAAAGAAAATTTTCACTTGTGAATCATGTTAAAATAAAAACAAACTCGCTAAAATCGATACTGCTAGGGAAACGGTGTAGCATTTTCAACAAGCCAGCAAAACGGCTATTGGACACCTAAGCCTGAATTAGTGAGAGATGTCATAAATGGCGTATGTCACCAGCATTATATAAAACGTTTTGAGCAACGGAAAAGTAATCGAAATACAGGTGTGTCAAACGTTTTTCACCGAGCGACACGTCAACATCACGGTTTGTTCTCAAGCAGCCAGTTGTAACTTTTACGAAGGTATAAAATGTGTTCAGGCTGCAGACGAAAATTTGGAAGAGGAACTACAAGTAATCAGAATTTCAATCACTGCTTCACCTCATGTATTTGCATTCATTATGTCTTTTCGCAAATTAACATTTCTGAGTTTTTGTGGAAGATAAATGTTTTTTCATCTACAGTCTGGGTTTATTAGAAATTACTAAATCGGAGCCCTGTTAAAAACTGTCTACTACAGGTGTGTCAATCGTTTTCCACCGAGGGACACGTCTACATCACGATTTGCTATCAAGTAGCCAGTTGTCACTTACGAGAGTATAAATGTGTATAGAACAATGGTGGGCAAACCGCCGCTCGCCGACATGTTTTGTGTGGCTCTTCTCGCCGAATAGCAGTATCTCAAATTGATAGAGAGTTGTCGCCTCATATTTAATGTTTGTTTCATTTGTCAATGTGTTTACACGAGTTCGTAAGGTTAGTTACCAAGGAGTCTACGCCAGCGTGGTCCAACTACAGGCCCGAGGGCCACATGTGGCCCACTGACAGAATTTTTAAGGCCCGCGAGCTTTCTTAGTATTGATTGTTGTGTATTTGTTACAGCAGGCAATTTTAATTAGAACAAGCAATAAGCGTGACATCTATTAATGATCATGAACAACATTAATGGCGTTAGACTAGAGTGTAGAGAGCTGCTAGAAATTAGTCAGCAAAAATAGGTTTCTCAAACTGCAAGATTTCGCACTAAAAATGCGCTNGATGTTTGGAAGCACATACGTGTATGAGAGTACATTTTCTACCGTGAAGCAAATCAAATCTAAATACAGAAGTAGAATGGNAGACGAAACACTGGACGATATAGTCTCCGACTACCACAAACACTGGTATTGATAAAGGAATGACAGTGTCAGAGAAGCCTCCGNCACAGGCATCGCACTGATAGAAATTTGTAATAAATTGCTTGTTGCTATTGTGTAATAATTTCAATGATCAATGACACACTGACTTAACTCACCTATTTTCCCTTTTCAATTTTACATCTTGTGAATGTGAATCTGTTGTTTTGTACATCATTTTGTTGAAAGTGGCCCGCGGCTTGTCACGTTTTCGTAAAATGGCCCGTAGGTCAAAAGTAGTTGGACCACACTGGTCTACGCGATTGGATAACAAAGACAAATTAAAAGTGATCAAAGAGAAATGTTATGAAAATCGTTCTGTCATTTTCCAATGTCAGAGTGAGAAAGAATGTTTTTCACGAAGAGGCAATTGCAGACCACAAAATGAAAAAATACGACAATACATTGCAAGACTGCTTGAGGAGTTCCAACCCAGATTTGACCATTTGCAAGAGTATAAACCATGCTTTGCATTCTTTAAATCCATTTAACTTTAATGTAGTCAGCGATGGCTGTCCAATTCGCCAACCTTTTGTCACACACTTGTCTTCTTTAGATTGAAACTGACCAAAATGCAAGAAGATCTGCCTCTAAAAAATTTCAGTGAATTCCACTCTGCAGTTGAATTCTGGCGAAAGGTTCCAGAAAGTAAATACCCTGAAATTAAAAGACCAGTGTACGAGTCTTTACTCTGCATTTAGCACGTCATGTTGCTGTGAATTTTTATTCTCTGGAATGAAGTTCGTAAAATCAAAACATCCTGCCACTCTAACAAACGAAAAAGAATAAATTCGCACAACTTTAACAACGAATTGTCCGCATTTTCGGAGATTCAAAAGAAAAACCTAATATTGATAAATAATACGAAGTGTGTTTGTTTCGATATTACTCTGTAGGTCATTTTATGCAAAATTTGCATTCTTTAGCATATTTGTATTGATACAACAAACTGACTTTGTCGCTCGCTGGTGCTTTTCTGCAGTTGACCCTTCCACTCAAGTTTGTCCACCCTTGTTATATAGATTATCAGCTATAACACAACCAACAATCGCAAGCTGCTGAGAACATCAGTGGCAGATGTAGCATTTAAAAAAAGCAAATGAATACACTAAGCCCTGCAGTGGGTATATATTGCACGATGCTCTGTGGGAGATAAGGTTGACTGTTAACGTATATTGTAAAGCACGTAAACGTATTTTCATACAATTTTTATGCCCTTGTGATTCACATGTACATACGTGGTGGGCCATAGTTGGCCACCGATCCTTGAATGTGACACATGAGATCAAACTGCAATGAGGGCCAAATGCATTGCAAGCGGTTGTTTTGTAAATTCGTTTGTTTAATTTGTTTATGTTTCAAGACAATAGAATCGAAACGCAGGACTAAAAGTAAAGGGTCTTGTCAAGTTCGCAAGAATTCAAAAAATGTGGGAAGAAAGCGTTTTTTGTTTTTCCTGTGTGACATGCATACAAACAGCGGATGCGAGGTTAGTCAGTTAAAACGACTTCCACGTTCTTCGTTGTGGCGTTCTTCACATTTAACGACTGCGACTCTCTTCGCATCTTAACTAATTCACATTCTTGACATTTTGTTGGAAGCTCAACACCTGTCACTGTCAACAATTTTAATCATCATCTGTGCTGGAACAAACAAAAGCATTTTGCAACCACCCTAAACTCACGTAGACTTGCTTGCAGATTTACAAAGACCGCGAAGGGCTTCAAGGAATTGCTTTTTACGGGCATCAATCGCAGTTGATTGGGTGCATTCCGAAGAAGGACCGTGTTGTTGCTGTAGACGTCAAAAATGGTCAAGCAACCTTTAAAGATTTCTTGCCACGAGGAATCCAAAGCATTTGCAAACCTTTGTTCTTGGCGTGCAGCTCAAAGTTAATGCTGTGCGTGGTGTCGGGACGAAGTAAAACAGACAATCTACCCGTGATCGGTTTGATTCAAGTGCAGTAGCACATGAAATGTTGTTTCTTACTTGTGCTGATGTTTGTTCACTTGCGCAAACCTTTATTGGTGAGATTTGTTCGCTTGAAAAAAACTCATTCATTTTTTACGTACCGATGCCCACATTTTAACGCGAATGTGAAATTCGTTCAGTTGTAAATTTAGGTGCGTTCTTTTGGTGAACCGCTACTTGCTAACGAGTGTTCTTCGTCTCAAAGACAAAAAGTCATTTGTCAAACTGTGATAACGTTGTTTTATTTCGCAAACTATAGGCTTATTTTATTTTCGTTCGTTTGCTTTATTTAACAACAGAGCTTAGAAACATATATTTATTTTAATACCATGTAATTTTTAGATTTTAAATTGATTATTTGAATGTATCTTACGCAATATCCTTGAAAAAACTCTGATTTGTGAGAAGCTGCTGAAGCAGATTTCATGTTTACGTGCAGGGTCACAACCAGCTGATATTTTCGGGGGTGAGACGAAACGACTGAAACTTGTTGTTTTACCTAACAACTGAAAAAACTTTTGGCGCTCTCAAAATGTTTACGAAAAAAATTGGTGGGGGGGAAATAATCTGGTTACCCTCTTGGTTGCAGGCCTATTTTCATAGTAGATTGCTGATGTTATGTGCATGAGGTTAGTTCTTTCACAGGAATGTACTAGATAACGGCCAACAACGACTGCCCAGGATGCAGTTGTACCACTTTTCATGGCCAATTTACAGAGTTTAAACCTTCTTACCATAAAGACATTCAAGATCGTCAATGTTGCAATATCTACGTCTAATATTTGTTTGTTACACTAGCAGATTTTTTTGATAGCACTCCTGAGGAAATGCCTACAAAAATAAGATGGGTATTTAAATAGGTTTATTTACATTTTGATGCGTTCATGCGCAAGAGTTGGGTTTTTGTTGAAATCTTAAACCAACATTAGGATAGCGTTGTGATTGTATGAAACGCATAGTTATTATGTTTCTCGTTCTCTGCTGCACTTTTCCAAATAAAACCTGGCCGGCCAAGTACGAAAACAGGAAAAACAAAACAGCTTCTTTGTATTTTGCAATTACGCATTTTAACTCAACACGAGATCTTCACTGGATCGCAAAACCATTTTCCAATCCGGTTTGCATCAATTAAATCTTTTCATGAGAGATTCTATTGTCTGTAGCAACAATAACTACTTACATGGCTTGTAAACGAAATCGACTGCACTAGTGGTCTTAGCAAAGTTTATGCACAATATATGCTTGCAGCACGTTAGCATATCACTATGGGATCTGAATTTTGACTAAAGCTGTAGAAAGAGAGGAAAATATTGCGCTCCTGAATTAATGAGTTTCAATTTCTCTAAGGTCAAAGTAACGCTCTTTAAACCAAATTAACACTTGGGATAATTCTTATTTGTACAAAAGAAATATTTTCAAACAAATTTTATAATCTAACTGCTAGAATTTTTCATTTGCGGAGAAAAACTGCATTATCACGGAATTATGAAATGAGATAAAAAGAAGCATGTATCCGGCAGTCCATTGTCATTAGAACATCTTATCGTGATTTAAAGCTGATCAAGTCAACGCCAGAGAATTGTAATATCCTGTTGCTGAATAGAATCGTCTGTCCGATAAATTGTAGGATTCCATTAAATAAACAGCAAGATGGATTTCTATACGCAATATATGATAAAAAGTGGTCGTTCTTTTTCATTTCTGTGCAATACCCAAAGTCCAGAAAGTATTAAATATATTGTCCTTGTTTTTATTTTGCTACAACAGGTTGTGTTCAAAAACAACTGATTTGCTCAACAGCGATTCTTATTGTGTTAAACTTCTGAAACAAAAAGTTTTGTTGAAAAAAATTGTTAAAATAAACCTTACACTTTTAATTTATAAACCGGTTTCTCACAGGGTGGTCCAATAGTTAATGTATACATTTTATTATCGTTATCATTTCATATAAAAGTAAGCTAGGTTTCTTTTTTACAGGTAAATTATAGTTAAAGCTCCATAAAAGTTATATTTCCCAGCTTCAACGGATTAAACAACAACATATTCCGCACAGGAGAGGATTAAGATTACAGTGGTTTATTTCGCGATGAAATCACTTGTCCAAACTTAGTAACAATTTCGGAGGGGCTTTCCAGGCAAAAACGCTCCAACCAAGCGCCTACTGGACAAATTTAGGGAGACAGGAAGTGACGAGGCAAATTTCAACCTTATGTCAACGTGACAAATAGAATATGCGCTTTCGAGCAGACTTGGACAACTAGAATTTTTTTTACCTTTTTGAAATTGGATTAGAACTAAAATTAGAGCTTACTCAGCTTTCACAAATTGAATTAGAATTAAAATTAGCGGAAATTCGAAAAACAGAAATTAAACTAAAATTATAATCATAATTACATTTACATGAATCAAAGCGACTTTAATCCAAGTTCAATTCATGCCCAAATGCGGATTCATTCTCATAAGCATGTGAAGAGCAAAGATTCGTAGCCTACGCCAAGATTGGCGCGTTTCGCGCTGTACAATTCGCCTACATGGCTAAAGACTTGTTCCGACGGAGCCGATGCCGCTGTCATACCCAGGATTTCTCGAGCAGCAGTCTTCAGATGAGGGAAACGAAGTTCGCTTTTCCAACACCCTAAAACTGTGGTTCTTGACCTTTTTTCTACCACGCTTCCCTCAAGTAATTGTCCTTTGTTTCACGTCCTCCTTATATTAAATAAGTTGTAAAATCAAATGTATTTATTGGAAAATTTATTGACCAAACTTTCCATGTTGTAGAGCGTGTAAGGGCGCCCCCTCTGGACGTTTATTGACGCCCCCCTGGGAAAGCCTGCCCACCGGTTGAGAACCACTGCCCTAAAACATCATAGCTGTCTGACTGTCGTAGGTACCTGATGACTAGGTCAACCAATTTTTTGACCTAAAACTTAACATTTTGACTTTATAATTTACAAATTTTGACTTTAGTTTGACCTATAAATTTTTTGCATTTGCATCTGCAAAATAATTTAGCCTTTGATGTTGAGGTTAACTCAGAAGCATATTAGTGCACTCTAATCTTCGAAATAAAAAAAAAAAATTACTTGTTTAACTTTGGGCATGATATATTGATAAGTACATTAAATAACTACAATAGAGTCAAACCTGAAAACATCATAAAGTTGAATCACTATATGCATGATGGATTGAGCATTCAGCAAAACAAGTACTGTAAGACCACATTGGTATCAGCGTGAAATTTGGTTTGTGGACGTTTTGTAAACTCTAGAAACGGCAGAAAATTTTTGACTTTATTGACTTTTGTTTGCCCTACTGATGACTATTGTGACTTCTGCGCGTGAGTGGATAGGCAATGTGACGTAATAATCATTGAAGGCCACATAGTTTGTGCTGCAGTTGTGAATGAGAAAATATATTGATCGAGCTTTTACTATTTTCACTGCTCAAGTGATAGGATGGCGGCATGGTACTTGTCACCATTTTGTTGCCCTTTCCTTGCACGAGGATGCATTCTCGTTCATCTTTAAAAATACCGTTGGACAAATTAGCATTTTTAGCAAATCCGGAAATTAGATTAGAACTAGAATTAGACTACTGAAGCTTTTTGCAAATTAGATTAGAATTACCGTCATTTCGCTATAATTCATCGAATTAGAAAACTAGAATTATTTAGTTGTCCACGTCTGCTTTCGAGCTCAGCCTCAGCCAGCATGAGCATCCGGATCGCCCATGTAGTATGGAGAAAGTGACTGTTTGGTGCGCGTTGGGTCGGTGCGGACAATGGCGTTATCGGGATATGCTGGTTCGAGAATCAGGATGCTGATGGACATCCGGTAAATGATTTACTCAGGTTATTTAATTTCAGAAAGCAAGAACCGCTCCAAACTGCAAAGCGCCAATTGTTTTATGAAACCGCACCTTCTTCTTGAGCGTTGACATTTCCCTGGCTATACATGCCGATGATTTTTATACTTTTTAACCCTTTAACGACCGCGCCGACCACTATAGTGGCCGGTACTCTTTTGGCCACAACTCGCCAGCTGCTAGAGCTAGAGAGGTGTTCACACCCTCTACGGATTCAGCAAATCTTCTAGTTCCGACTGAAAAAAATATTTTCCGGTCTGGGAACACCCCGGAGAGACGTCACAAGTGGGGGTGTTTTAGCGTTTTTATGGCCTGCTTTACCCGGCCCTAGGCGCCAATGCAATGAGCCAATTTTTTCGCTCAAGTTTTTTTTCGAAACTAGACTATCATGCGAGTCTTTAGAGCTTTTGATTGGCTTTCTAGCATATTTGGAGCCAAAATTATGCCACAAAAACCAAAAAGTGGTCAAAATTTCTACCCTTACAAACTCCAACCTGGGGTGAATAACACCCATTTTGTATATGGCCATAACTCGCCGCCAGAATAGACTAGAGAGTTGTTAAATCCCTCTAAAGACTCTTGAAGACTTGTAGCTTAGACTGAAAAAAAAATTTTAACTTCAGATCTCGGGTTTTTTGTTGATATTTACATAATGAGAAGATGTTGATGCATATTTGTTTACATGTGGATAACGTCATCTTCCTCTGGGAGTCAACCAATCGAGCCGATTTTGTGGCTCAAAATTAGTTTTTATTCTAGACTACAATACGAGTCTTTAGGGGGTTTGATAGACTTTCTAGCATTTCTGGTTCAAAAGTTATGGCAAAATAAGCAGAAATTAATTAGGGAATCCCACTAATTCCCTAGGGAATCCTTACAAGATTTGGGGTCTTTCGCCCACAACTTTGGCACCAGAAACGCCAGGAAGTCGATCTAGGCCTCTGAAGACTCATATTACAGCCTTGGATCCATACAAAGTTTGAGCTACAGTTTCGGCTCATTGTCTGGGCGATGACGTGATAAAAAAACAAAAAAAAGTAAAACATACCCCAACCCTGACGACATCCGCCGAAAACCCCAAACGCAAATCTCAAAAGGTTTTTTTTTTCAGTACAAACTACAAGACTTCACGAGTCTTTCGAGGGTTTGAATAGCTTTCTAGCATAAGCTGCTGGCGAGTTATCGCCGGTGACGCAAGCCGCCAATGGGAGACTCGTGCTTTTTCTACAAATTTTGGATTTTTGTGCAAAACGGGGTTTTTGGGTCATAATTCTGGTTTCAGACATGCTAGAAGGTCAATCAAGGGCTCTAAAGACGCGGATGATCGTCTAGTTTCAAAGTAAAATTTTGAGTCAAAAAAATGCCTCATTGGATTGGCGTCCAGGCCCCAGGGCCTGGTAAAGTTGGTCAAAAATTCAAAAACATGCCCTCTTTGTGACGTCAACAAGATAAAACCCCACACCCAAATCAAATAAGCTTTTTAAATCGAAACTAGAAAACTTGCTGAATCCGTGGATGGTTTGAACAGCTCTCTAGCTATAGCAGCTGCCAAGCTATGGCCAAAAAAGTGACGGCCACAGTAGACGCTCAACACCTCATTGATCAGGAACTTGCAATCTTATTCCAATAAGACTTTATTTAACCACCACATGAAAATGTCTTGGACACTCCTGTTAGCACGAAATTGGATTTACGTTTACTGTAAAGATAGGCATTTATCTATTTAACAATTCTGTAATAGATTCTAGTTACACTGATTGATGCGATTTTATCGTGTCGCGATGAGCAAAGAAACAATAAAAGATTGCATAACGAGCACAATAAAAGTATGTTGCAAGATCCTATAAAAACTTATAGACCTAAAACAACAACGGAAGGTTGAATTGACAATTCTGGCAAATCAAATAGCAACCAGATCAGCAAATCAGTTTAGCCTAAAAATTAAAGCATTGACCATTCACCAACGTTGCGTTTGGCAAAAACATTTCGGATACTGTGAAAAAGTGCTGCACGAGCACTACTGCGAACGCTACAGTGAATCAGAGTTGTAGTTCAGTTTTTTCGTCGCCACATAAACAAGGACGATAATGGTTTTCAGTGTTACTCAACTGTCTTTGAGCAAAGCGCACCTATACTTTGTGTTACATCCGAAATAACAATATAAAAGTTAAACACAAGACAACTGACGAATGGATAAACATCACTTCACCTGATGATCCCGCAAAGATGGAAGTGATCTTGATGTTAAATGGATGAGGTGTGCAAATCTATTCAGCATCTTGCTACTTCAATGTACAAGTTTGAGTTACGAGAAACTGCATTTTGGGATCTACATCTTTTAGATGATATGTATGTTTATTTCAAGCACAACACACATGTTCATCCGTATAATACCAGAAAAATTAAAGCTCATACAGTTACGTCATCTGGTCAAAAACACCTTTAATTAAAAAAATAAACTCTTGGGAACTGTTTCAGCCCAACATGAAAGAGAAGTATTACCTGGGTACAAAGGTGAAAATTTAAATGTCGGCATACTTTCCTTTCTTTGTTTGGGCGCATTAACCAAGTGCATTGGTTCTGTATTGATTTTTCTTTGCTTCTACTTGAGATAATATTGTCATAACTTATCTAATTTCCTTGTGTTGCGTTTACTACATGTTGGACGTATTTTTGCATTAGCCTCTCGCATAACGTATTGGGGTGTCTTTGGTCTCCAATCGCCACTGAACAGTATATGAAACTCCGCTTCCACGACTGAGTCAGAGCAGCGACTCAAATTCCGTTTATCTTGCAAGTGTTTGCAGGATTTTTTCTAAACCTGTTTATTTTTGTGGCTCACCGGTAAGTGGTACTACAGTGGGTTAGGCACCCGTCACCAAAGCTGGTAGGTCAGGTTAGATACCCGGTCGTGAATTTCCAAAATGAAGACAGGCTCAGAGCAGTTTCTATTTAACATGATCCGATTTGCCCGTTAAGCCACGTTACGCATTACTAAAAGGTCCCTGACCCGTCGTTGTCAGGTCGTAGCGAAGACTTGAAAAACGCAATTCAACTCACGATATTACCCAATGCTTGCTAAGTACGTGAGAACTCCAGACACTTTTATTGTGGCAAGTTTAGGCAATTCTTTTTTCCCCTTAAGTTTGTGTACATCACATTGTTGACATCTCATCTCACTTCACTGGGTAAACGCATTACGTGAAGAAAACAGTGTATACTCACAGCAACATACTTTTCCTTATTTTTATCATCCTACTGATCCTTTTCAGTTGCATGCAACTCCGCTTTGGTGAGGACTGCTGCGCAAATGACATATGTTCCTTCGCAACCTCCCACCCCTTCCACAACGTTATAAATTGGTCTGTAGGACCTTATTGCAGCAACATAAAAGTGGTTCTAAGTGTCAAAGCTAGCTTGTCAGAGCCATCACGGGTTTTGTGCTTCGCATCGGCACCACATATCCGTAGGTTTAACTATGCTGCATGTGGGTGCGAAAACATCCAATAAACTTATTTTTGTTAATCAGTATGATCAGCAGTATCTACTTTCGGTTCATTCCGTTTTCATAAATAGCCATATGCACTACAGTATATGCAGATGAGGATCAAGGAAAAACGGAATGTAATGAACATAAATGAAACAAACACCTCAAGGACGATGCACTATGTCTCAAACAGGAACTGTCTTTATAAAGTTGCTGCAAGTCACGCACCCAGAAAACAATTGGTCCTTAGCCAATAAAACAAAATTGGATTAGAAATGAAATAGACCTAAAGGCCAAAAAAGATATTATTTAGCAGCCTATGCAACCTTAAATCTTTCTTTTCTTGCAGTAACCTAAGCCAAGATCCGTGCTAATCGCTTCTCTCCGTTGCAATTAAAATCACTTGCTAACTCGAACTGGGCGGCTGCAAAAGGCAATGCATTTATGGACATTATATTGCGAGCTGGCTGCAGCTGTTTGGAGTCTCTGAGACCGCGGTGTAGTGCAACTTTCCGGACACAGTATGACTCAACTGCGAAAGTAATGACTTTGTGTAATGGACTTACGTATTCATCAAATACAAATTTAAAACCTTTGTGCAGTATCTGTCTCCCTTAGCTCTTTCCTGTGGACATCGTTAAATGTTAGTTACTCTGTTCAATGAACATGCCAGCGCCAGGGGATGCGCAATGTTTTCAAAAATGTTTGTGAAGTTACCATCAGCTCTGGTTTTGGCGCAAACGGCCAACAGAAAAAAATAAATCGGATGGCCATGCTCAGTGGCGCACAAAAGCGTGTAAGTTGTTTTGATAAAGGTTTCAAATTGCGAGACATTTAGCATGAGGCTGACAGCCATTTGTTTTCACTGCATTTAAAGCAAGATTTAACGTTTGGTGTTTTACTAGTTATGTATATTCACTTTTGGCATGTCTGGTTTGCACACATCGTCTGTATGTTGGAGGTGACAGAAAAACCACAAGAAAATGCAAAAATCATGAGGCGCCACGAAGCACATGGAAGAGTTTGGTTGCTACGCAACGACAATACTGATGAGACACATACACCGAAACAATTAACGCAACAATGACCCAACACCTACTGCAGTTGATCACTGTCATACAGGAGCGTTAAACAGTGGAGGAAAACTAAGATTTGTAAAAGGCATCAGGCATTTGAAGCGTTCGGATAAAAAATTAGATGAAGATGCACAAAGTTGTGAAAAGCGATACAGATTGTTTCTAAACAACGCATCAAATGTCCTGACATAATGGTTGACTTGGTGTGGGCGACCAACACTTGTATTTCTGGGTATGTGATGCATAATTCAGTAAGCATTGTTGTACGCAGCACGTAAGCGCTTCATGCTAGTCTGTGTGTATTTGCTCCACAATTGGCAAGCATACATTGACATGCAGTAGACACGGAAGAGAATGCTTTTACTGCGGGTGAGTACTGAGCGAATGTGCCACTGAGCTTGTTTGCTGCACAGTACAGTGATTTCACTTGTCTCTGGATGTCATCGTCATCATCCTTCAGTGAGGCAATAAGCAATACACCGAGGTATTTCACTTTTAAGAGCTTCTGTTGGCTTTGAAATGAACCACTGAATAAATTGCCACTAGGATGAAACACATTGCATGAGTTTTTAGCGGCTTTCAGACACACAGTGACAGATGCAGGCTTGGGACGGAAACAGTGCGGGACGGGTGCGGATTGGGAGAGCGTGTCGTGCGGCTCGGGTGCGGGCGGGAGCGGACAAAAAGTTTCAGCCAGCGCAGGGCTCTAATAGACAGTCCATTGCGCAGAACGGTTTGCCGCTGCCAATCTCATTCACCCATTGTCATACACCTTTTTCCTCTAGAGAGAGTCGCGGAGGCTGCTGCCATTGGACGAATCGAAATAATTCACGGGTTTCTGAAAGGTTTCTGAAAATCTCTGATAGCCCTGCTGTCTCCACACCAAGACGGGACCAAGCACGGTCGGAGATGTACCGTATATACTCGCTTATTAGTCGCATCCGCAGATAAGCCGCGGCAGAAATTTTAGCCATATACCGATGAGAATCAAGGGTAATTCACGAATAAGCCGCAGGTCAATTAACCTTTTCACCGGTGAAGACCCTGCGTGATCAATCAACCACAAAATATTGATTATTACAGGCAAATGTAATGAAAGTCAATTTTATTGTTCAAAACATAAGAAATCTTCTTCTTCGGAAGAAGGAAGTTCGTCTATAAGTACGGTAGATCGTCGAAGGTGTCATCTTCATCTCCTTCATCTGTGTCATGGGTGTCGTCGCGAACATCTGTCCAGAGAATGTCAGCTTCTGTTCCGTCAAGGTCAAGACTGGATTTAGAATGTACTGGATTTAGAAAAGTAAATCAAGACTGGATTTAGAATGTACCGGCACAGAAGTATTGTGGCTGGAATATCGAACTTCAATTGCATTCTCAATTACATACAACTATGGCTGAAACCAAT
>JGI24159J19872_10005529_pt1 | contig 16345 bp, 13 predicted proteins | sample Ectturendosymbi4_FD_19872 | JGI IMG/M metagenome (IMG submission 19872) | reverse complement strand
GTGGAGGATAACATGGTCAACGGTCTGTTCTTCTGAGCCACACTCACAAGCCGCAGAAGGGGTCACACCCAATTTGGGTAAACAGGAGCGGAAACGTCCGACATCGGTGTGGAGGCGGTTTAAGCCGGACCCATGCTGTTCTTGGCAGGGCTATTTCGGGAGTGTGTGTGTCGACGTCGGGGATGAAAGCACGGAGTCTGGAAGTGTTCTTGAACCACTTCGCGTTCCATCGGTTATTCCTTGCCTTCATTAATTACCAACAGACATCTATTTCGAAAAGTATTACCGAATCCTGCAACGTAGGACATCCGCCTTTTTATTGCTCAGCAGTGATTATAACGTATAAAGTTCAAATGTAACCTCCATGAACAACTTTGTTCAGTACAGCCATTGCCAAGTTGTGCAACTGTTTCGGCTAACTTTCCTTAAAATAGCCTTCACCACTTCATGTAGCTTTTCAGACAATGGTTTATCGCCTTTAATTTATTAAAAATGAGAGCAACACCCTGTACTGAAATGACTTTTATGTGACTGCAAATGTTATGCGTAGAGTTGAACAAAGGAGTCAAACCTACGAAATCCATGTCGCCAATCGGCTGGCATTGATTCACTCAACTTGGAGTCCAAGTCTGCAATCTGAGCTCTAAATTCCCCACGTAAGCGGAACAACTGCACCATCACGCTTCAAAAACGTCATTTTGCGATACTGTCATTTCAGAAAACCGTCGGTTGCATTGAACTAAGCAGCGTTACGTTTGCAGAGTTCTTCACTTAATCTGCCAAAATGTAATTTGATAAGCCCGTAACTAATGACTAGGCTGCAGCTTGTGGCACTTATTGAAAATATCCCAATGATCAATAAAAAGCATGAGACCTGCCAAGAAATATTCGTCGCCAATACCTAGGTGTCAAGTGATGTAATGTTCCGTTGAAGCGTTGCTAAGGATCGAACAAGAGTTGGAAAAGGATTAAGCTAGTCTTGAATAATTATCGTGATTTCGTGGAGGGACTTTTCATTCAGATTTTGAGTGAAGAGGAAATACAAACCTCGAACAACCGTAGCAGTAATGTTTACTAGTCAGCGTTTGAATGTCATCTGTCTTTTCTTCAAGGAACTTTTACTGGGATGGGGGAATGACTTTAGCTGGTGAGCAAGGTGTAGGGGCTGCGGCACGATTACCCCCAAACAAGTGTGTTGAAAAAAGGCTTGATTTCAAGACAAACACTGAAGTACTTTAGCACACTGGATTTGACCCCAGACTTTTGAGTAAACATTTTGTCAATTTGATCACTCCACAACCACATTTTCTAGTTTTTTAGGCTACCAGTCTAGGCCTTCTAAACACAAAAACGGAAAAGTTATAAACTTCAAAACTTTATAAAAGTCATTTAAAAATAATAAAGAACAGTTAAAAATTTTAAACTATTTTTACAGCTTTATTTTAATCAACAAGTTGCCGCCCGCCCCTTGCGACGCCACTGTGGGTGATCAAAAATTTTGCAAAACAGCATAAAAATAGATTAAGATTTTGCGTTAAGTAGTGTTATTAGTAGTCTAGCTTAAGTCAACCACATGTTTAAAATGTGTTTGGTGTAAATGTGTTAACTTTTCATTTTCAAAGCTTTGGACTACTTTGTCTGAACTTCCTAAATTGTTTATTACACACATAGGCAGTTCTTTTAGCTGTTAACAATGCTTGTGTTTTACTCTTCTTTCACGCTTGCTAACATATGTTCCTTTTCTTCACAGTTGTGTTATGACTTGAACTGTACGAAATATGAGCCATTCTGTTAAAATTCGTTGAATGCAATGTGCATGATTGCTACGTAATCAGTATGGCGAGTTTCATTGAGGATTTAGTCGTACGTTGCAGCAAAATACATCCTTCTGAAATATTACTGTAGTTCAATATTAAGTAGCTTAGGCTTGCGACATTGCACGACAAGCATTTGCATAAAATTAGAGAAAATACGATGTACACGGACGGGTCCGAACTGGATCAGACGGATGTTTTTCAATAAATTTGCGGATTAGGACTGGACTCGACCGAAAAATTTCACAGTCCGCTGGCGTCTGTTTCTGGACCATTTGTGAATAAACTGATTGCACCAAATGGATCCATTTCTTTGTTGATGTCACTGTCCTATACTTTGAAAAGAAAGTTCTGTGCATCTTGACTACAGTTTCGTGTGCCTATAGGTATGCCAGATTGTCCGAAAATCACTTTGGGCGCCATGTCACTCGCGATTTATGAACCGTCATAAGGCGAAAGGGGTTGGCTTTTGGCTGCATACATCGGTAATCTTCTGTGCATGCGACCGCGTTTCTTGGAAACATGAAAAAAATTAAAGCTACATGTTACTGATGTTCTTGTCTGAATCAGTTACCTTAACTGGAAGTTGTTTCCATCAATCTGAATTGTTACATTTTGACCTCATAGTCACATTCAATAAGGATAACAACACTTGCCTTTGTTAATCCTACTGAGAATTTTAATATAATCGATAAAAATTAGACGTCCAATATGCTTGCCATTGTTTAATATCACTACTAATTTTTGCGCTGTTGTGTCAAACACAGGTTTTCAAGACTGCCACGTTCAAATTTTATTCGAAATTTCATTTGCTTTAGTATAGAGTTCAACTATCGGAAGCCACATCGAGAAAACTGTTTCAACAAGATTTACCGCTGTTGCTGGCAAACAGGGGGTTAAGTGTTTTTGTACAGATTTCTTTTCCTAAGGTCTTGACCTGCTGCAGCATGGTAGTAAGGAACCTGGTTAATTGTTCACGTTCATGATGATTTTTGTTTACCTCTGTTTTTGGAAGTAAACGGTTTGCTAGTAACCGGGCGTATTTAATCCGTTTCATTTCGCGGCTTATTTTTTAGACTCTTTGCCCGAGCTATCAGTCGCTTGACACCGACGGCAGAGTCATTCGAATCGATTCTTTGGCGAAGGTGCGTACACTGCAATTTCCGGCGATTTAGAAACGAGACATTCACTTGTGAAAAAGCTCACACATTTCAAGCAATCTCCATTTATTGATACTTGCGTGTTCAAAGACAAGTGAAAGGTTGTTTTCGCTGTACTAGTTCCTACTTTTCTCGCACTGTTTCTAAAGGACAGTTGTCATTTTACCGAAATACAATTTCAGACGAATTTCTAGTGGAACTGTATATATGAAATACGCACGAATGCTGAATAACATTGCAATTTGTATAAAATCTGATATGCGGCTCTTAATTCGCTGCTAAATGTTATTTGGCAAACTTCTGCGCAGTTGATTGCACCAGGTGTCCGGGTTGGTTGGATCACGGGTCCTGACGCCATCATCAGGGAAGTCGTTTTGATACACACTGGCGATTCTATGTCAGTTTCTTGTTTGTCACAGGTGTGTTGCTTCTTGGCTGTTGCAATAATTATTCAGCACCTAGCTTTTCATCGCGAAGATCAATATTTGGATTGAGATATGAGGTATTATTAGCTTTTTAGGATTTTTTTTTCATTTTAGTTGACAAAATCAGTGCATAGAGGACAACCTATGTTTCTGAAGAGAAGTTCTCCAATTTTGTCACTATGGAATTGAGTTGATATTACAGTAAAGTAAAATATATTGTTTTCTGTATTAATGTTTTGTTTTCGTTGTGCGCAAGCAGAAAAACCTTAATGGTTTGTCTTGTGGGAAATAGCTAGATTTCGATTTGGTTGTCGTCGCAACGTATCAACCTTGTGTTCCTTTTACTAAATTGCACACATTCGGTTGATTGACTACATGAGTTTCATATTATAACTCATACTTTATCGTTTGGCATCCAATTGTATTTCAACAACAGCAAAGCAATTTATGAACAAGCAAATCCTGACATTCATGAAAGCTCTTGCCCCTGTCAGTATGACAGAGGACAGTTTTCATGATTATTTGCCAAAAGTCTACTCGTGTTCTGCTTTCAGATCTGCATTCTTAAAATCTTCGACCATCTTCAGATGGATGGGTTTCGAAACAGATTTCAAGAATTACAACAATTTTATCACGAAAAGCTGAAGCTTACTGAAAATGTTCTCCATCGTTTAATGTCAGGTTCGCTTAAAAAGTTGCTAAGATTTGCTGAGTTTTTGCATTTATGATTATGCAACATTTTTTGCAGTAAAACCTTTTCAATTTCCTGCATGTTGCTGATGGCTTCGAATATTCCGCACTGCTCGCGCACTTTCAATTTTTTTCGTTGGAAACTTTTCATTTCCTGAGTTACGACCCAGTGCCATCCGTGAAAATTGCAAAATCGTTTAAACGTTAAATGATGTAGAACATTTTTAGATGAAGGTCTATCGCGATGTTAGCGAGATTTCAATACAGTTGCAACGTATGTCATTTAGTGGTAAGGATCTCTTTCATATACAAAGTATTTGTTAAAGTAATAAGTGACAGTTTCAAAAGTCAAATTAAATCTTAGACTTATAAAACATGCAAAGTTCGTTCTTGCAGCTATGAATAAACAACACTTTTTTCGAATAAATCTCGTTTTTGAAAAGATATTTTGCGAAAACGTACCGTCACATCGCTTAGCTCATCGCTTTTGTCTGGTGATTGAGAAAAGACCAGACAAAAGCGTCACCCTTTTCACGTTTCGTGATATTTTTTGTCAAAATGACATCCTTTTCACATTTCTCAAATTGTTTGTCTTGAATTGCATTATCCACTTTGGTCTCCTCCATTAACATGGATGTGAAGAAAGCAAACAGCCCACAATTTTTCGCTCGTTTGATGTTTCAGCGATCCAAATAGTTTTTTTCTGCAAAACAGTAAACTCAGGTGCAGTTTCGCGCTTTTTTAATGAAACGTCTTGATATGATAGTGTTGCAACCTCTCCGTTGACGTTGCGGTGAATGTGGGATTCACCACGAATGGGATGTGCGCGAAGAATAACACCGATATATATATGTGGCGCGAACATGCAATAATAGAGTCATGGCATGTGATCTCTGTTGTTGGTTGCTCTCATAGTTGCGCACTTGCCGCTCGGGTTTTCCGATCGCAAAAAAATGGTGCTGTGACCAGGATGTGAAGGTCGTGCCAGGTGCAGCCTTCTCAGAAAGAACGTGCGATCGGTGCGGTTCACTGTAAAGAGGAGGGGATGCTGTTGCAACCTGTCCGTTGGCGTTGCGTTGAACGTGCGATTCACCACGAACGGGATGTGCGCGAAGAATAAAACCCACATATATGTGGCGCGGACAAGCAATAACAGAGTGATGTCTATTGTTGCTTGCTGCCACAGTGTGAGGATTTGCGCACTTGCCGCTCGGGCTTTCCGATCGCAACAATAGCTTTGGATTTCATGTTATTTTTACGGCCAACTGCATGAATTTTCGTGAAACGTTTTCAAGCTTGTATGCGAGGCAATTTCAAATTGTGACAACGTTCATGCTTAGCAACCTTACTGATTTGTTTTTTAGATCTCAAATGTATTTCATTTTTGTTTAAGTTTTCGTGTGTGTATTGGTTCAGCTGTTTGTTGCTCACGTTGATGCTCATGATTTAAGACCTCGTGGAATGGAAAAGGCCCCAGGCCGGTATTTACCTGTGGCTGAAATTCAAGCAAATAGAAGACAGCATGTTCTTGGCGAATCAGCAGCTCTGGGGAAAACACAAAGTGTTCGCTGTGCCTGGTCATGAGTTTGCGTGCGATTTTACAAAGAAGTATCCATATTTCCGATTGTGTTTCACTTATGAAACTGATTTGGAGGAAGTAAGTTGCAGTTTGTATCTTACGTGTATTACAAGTCATTGCTAAGTATGATGCTTTTTTGTAAGGAATGAAAGAAGCAATTGATGTGATGTGAATCAATTAAGGTTTAATTAAACTTATTCGTCGAGTCCGCAGCGAAGGGTCAAACGACATTCACTAAATGAAAAAACATGCACTATGTCAATAGAACAGCGACAGTTGAACAAAACTGGAGGCGCAAAGAACCAACGCCACGTCGCAAACAACCATCTAATGTCAAATGTGACGGCGCGCAACAAATGTGCTTTCGCGCGCAGGACAACACAAGATGACCAAGTAACGCCAAATAGGACATTCTCTCCTCTAGATTAAATTCGACACATGCAATAGCACATCTTAATTATATGGGATGACCGGAGATATATATCGACGGGTTTGCGCACGCGTGTAGAGCTTGGCAACGGAACACCTGTAGCATTAGTCTTATCTGATGTTAATGCAATGCTGTTATGTCCATCGTTTCTTATAGGAGACTGAATTTCTTTGTCTGCAGACGAATTTTCTGCAGAAATGACATCTTCCTTGTTTTCATCATTTGATACACAGGTATCGTCTGGATGTCGATCGTTGTGACGGGGTGAGGGAACGCGGACCCTTTGGGGAGAGGGGTCACGAACACTACGAGGTGAGAGGTCACGGATCAGGGCAGTTGTTTCTCTTCCGTCCTTCAAACGAACGTGGGCATAGCTGGGGTTGATTTCCAATAGTTCTGCTTCGTCAACTAAGGGCTCTGCCTCATTCCGAACGTTGTTGTTCACATAAATTGAGCCTGATTTCAGCCACGACGGAATGGAAGGTACAGTAACAGAGCGTCGAGCATGATGAAATATTCTTTCATGGGAAGTGCAGTTTGTTGATGTGCACTATAAGGAAAGAATAGAGTGAAGTGTATCTGACAGGGTATCCTCCCAATGAGTCTGCGGGAGCTGCCGGGACTTCAGCACGCTTTGTATAGCTTTCCATAAACTGTAGTACCGTTGTATTTCTCGCACTGGCCGTTTCCCCTGTGATTGAAACTTGTCGTTTGACTCGTGGTAACGCCGTGTGAGTGTAAACAAGATTTCAGCTCGTGGGATTGAAAAGATGACCATCGGTCAGAATGAATGTACGAGCACATTCCAAAAATCGAAAACAGTTGCATCAAACACTGAGTCACAGTTTTCGCGGTCATATCAGAATAAGGGAAAGCAAAGGGAAATATGAAATACTCGTCGACCACAATGAGAAAGTATTTGTTACTGGAACAGACTTGTAAGTCGGGCCGGGTTCGGGCTTAAGTTTATCAGAATGTTTCGGGCCGATTTCGGGCCTGCATACACAAGCTTTTTTATAACATTCGAAGTAAGGATTTTTTTTCTTTCTTGAAGTGCATTTGTTCTGCTCATTGCAGTGACTTTTTGAGTGAAGTGATTGTGTGATTTTTTTTCAGCTAATTCTATTTGCAAACACAGCTGCATTCTTTTGTTCTCTGCGCATATTAGTCTGGCACTCTTTTTTAGAAGGCCACAGAGGTGAGGAAATCAGCACGCGATGGCATTGTGTCGAAGAGATCAATCACTTACGCAGGAAGAAACGATGGCCTGCAATCCAGCTTTTAATGGCTATAGCGCCATCGTGGACAGTTTCGTGATAGTTTTTTTTTATGTTGAGAAACAGTACATTCCGCACTATCAGCATTGACTAACAAGCTGAGTTTGTGCTTGTTTAAGTAAATGTTGGTCAAGGTGATTGCTATTTTGGGTGTGATAAAACCGTGTACCTGCAGCTACACACGCACACTACGTTTTTTGATACCCTGCATCTTGACTCACTCGGTGAATTTGTCTTTCGGGCTAAATCGGGCTTCTAAAATGAATGTCGGGCTCGGGCCGGGTTCGGGCTTCAAAATTAAGCCCGTTTACAACTCTGGACTGGAAGTACTTGGTGATGGGCCTTTGAAGTCCAAGTTCAGTCGTTCAAAAACATGCGTCTCTTTAGTAAGTCGAGCTTCATTTGAGTGGACGAAGGGGGGTGATCTGTTGACATTCTTCACACTGAGAAATCACCTCTCGTACGTCAGCGAGAGAAAATGGAAGGTTATGGTAAGAACGAAGCGACCCATCCACGCAACGCCTGGTGACAGAGAGCAAAATGAAGGTCGCACAGGCGGTGTCTTGGAGGGACAGTTTTTACGAGGATGTCGAGCATTTCCACAAAGAAACAGAGTTGCTTAACTGAGCCAGCTCGTACGTAAGTTGTTTGCATCATCCATGTCTTGCACACCATCTTCACGCTGCGCTTGTGTCTCTACCAAACCTGCGCTGCAGGAAGTAGTTCCTTGATAAGCCCCAGAACTCTTATAGGCTAATTTCATCGCACGAACTTTCTCAATTGCATCTTCAAAACTCAACGCGCTTTTTTCCAGAAGTCTGTGGCTTGCCACTTGTGATATTAACTCTAAGCAGTGTCGCTCCGCAGATACAGCTTCACATTCACACTCTTGGATTAGTCGCTTAAGACCTACGACAAAGTTGCCAATTGACTCGCCGGTCAGTTGTTTGCAAGTCAGCAACTCGGCTGCGATCGTGTTCTTCAGTTTCACGTAAAGTTACGCTCGTGTCGAACCAATCATCGACGAGCAGGCGGGCTTTCGACACGGGATGTCGACCGTAGACCAGGTCACCCTGTTGACACAGGACATCGAGGATAGCTTTTCAGCTAAAAAGAAGGCCGGAGGTGTCTTTGTCGACCTCATAGCAGCCTACGACACTGTATGGCACCGCGGCTTCACCTGCAAGCTTCTGCGATTGCTGCCTGATAGACAGATGGTCCACATGATCATGGAGATGGTTGGCAATCGCAGATTTACCCTTACCACCGGAAATGGCGAAAGGAGCAGGTTACGACGCCTCAAGAAAACGGTATCCCACAGGGATATGTCCTGGCGCCCCTTTTCAACATCTACATCTCTGACCTGCCAACCACCATCTCCAGAAAGTATGCACATGCTGACGACCTAGCAATCATGCATGCTGATGGAGACTGGCAGGCAGTGGAGGGGGCGCTGAGCAAGGACATGGCATCGTTAGGTGAATACCTCCACACTTGGAAGCTAAAGCTCAGCACTACAAAAACGGTGTCGGCAGTCTTCCATCTCAACAACAAGGAAGCTAAACGTGAGCTGAAAGTCAACTTCAACAACGAAACCCTGCCCTTCTGCTCCGAGCCTAAATACCTCGAAGTAACATTGGACAGGTCGCTCACGTATCGCCGACACCTTGAGTCACTTTGCAAGAAGCTGACATCACGCGTCGCACTCCTGAGGCGGCTTGCTGGCTCCGGCTGGGGTGCTGGAGCAACAACGCTGCGTACAGCCACCCTAGCCCTGGTGCATTCAACTGTAGAGTACTGCGGTCCTGTTTGGTGCAGCAGTGCTCATGCCCGCCTCATCGACCCCGCCATCAACGACGCCTTGCGAATTGTGACTGGATGCCTGTGTCCTACACCAGCGGACAACCTTTCATTCGTCGCAATGGAGCCACACTGTCTCTAGCACGCCGTGCCATGAGCCCGGACACCTGCTCCACTCAGCGCTCACCCGTCCATCGAGTGCAGATGCACGGCGCCTCAAATCGAGACACCCATTTGTACCCGCCGCACAACAACTCATCAGTTTTTCTGACAACAACATACGTGCGGCGCACTGGGCGGATCACCAATGTAATGCGGAGTGGGCAGACAACCCCACAAGACTCCGCATTTTTATTCGAGACACGTTACCCACCCTCCCGGAATGACCTTCCCAAGAAGAGCCTGGGTCCGACTTGACCGCCTCCGCACCGGTGCCGGGCGTTTCCGCTCCTGTTTGTACAAATGAGGTATGGCCTCCTGCGGCCTGTAAGTGTGGCTCCGATGAACAAACCGTCGACCACCTTGTCCTCGAATGTCCAATCCACCGATCTCATTGACTGCACGGCCTGACGGTTCTGAACGATGAAACAACCGAATGGCTGCTCAACACTTGCCCGGAAATCTAGCGGGGCCAAGCCGTGGATTAGAAGAAATCGCTCAAAAGAAGAATAACGTAAAGTTTTTTCAGTGCTCCAATAGCGGGGTCATAATCCTCTAAATCGGCGAAATTGCGGTAAACTGGAGACAATACCAGTTTCGTCAAGACATCGTATTTATTTGGCTCTAACCCAGCAGCAGATAGCGCATCCAAGTAGTCCTNGAAAGTTTTTAGCCAATGCGCAGACTCGTGNGCAGTTGTCTTCAAGACCAGTTCGGCGTATACGTGTTGTGGTTTTNTGTTACCTTCTCCATTACAGCAAGATAAGTAAGTTGATGTGACCTAATGAAGGCTTTATTAAACTTATNCGTCGAGTCCGCAGCGAAGGATGAAGCAGCATTCACTAAATGAAAAAGCATGCACTATGTCATTAGAACAGCGACGGCTGAACAAAACTGGAGGCGCAAAGAACCAACGCCACGTCGCAAACAACCATCTAATGTCAAATATAACCTCGCGCAACNAATGTGCTTTCGCNCGCAGGACAATACAAGAAAATCAAATAACGACAAATAGAACATGATGNTTTAGCCTTAGTCGGAAAATTTAGGTCGGAAAACCATTATATAATTTGGCTCACCTGCGTAGGTAGTATACCAACACTTTCTGTTGTTGGTTTGGTGAGAAACTCTTGGTGTTTTGTTAGGTTTTTGTGAGTGACGATGGCAGTGTCATTTTTTCTTCATATCCTTCCACGCATTTTAATCTGTCGATAACCAGTACAAATGATGAGATATACTGCAAAATAACGCAAGTAGTTTATGTGGTAAGACGCTGTCGTGAACCTGGCACGAAGCGACTGTCCAGGAAATGGAGTTCTAAACCTGTTTGATACAGCAGGCCTATTTACTTTATTTGGTTGCTCACACTTTGTGCCCTGAAACACTGCTTTATTGGTTGCGCAAGACCAATACATCCGAATTGCACAGTAGCCTTCATGCTTCTCGACAAAAAGTTTCTTCCTTGTTTTCACAGTTTGTCAAGCAAATTTTAGGCAAGTGACAGTTCATAAAGATAATGGCATAAACTCCTGTGAAATGGAATGCAGTCGGAACATCTTCTGGCGTCCGGTAGCTGAAAAAAGTGTTTGTGGCGACTGCAACGAATTTTCCTAACAAGCAAAGCGCATATGCTGCGTAAATTTATAAACTTCAAAACTATGATTTGCATTTTGCGCATCACCAAAGCTGTTGATATTACTGACACAGAGAACTGGTGTTAGTAACTTGACATTAGGAAAAGGCGTTTTGGATCGCCTCACGCAGCTCAAAAGGAACAGCTGGAGAAAGTCAACATAAATTCATGAAGATCCCTAAGCAAATATATTTCGACGCGATTGAAGTTGCCAAGCGGTCCATTGTGCCGCTGTTTTGACTGGTATAGGTCATACTACTGCTTTTCATGTTTTATGTTACCATATCTCTTCCGTAATTTGGAAACTACTAGGGATCCAGGGTATGTATGACTGCGTTAACCAAATGATTGGTTAATTCTTTTGTTAGAAGCAGTCAAAAGCTTTCTGTAAATACAAAAACAATAGTGATGGTGACTCGAGTCAGAATCATTTTAACGAAATCACCAAAGGTCTTATTGGGAAACACANTTGTTTGCATGCAAATGAATGGGCTTTTTTGCTTCAGTGATGCATGATTAATATCAGGGTTTTTTTAAGGCGTTTTNGGATAGAGTTTCAAATCGGGTCCCTAGAATCAGAGGAAATTGTCATCAGGTCCCTAAAATCTGAGAAAATCGGGGCCCTAGAATCAGAGAAATCGGGTCCGTANAGATCCATACCGGGTACCTAACATTTTCCTTAAAAAAAACCCTGTTAATATAGAAGAGAATTTTCTGTTGCGACTGTGCCTCCTGGTGGTGTTGTNCCAGTTTTTCAGGATCAGGGATTCCACATCACACTGAGGATGAGCTGAGACTTTGCTTTCCGCTGAGGTTGACAACAGCGCATAGTGCATTGGGCACATTATCGTGAACTAATGTAGTATGTACATTTCATAATCGTGGCAGTCGCTTTCACCCTTTTACTTTCGGTCGTTTTTGGGCAAGCGAAAGACAAGGAGGTATATATGTTGCAACACTGAGTGTGAAGCAAAGAAATGAAAGGAATGTTAAAAAAGAAAAAACTACTTTCACGAAGCGCTCAGATCTATGTCGTCTGGTGACAGAAATGTTGAAACAACTTTGGGCACTTTAGACTACTTTGCAGCTAAAAAATGTAGGGAAATGTTTAATTTCATTTGACCTGACACTGACTCGAGCTTGCAAACTAATGACCCGAAGTGAATCGCCAGTTCTTGTTACTCGGCTCTGATTACAAAAAGCTTTAGATGACTCTGACTCGAGGGCTTCACTTGTGACTCGTCTCGTGACTCGACAATTCCGGGTCTTCAAAGAGCCTACCCTTGTTTTTAAAATTTGTCTTTAATTGATATGATTTCATTGACAACTTTCCATGTGTTTTTAGCGTTTTTGAGGACCGCAAAGTCAATATAGTGGCTCGGATTTAGTGTAGTTAGAACGTGCCTTCTGATAGAGTTGAGAAGGCCTGCTGATAGCTTGATACCGTACCTCTCCGTATTGGAAACGCGAGTTTTATACAAGTGAATGAATGTTTTCTCGTTGACAAATGACGATTTAGCAGGTTTTTGAGGAAGTTGCATGTTGATACCGTTCTGCCTCCCATGATTTTTTAAACGAAATGCACGACCGTGAGACGTGGATGTATGTCGCTGGTTATTGGTTTTGATAGCGTGACTTTCATGCCATTGTTTTGTGCACAGGCTGTGAAAAGACTCAACGCGCTCACAAGAGACCATCTTCACCAGATCCAAGGGGGATGTTGATGAAGTTGCGTGGAAAATTGATTTCTTACATTAATTCATTGTGAACTTGTAATTATCGTTTTGTTCACACAACTGAGTTTTGTTTTTGCTAACTACAGTAAAACTCGCTTATTTCGGATTCGGCTAATCCGAATCTTCGACAAAACTGGTGGTAGGAGTCAGTGCCGTAGCAGCCCAATTCTGAGCCCCCAAAATGTTTACAAGGTGCCCTCTAATGGTGATTTATAAAAAAAGTCTTCGACGTTATGCTACATCTCGAGGTCGAATGGCCTTTGAAACAAAATATCCTAATTGCAGACACAATTTTGGCAGAATCAATTTTGGGGGGTAAATACATTTTTAGGGGGAAATACTTTTGTTTTTATCATATGTTTAAAACAATTTTTTTTAGCACAACAAAATTTTGGGGGGCACAAAAGAGATTTGGAGGTAACTTCTCCCGAATTCCCCACCGTGATTTCCGGCCTTGGCAGAACCGTCGCAAGAAGGTCTTCCATTGGGGACCTTCATGTTTGTGTAAGGGGGCTGGACATTCTGAAAATGCATATTTAATTCACAACATGAACAACATTTTCAGATTGTGCAAATAAACATTTTCCCGCAAATACCCACAATCGGCTTGTAGTTTCCAACTAAAATCTTTTGAAAGAACTTAACAAAAGGAATTAGGTCATAAATCATTGTCATTTAATTGACGGCGATTATTTAGAGATGTCCTAATGAAACGCAAATGTAAAAAAAAAATTTGCAGGAAATCAGAATCAATCCTGTCGTTCAGTTATGAAAACATTATTACTGAAGGAGCAAACATGAGACCGGTAAAAGCATGTGCGCCGTGATGAAAGGTTTCTTTCATTAGCGCAAATTGATAAACTTTACCATGAGCTTAAGTGAAATATGCTTATAAAGCGTGCGCATTGGGCATTTCACTGTCCGAAATACGCATGCATAAACCTTGCTGATGTCTGGACTTGTTAATCTCCTGGTGTATGGCACATGTAACATTTTGTATCTCAAATCACCTATAAATGTTAACAAATATAGACTAAGGCCTACGTGGACGCAACGGTTAACATCCATAATCAACTAACTGCGCTACTCTGTTTTGGGAAAACTTAAAAGATGATTGCTAAATAGACTCTTCTAACTATACAATTAACTCCGTATGGCTGTCTAAACAGCAGACTGTGCAAATGTGTAACTTTGGTCGTAAGCACCAACGGTATTTTGGTGGTATGCAGTACAAAACAAGAGAAGACTACCTGAGCTAGATATAATACATTTTTTTACAACAATCACCATACAAAACATGTTGATCAAGTGGAAGAATTCTGGACGTATGCAACTTAGGGATGTAGGCAGGGCCGGATAAATGAACGCAAGGCCCATCAGGGTAAAGTCGTGACCGCGAGGCCCCGACACGCTTAGCGCAACTGCGCAGTTCGCTCATGTCCGATCCTTTGCCTCAGTGCTGCCACAGGCTTCTCGGCAAAATTCATTAGATTCACAAAAAAATTTACTAGAGCTGAACAAAATTACAAGACATTAAATTTTTGCGTCAAAGATTGCACATTTTCTTGAAATGATTCAGTTATTTGCTTTATTGCCCAAATACCTCTAAATAATTTGCAAGTTTGTTAAAAATAGATCATGCTAAAGCCTGGAAAATCTCATACCAACAATCTTAGGCTTTTCTCAGGAGCTGAAAATTACATCATTCACGGAGTTTTTCATACCAATCAACTTACAGTAACATTTAATTAACTATTTCCACTGCAGTGCTCCTGCAAAGAAATAAAAATCCTGTCATGGCCATTACTACAGCAGTAAAAATCATGGAAGTGACAACAACGAGAAACTAAAATTAAAAACGCTTGTTCGTTCTGGTGGTACAAATCTTCAAACAACGATTCGTATAATCAATTGTTTAGGGAGTAAAAACGGTTGAAAAAAGTTTGAAAAAGGGCTGAAAAGTTGAAAACTTACCAAAAAGACCAACGATCTTCTTCAAACACATACTCTGAAAAAAATCACGAGATTGCAGTGAAAAATCACTAGATCAGTCTGAAAATCACAAGATCTAGTGAAAAATCACTAACAGCGAAAAATCACCAGTGCTTTGCTTGCAGAGGCAGGTTGCGAACTTTGCTAGCCGTACTCTTGGCCTTTATTGCGTAACAATAAACACGGCAATAAATCTTCAAATAATCGCTTCAAGTTGCGGAAGTAGGCGTTTTGCCGCATGTTACCATGGCTCCCACTGTGGGTTTTTTTCCACCCAGATCTGTTCTTTAGTCGACCTGGGTGTCTAGGTTTAGTTACGAAAAATCGCCTTAAATCTGTGTTTTTTGAAGTAATAAATCCATCAGCAACTTCAATGCGTTCAATAGAACAAAGATTAACTTTACACTGTAGTGTTTACATGCGCACATCAGGTGAGGAAGTACGCATACCGGATAAAGCAGAACGTGTTCAATCGGTTTCATATTTTCATAAAAGATCGTTGCCAGGGTTATATAGAGTGGTGTGCTTAAGGGAAGGCAAGCGAGGCACTTCCTTCGGGTCACCCCCTTTTTAGGGGCCCCCTCAAGGTATTTCGCGAGTAACTAAATTTTCCTCATTTTTGGTAAAAAATTTATTATCCGCTCATATAATATTTTCCGAACCGCATCATAATTCACTACTCTGCCTTCAAATGGCCCTCCAACAACAATTGTAATGTGCAGGTACTCTGCTTTACAAAGGCGCCCAACAGCAACTGCATTGTGTAAGTACTTTCCTTTCAAAGGGACCACAATAGCAAGTTTAATGTGTAGGCCCTAAGTCCTACGCTTTCAAAGTGGCCCACAATAACAAACGTAATGTGTAAGCAGGCTCACTATGCTTTCAAAAGGATCCCCAATAGCAACTGTAATGTGCAAAGTACCTTGCTTTCAAAGAGGTTCAAAGTAATTGTAATGTATAAGCACTTTTCTTTCAAAGGGTCCTCCAACTTCATTGACTTCTTGTGCTTCATAGTTCAATTTGGGGGGTCGAAGCTTTTTTGGAGAACTATAAGTGGTGACGAGACTGAACTTTGGGCCATGTGACAGCGTGCCCCCCAATTGGGGTGTATGGAGTGCGGCTGATACAGCTTTGGTACGAATGATTTCTAACGGTTTTCTTCATAAAAATCTTCGGTTTATACGGATTTTTTAATTCGGATCTTCGCCAATACTGGAAAAAATCTGCTCTTTTCTCATCTCGCAATTCAGATTTTTCTCCATTTATACGCTGTTGTGCTCTGAAAGTGCATTGGCTGATCTCTACGAAAGATTCGGCAGCTTTCAGGCGCAACACAAGCGTGTTCACGATTACCAGCAATCGCATAGAATTGTGATAACAACGACCGCAACTGCGCACAACATTCGACTAATCGTAGAGACGATTATTATGTCACCCACGAGCATAGCATATCTATCACGTTGAATATAACGCTCAAGGCACGCCGCCGCACCGCGGTTTCAGTCTATTGATCTGTGTTGAGTGTGCGTATGTAGATAGTATTATACCTGAGTGCAGGTTTTTTTAAGGCGTTTTAGGGACCCGATTCGGGTCCCTAGAATCAGAGAAAATTATCATCGGGTCCCTAAAATCAGAGAAAATCGGGTCCCT
>JGI24159J19872_10005526_pt1 | contig 16350 bp, 14 predicted proteins | sample Ectturendosymbi4_FD_19872 | JGI IMG/M metagenome (IMG submission 19872) | reverse complement strand
TTGCAAAATTGCCCACCGAATCTACTTGGTAAACGTAAACAGATACATTCTCTTTGCACATCTTAAAATTACCCGTGGGACCTAAGCAAGGTCTATTCTAGCACCACTCCCCCGAAAAAGAACCTCCTAGGACGATTTTTTCATCAAACTAGTTTATTAGATGCATGCCGAGTTTATTTGAACACCAAATTAATCGAAATATTTTCTGAACAAATATCAGCCGTTATAGCATTTACATAAACAAAAATTCTAACATAGGCCTCTGAAAACCATTTTACAGTCTGATGTCGTAACAATCGACGACGTTCCGCACGCGCAACAAACCTCTCATGTTCGTGAAGGTAACCGTGGTGGTCATGATGCGTGCCAGCTGACATATGTTTGTTACACAAATTACGGTGTTGCGTCCTATAATCGAAATCTGACTGGTTAGCTGTTTCAGGGATCCGCAATATGTGAGTTGCGGCCCCAAATTTTATTACTGTTAGGTTTGAAACATGTGCAATTGGCGTACACTGTGATTCAGTGCGTTGTTAAGAATTATTGCAAGTCTTAAATTAGGTGATGCTGGTGGTTGTGTGATGATAACATTTTGCAATGAACTGTGGCTAGGTGCGCTTGCAAAGCTGGTTTTACTGGAAGTGGAGTCGCCTGCTCAGACATTGATGAATGTACAAGCTCGCCATGCATGAACGGGATGTGTATGAACAGCGTTGGAAGCTTCATGTAAATTACTGTTCTTGTAGATACGATGTCGGAAACGTTGCATGTACTTTTTGTCCTGTTAAAAANTCGAGTTGGAAACTCTGTTCAAGTAACTGGTCTGCAATTCANTTTTATTACTTTTTTCATACTTNTGCGTGNCCAATAGAAAAGTGACCTGACATGGATATCTAGAGTAGAAGGAAGCGTCAGACGAAACCAGTTAAAACTACTGTACTTTTGGCGTTACCCGATTTCAGTAAATGTTGCAGCTCTTGAAAACAACTTATCTTTTACCAAATTACGTCATCGGTAATCAAATCACGTGGGATTTTGTTTGTTTTCTTTTCTACGCATTACATTTCCACGTCTTTTTGCACAGATGCAATTGCAACACTGGCTTCACTGGAAGTGGAACCACATGCAACGACATCAATGAATGCGACAGCGCGATTTCTCCCTGCCATCGTGATGCCCGGTGTACAAACACACCTGGTAGCTTCATGTGCACGTGCTTGGAGGAGTTCGTTGGTGATGGACGGGACAAGTGTGAAGGTGAGTATTTGTTACATATACAGAGCAAATATCCCTTGTCGTTTTCATAATTTGTCAGTTTGTACGTCTCGAGTAAAATATACAACCCAGCTGCAACATTTCGGTCACGTGACCAAAATGCCCAAGATATGTTGGTGAAGCAGGTTCTTTTTATCGTTACATGTACATAAAAACAACCATGGCCCTATCCGAAGAGCACGTGGCATGGTTGCGTCTCTGACTTGACTTCGAAAAGCTTTAGTGAGGCGCAAACAGTGACATCAGAAATTTGCATAAAACCATGGGTTGTTTCAAAACTTTATCTGTTACCTCGTGATTCCTGCAAGAAAGAGTTGGGAGTCAGGAACTGACGATGTAGCACAGTTGTTCCCAACCGGGGTGACATTTACAATGCCCAGGGGTGCCGCGAGCTAAGACGTTTTTTTTAATACGTCATAAAAAATGCATTTTCAAACTGTCATCAAACCTCAAATCAAATAGATATGGGTTCGACACTGGGTGCCGCAATTTATATTTCTCTCCTATAGGGTGTCACAAGCCTAAAAACGTTGGGAATCACTGATGTAGCATGTAAGGAATAAAACTGATCCGTAGCGAATGCAAAATAGGCGTTTGATAAATTTAAAAGTGTCTTGATCACACTGGCAAAAAATAGAAACCGAATCTATCGTTTCGTATTGGTGTACAGGTGTTGTAACTGTGTGTGAGTGTTGAGAAATTATGTTAGCATTACTTCTGCAAAACTTCGCGCCAGATGGAATGTTGCGAATAATCCCAGGTTATCATTTGAAGCAAATATTATTACAACACGGCTAATCCTTATAAAAATTACGTGTTTCTAAATCCAACTTGGGCAAAGCGAAATTTTGCTTCCATATTCGTTTTCCAGCACAAGGATTTTTTGCCTGTTAACTGCATAACTTTATTTGTCTGATATCATTTTCCGCGTTCAGACGTTTATAATTTCTACCGAAATCAAATTTATAAAAGGCGGTGAAAATGCAGCCTTCATTGGCATTGGACGACAACCTATACGCTTTTACGCAGCTTGCAATCTGACCTCGCCCTGTCACGTAAACGGCGCTTGCCAAAATGTCAGCGGAAGTTTGCAGTGTCAATGCAAAAGTGGTTACACTGGTGACGGGCTGACAAGCTGTACCGACATTGATGAGTGTGCGTCGACACCTGCCGCCTGCGACAGCAATGCGGAATGCATAAATACAATTCCTAGCTTCGATTGCACTTGCAACGCTGGCTACACCGGCGACGGCAAAGTTTGCACCGATATTGACGAGTGCAGCAGTGACACGCTTAACAACTGCAGCGCTAATGCGGAGTGCACCAACAGGGTGCCCGGGTTTTCGTGCGCTTGCAATAGCGGTTTCCAGGGCAACGGAACAACGTGTGCTGACGTCAACGAATGCCGAACCGGTGCACACAATTGTGATACGAACGCAAACTGTACTAATCAGTCGCCTGGTTTTGAATGTATTTGCAAAACTGGATTTACTGGAAATGGAACTTTCTGCACTGATGTTGACGAGTGTTCNGACATGCNTTGCGACAAGTAAGATGCCATTTGTTTGCTTATTTTTACTGCTAAGCTGTGATTTTTCATAATTTTTTTCTATTACTGCTGGTTAGCACTTTGATCAAAATCAGTTTTAAAAGTGATGTGGACGTTTACTTAAAAGAACAACGTCTCGTCAAACTGGATTTCAGAATCAAAACCATCCAAGAATCACTGGTGTTAGCGTCAACCCTGTGTAGAATCTAAACTTGAAGTATATATGGAATAACTAAAGCCATCCCAAAATAGATGCTTTTCATCAGGGGCGGGCAATTAATTTTGCTCGGGGGACACTTTTGGAATTCCGTGTTTAGCCGGGGGCCGACAAGTTAGACACAACACTAAGTTGGAGGAAATCTTTAATTTGAAGATTTTTTCTGAATGCTTCCGCGGGCCACTGAAAACGCTGCGACGGGCCACATGTGGCCCGCGGGCCGCTAATTGCCCACCTCTGCTATAAATGACAAAAGTTTTTAAATTCCTATTTAGCGATCAGGTGTTTACAGACATGGAGGTAGTTTCTTTAAATGCTGCGCATTTGTAAGCAATTACGACCATCCTCGTTTGGCGTTTCAACCGCAAAATATAATCACAGATGTCGATTCTTTGAATTTTTACGATCGCGCATTTCGACTCAACGTATCAACGTTGAAGGGGTGAAAAGGGGGTGGCAACGGGGTGAAGGTGCCGTTTTCTTAACAGTATCATAGGTTATTTCATGGTTGATCAAGATAGAATTGAAACAAATTTACCTGCAGCTATTCACGCACCCAGAAAATTAATATGGGTTCTTATTTATAATCTCTGTTATTATTTTTGAGGCCAACATTGTTGCTGAACAGACGCAAGAATGTTGGTAACGATTTTTTGTTTTTTATAAGTTTCTATCGCGTGTTCAACCCCCCCTGGGGCTGCCGCTGCTCCGGCGTCCCCGTCGTCAGTAACTTTTATCATCACTTACGAACTCTTTGCAGAAATGCGAGTTGTACAAATACAGAGGGCAGCTTTTCGTGCTCCTGCAACACCGGGTTCACTGGCTCAGGCTTGATGTGCAACGATACCGACGAATGCTCAGCTTCTCCAAAGCCATGCAGTCCAACAGGCGCTACCTGCACAAATACTATAGGGTCGTACAGCTGCGCGTGCAACGACGGTTACTCAGGTTTGTATTTGTTCCCTGCAGCTGAAATAGTTGCAAGCAGAGATGCATAAAACACAATGTTTGCCCACAGAACTTTCTTATTTCTGCTGACATCCTATTGTCAAAAATTAAGCAGGTAATCGAATGTCTTTTGCAGTGTCAGTGACCCATTGCTCACGCAAAAATCCCCATGCAGTTGGCATTGATTTCAGGACATGTGGAAGTGATTTTCCATTAATTTCGTCTCTACACATGACCTAGGTAGAAATCGCAATTTTTATACACAGTATATTAATCGAACTAATAAGACTAAACTGTTACGTGATTTCTTTTCTATTTCACCCAAAAGTGTTTTTTTCCTGACTTTGATTGTAATGAAGCCGAATCGCATGCGTTGACAAAAGAAAACTGGTGCCCTTTAAAATTTCGTAAGCCTTCTTAACGTTTTACTACTCGCTAAAACAATGCTGATATATTTAGACGCTCGCTCAGGAATTATTGATCGTCTCTAAATACCTTCCTCTTGTCTTTTTGAAAGCCACCTGTTCGACCTTTTCCTCTTACAAATCTGAAAAGTGGTCGATTGGCATGCAAAACGACGTATAGTTACAGGAAAGGAATTTTTTTACTGACGAAGGGAATAAACGTTGGGCATTTCCTCAGCGTTTGTGTCTCACAAAAAAAGCGAATCGTCTTTTCCTAAACTTCAAGTTGTCAAAAGAAAAAACGGCATGAGAAAATTCTGAGAAAAAACATTTTTGGAGTTCATCATGACAAAAAGAACAAGACACTGAAACTCTTCAAATAAGGAACTGTTGTCGCTGTTTTTGTTGGTTTCAAGAAAAACCGAATCTGAGATAAACAGCATTGCTTCGTAGCAAACAAAATTTAGTGTGTGTAACAAAGGTGGCTTTCTGTTGTGAACTATAAAAATATTTAAATTCATTTTCGTAATCAAGCTTCCTATTTATGCTTACTACGGTCTTACGTGGGGAAAAGGGTGTGTGTTGCAAAACTTCTTTTATTTCGCATCAGCAAAATCATAGGGACTTCTGGCGATTCTTCCAAATGGTTTGGAAAATCTGCGTAAACCCAGAGAATGGCCAACGCCGTTTCTCAAGTATTTCAAATGCAGTTCCCCTTACCCCAGAAATATCCCACTGGCACATTTTCGTTGAATGCGGTTATAGCAGCGACGTCTGTGAAATCATGTTTTGTTAGCAACATTGATGTGTCATGTGGATAACTCCGTTATAAGTAATTCAAAAAAATATTTTAAAAAATGCCAAAGCCACGCTTACAGTAATGTAATGAAAGCAACTGTTTCGTGAAATGCCTATGAGTGTTACTTGTACTTGAATGTTTTCAAGGAAACGGAAGTACGTGTTCGAACATCAACGAATGTGACCTCAACATGGACAACTGCCATGCGAACGCTACTTGCACAGACACGGTTGAAAGCTTCACTTGCAGCTGCGGATCTGGTTTCACTGGGGACGGCCGGACATGTCGACGTAAGTTCTGGATGAGATATTTATATTGAGGATAATTTCCAGCACCCTGAAAACAAACGATTAAAACGCAGTCATTCCAGCTCGTTGATTTGCAGAATTTCGATAGCTTTCTCTGTGCCCAGAGGGCCACTTGCAGTTGAAGTTGCCACACTGTAATGTCTAGCTGGGCTTTTGCTCCAATTTGTTGCCTTCATTTGTGATAATAAATCTTCTTCTTCTTGCATGTGAGCAGCGGTTCAAACAAAATCCACAAGGTCCTCAAGCCATTTAGTGTCGTTAAAAGTAGGGACGCAGGTCTTCCAGGTAGTTCGGAGGGTGAAGGATGTCACAGGCGAATATTATTTGACTGGCCAATTGCTCCTCAGCGCCACAGATGCATTTGGGTGTGTCTAGCATGCCCCAGCAATACAGGTATGTATCAAAGCGATCGACGCCAGTTCTTAGCCTATTCAGTGCTACCCACAGACTCCGGGGAAGCTCTAAGCCGGGCGGGAGGCAAACGGCAGGGGTAACTACAAACTGGGCCGGTGGTCTGGCACTTACCCATGCCGCTCTCCATGACCCCAGGATATTGAATCCGGAGTTGATCAGCGCCGCAGCATGGCAGCGGAAGGGGTGTCGTGAATGCAGGTGCTGTGTGCCGAGGGTCTGTGCACTATGGACAAAGGCATGAAGGGGGTGGTTAGTATTCAACTGTACCTGGAGCGCCAGCTCAAAAATGGAGTGTTCCCTAGGCAGGTGGGTCGGTGAAATTCCCGTGAGTACAGGTAAAAGCTTCCTGCGGATTGGTTTCAGACACCCAGAGATGATGCGCAATGTGCCGTTCAACGCAACATCTAGCTTCGCAGCGTAGGTGCTGGGGCGGCGTATTCCGCGGCACTGTAGACTGAGGCCAGCGCTGAAGTTCGCAGAACAGAGGCGTGGGCACCCAATGTTGAGCCAGCCAGGAGACTTAAGAGGCAATTCCGGGTTCTGACTTTGCCACAGAGGCCTTCCAAGTGTTGCCTGAAGGTGAGTTGGCGGTCAAGCGTGACCCCAAGGTAAGTGAGATTCTGCGTGTAGGGGATGGTGGTAGCATTGACGGTGACCGCAAGTTTACGGCTGGATTCCCTATTATTCAGGCGGAACGCAGTGCATGTAGTTTTGGCCGTGCTCAACCAGAGCCTCCATGCAGATAGGTAATCAACAATTCTTTGCTTGTCCAAGGAAGGGACTTCTTCCACCTTATTCCAACCCTTGTGAGAAAACAGGAGGGCCAGGTCATCAGCATAGCTATATTGAGTGGACACGGTGTCAGGAATGTCACTGATATAGATGTTAAAAAGCATAGACGCAAGCGTTGACCCTTAAGGCACTCAGTTCTTCAAACGTCGGAGGCGGCTGCATTGCCCATCACTAGTTTTAAGGATGAAGCTGCGGTTTGAGATAATGTTGACAATGAAGCAGGCCAGGTGTCGGTCGTGAATGGCCTGGAGTAGCTTCAGTGACAAACCCTGATGCCAGGCAGTGTCATAGACCGCAGTAAGATGCACAAAAACTCGACCCTATTTACGTCTTCCTTCATAGTTCTCTTCAATATTGCTGGTCAGTTTAAATACCTATTGGACAGCAGAACGACCCCTTCGAAAGCCACCTTGTTGAGTCGGCAGCTGGGGGTCGACAACAGGTTCGAGTCAAAACAGGAGGCGTTCAAGTAGCTTGTACGCAGGGCCGGATTAAATGAGCGCGAGGCCCCGGCCAAAGTCGTGACCGCGAGGCCCCCTAAAGGCTTAGCACAACTGCGTAGCGTTTCACATGATCTCGTTACAGCTTTGCAGAAGCACCGGTTAAAAACGTCAAAACTTACACGATTGGCAGCCTACACTTCAGAGACAATTGGGGGTGACCATGTACGGCGGTTCGTATGTGGGTAATTTGTTCAAAAGGAAAGTTGTAACGCAAAAAAAACGATTTTTTGATACCGTGACATTACACAACAATCTTTTTTGTCATAGACTCTCTGACCATCGTGAATAGCATCAAACGACTTTTATGACAGGCTTCTTTTCACACAGTACAAAAATACGTGGCATGTTAGAAAGAATACGTCTACGCAGACTTGAGGGAATACGTCTTTATCGTTAAGGTTTAGTTCTGACTTTCTTAGTGAGCACTACGGACAAAGCTATATTTTCTATGGCGAGTTTTTGTAATTCATCTGCTCAGTTTTTAAGACTGCGTGGTGTTCTAACTTTAGTAAGTTGTACGATAGTCTTGTCAACATGTTCTACTCCTCATGGCTTGAAACAGTTTGGCTTGCAATTTGAAACAACACGAGAGTTTCTAACCTTCTTGTTTTGTCACAGCTCATGCTGTTCTGGCCGTTGATTATTCTTAAATTATGACTTGTTTGTAGAAAATTCTCAAAACAATGGATGTTAGGCAGGTTATGAAACGAAAAAGCATTTCTGATAGCCGAGAAGTGATTGAGGAGGAAGACTGAGAATTGAGGGTCAACCAGCACAAATTAATGGGGTAGAAAGGGTAAAACGTTTAGTGAACGTCTAGTTGCATTGTATCGTCAGCAACCTGAAAAGGATAGGCAAAATTTCAACGATGCCCTCCCCACTGGAAAATTTCTGCAGACGCCCATGGATACACTGATTTCGATCTATTTCTTGGGTCATAAAGCATGGTGCTGTTTGGTTCAATTCCTTTAAGTCACTCAAAAATGATAAATGCCGATGTTGTCAGTTTCCTTAACGTATATACTAAACGCAGTAACCAAAAAGCTCTATAATTCTGAGGCGTGGTGAACAGTCTAAAATCATGAAAAACCAGCAAAGAGGTGTTTTGTTATGCAAGCGCGAGGCCCCGGGCATTTGCCCGATTTGCCTAATAGTTAATTCGGCCCTGCTTGTACGGGACACAAAGAAGGAAAGTTGGTCGGTAGCCCCTAGATCGTCCATTGGCTTGTTCGGTATTGGGACAGCTATGACAGTCGCTTTTCGTCAGATCTTCGGGATGGCGACACGATTGAGACAACTGTGATAATCAATTATAGACGGTGATCCGCTTCATGATTTATGCGACGAGGTTCTTGTTCAGGACAACAATTCATATTCTAAGCAAGATATTGAATTCATTTCATTTTTCATTTGTTTGGGGCGAATCACATCACATGCCACATACTTGCATGCAGCGTGTTAAAAACTGGTACCGTAAATTATCTTTCTGCGCAGTGATTTTGTAAGCTGATGCATCCGAAAAGGCGTTTAATGAAAATGGTTTGCGGTCTTTGCAGTTTTTGGTTGATAGTAACTTAAGTCCCCGAAGTCCACTAACCAGCAAAACTAACTCAGTAATCTGTGGTAATTTTTGCTGTAAGAAGATATGTTGGTAATCTTAGCCTTGCATTTGTTTACTTCCACTTTTCAATGTAAACTATTGTTTACTTTTGATAATAGCCGCAACGCCAAAATTGCACTTCAAGTTTCTCAATTTGTTTTTGAAAATGTTGGTCTTTTTATGTCAAATGTTAAATTGGCGGTTGCATTAAAAAAACATAGTTTGTTTTTGTAAAAACAGTGTCCAACCAGGCCAGGTTTTCAGTTATTTTTTTCTACTGGTTGCATCAATATCTGTTTCATTTTGCAACTTGCGTTTCGTCACAGCTGTCCCAGTCTTGACATGTGATAACTGCGACGTCAACGCCTTGTGTGATGACACCACCTCACCTGTGACGTGCTCTTGTAATGCGGGCTTCTCCGGCAACGGCACGGACTGCGCCGACATCGACGAGTGCTCAACTTCACAGCCATGCAGTCCAACAGGCGCTACTTGCACAAACACTATCGGGTCGTACAGATGCGCGTGCAACAGTGGCTACACAGGTGTGTGTTTTGTGCCTCAGCATCCAAAGCATTGCAGAATATCGAAGTGCAAATGGAACACACTCTTTATTCCACAGCGTTTTTTTCTGACCACATCCTGTTCGCAAAAGTTACAGGAAGGAGTCCAGTTTTGCCGAACTTGTGTGATTCCCAGCTGGAATTGCAAGACTCGTTACCTTTATTTCAGGGGTTTTCAATTTTTTCAGCTCGTGGCTTCAACTAGGAAAGACTTGTGTGGTGGCCCCTTACAACTAGGAAAGATATTGGTTGTGGCCCAAAGCTTATAATCACATGGATTTAATACTTCTCTGGCTTTATCTTAGCATTAGCTGCTGCGCTATAATGTTTGTAATGCTATACCACAACAATTCTCGTAAATACAGCTTCAGCTGGCATTGTACTCGTATGAGCTCTCACAAACATAACATTCAGGTCGACGTTTTTGCTATTTGCCTGTCTTATTCCATCATAATTACATCATTATAGAAATCTCAATGCTTTTTTTTATGCCAAGCTTTGTGGCCCTCTGGGAAAAATGTCATGATCAACCAATGGGCAATGGCCCACCTGTTGGAAACCACTGGCTCAATTAGATGTGTTGACTGCGATTTACAAACTTAATCTGCATTTTAAGCTCAATTTGCCGCAAGCGAAATACTAAGTTTCGAAGAAGCAACGAGCTGAATGTAAATAGCTTGACCACAACCACGTCATGCTTGGCCCCTGGTCACGCGAACCGACCGAAAAGTCCCAGCACGGTTAGCATTGATCCCAACAGTTGTGAAATTGATTTTCCATTATATTTTCGCTCCGAGGATACTCAGATAGAAATGGTATTTCTTGATACCTGGAAAATTAAATAAACCACCAAGACGAACCCATATTATAATTTTCTGCTTTTCCGCCGTCTACTCACTGAATGCCATGAAACAGGAACTTGCAGTTTTAAACCTTTTTTTCAGTCAAATTCGGTAACTTACTTGACGTTTTGTTTCGCACATAAACGTTGCTGTTGTCTGTAGACATTCAGGCCTCTTGAATCGTTGCTAAACATATTTCCATGATCTTGAAAAAATGATGCTGAATCCCACTGGGTTGTCCTCTTGACCTTTTATTCTCAAAAATGTGGTAGAAATCGGATGATCAGCAAATCAGTTAAGATGAAGTTCAGGCATTCGTTTTATTGAGACAAACAAAAAACTGGTACCAGGCATTTCAGCATCACTTTTGCAGAAAATGTCTACCTTTGTGCGTCGCATGTAAATGAAACCTAATTTTTTGTCCTAAACTTTTATTACCTGCCGTGTTTCAATAATTATCTACAAGATTATCTTTTGGACTTAATGCTCAAGACAAGAGGCATAACTCAAGATTTTACTTTTCGCTGCTGTCACTGCTTTCGGTAGTGGCATCGGCGGTGGGTGCTCCAGTATAGAAACTTGTGGTTGCAAAGCGGTGGATTTTTTGGCAATACCAAAAAGAATTTTTGTTTTTTTTTTGGTTTCTATGCTATCCGCTTACTGGGTTTTAACGTGAGAAACGCGGTCTGTTTACCTCTTTTTTTTCGAATCAGAAAGACCATATTGGCATCATAAAGTTTTTAGACGTACTGCAGTTTTGCTTTGTCGAGTTTCAAAATATATTCAATACTGATTGTAAAACTAGATTTTTGATTGGTACGCGCGGAAATACAATTTTACTTGGGATCTGATGGTCTGTTTAATTCAACCTTGCTGATCCTTGGCGCCAACCATGTATAGAATTATACATGGAACATTATAATCGTTGCATTCATGCGTAGCAGTGATGTGCATAAGCGTAGCCAAAGCGGACAAGTGCCCATGCTCCCTAAAAATAGTATATCTTGTCATTTTCGTGCTTTAGGAGACAGTGTCTTAAACAAAACACTGTTGCTCGCATAAAGTCACACTATTTGGCCCCCTAAAATTTTGAGCCGGCTACGTCACTGATGATGTGTGCAAATGTATGTTTTGTTTACAACCGTCTTATTCCGTCATTGGATTATTTCCTTGCGAGTTGGGAAAAAATTGAGGAACAACAAAATTTTCCGAAGCTTTACGCAGGTTGGATTGTTCTAAAATGAGAACAAATGTTTTGTTCTGCTTTAAATGTTTTTGTTTTGAAGTGACTTGAAGTTGCATGATTCTCTCTCGGTTTGTTCGTTAATTGCCTGAAGAAATAACACACAACTGCTTTTAAGGAAACGGCTCGACGTGTACAAACATCAACGAATGCCAGCTTGGTACAAACAACTGCAGTTCGAACTCTGATTGCACAGACACGGATGGAAGCTTTACTTGCAGCTGCAGATCTGGTTTCAGTGGGAACGGTGTGACGTGTCAACGTAAGTTCTGGTGAAGATTGACACACTGGCCAAAATTATTTCACACCAGTCGCAAGCGATTCAAACAAGCTCATTCCAACTTGTTGGTGGCGTTTCAAGCAATTTAGACAGTTTTCTCGGCGCTGGTAGTATAATTCATGTCCTATACCAGCTTATAAACTCAATTTTTTTGCCTTTCATGCAATTTGTATGCCATCAATAGAAGTGATTTGCATCACAGTGCATGCGATGAGATATTTGTTTCAAACACATTTTCGTTTCTTTTGCAATTTTGAATGTCATTTTTTTCATTAGTTTGTAAGAGAATCACCTCACTTTGTTTCTCTTACTCCTATATTGACTAAAATATGTGCAATGGTATTGCAAGTGTTTTTAAGTACTCTCTGCAGTGTAGAGCTAAAGATTGAAAAAATCTTTAGTCGTAAAGTCAGTTTCACATTTGTTGTCTGAAACAAACTCTGTTAGTTGTCTGAAACAAATTGAGGTTGTCAAAGCACCCTGTGCAGCAAACGTTATGCCTCAGGTTGGTTATGAATAATATAGCATGTGATTCCAAATTCTTTTTGGCAAATGCCTGTGCATTGTCTCCACATTTTCATACCCTTTTTTTTCATGGCTATACGTCCTGAGACCTCGTCTTTAATTAATGCAACATGTAAACACGTCAGAAAAATGTTTGTGTTTGATGACTTGAAGGTAAAATTTAAAGTTGATTTAAATATCACTTGCACTTGTCTGCACTTCGAATATTGTTCCACATGGACTGAGTTTTTGTAGCCTGATACTCAAAACAACACCCTGACTATTACTCTCCTATTTTCTCATAGGAAGACTTTCCCGCTTCATTTTGTCTTTTGCTCAATTGTTTTGGCTTCTGAACTTGGTTTCAGGCAATTTTGCGCTGATGCACACTAACAGCAAGACGTGTTTACTAAGTACAGCGTAAAGTAAATGATGTACCAAAGCAAGCATATGAAACAGCACTGTGCAAAATGCGCATGTCAGCGATGTGCAAGCGGTAGCCTTCTGAAGCATACGGAATTTCTAACCTACTCCTGGCAATTGGCGTAGATCGTGTCAGAGAAAAATGTCTGCTGTAGAAACATTTAATCACGTTTTTAATTACTAGAAATTGCAGCCAAGTGCTTTAACTTTCGGTACCAGGTGTTTTCCCGAGAAAACGGGCTGGGTACCGAGCATTTTTTGAGGTTTGGCAGTTTCATAAAGCGCCTTGAGGTCCAAACGAGTGACTCAGTTGTTAGTTCTGTTAATTCTTATCATAGTTTTCATACGTAAGTATACAAACTTTCAAGAGAAAAAGGTTACAGACAGTATCCAACAGAAGTCAGATCCGTATTTGTGCACTGCCCAGTCTCTGTTCTGCACAGACGCGTTTCAAATTCATATCGTTTATCATCATTAAAAGTCTTTCGGTACGGAGCTGATTACCACTAATAGAAATTTTTGTTTATTTACCTTTATCAATTTTTACACAGGTATCGTCATTATAAAGCGTACTCTACTATTCTCATACACCTTCAACAAAGATCTTCTCAACCATACATCAGCTCTATATGTGAACGTTTCTGGCATTGTCAGAACCACTGTCCCAGGCCATTTCCCCAGTTTGCAAACGGAAGTTGGGAGTGTCGATTTTGCCCAAGGAAGCGTCATCGCCATGTAAGTATTGTAGCGGATACGTTTGTCTTCGTTTGCTTGTAATTGCCGAAAAATAACAAGTTGCTTAAGGGGCACTTAGGACTGGTATGCAAAATTTTTGCGTAGATTTTGTTTTTTAACGCTTTGATCTATCAAACACCATCGTCATATTTCATGAAATTGCGGGATTCTTTGTTATTTTCCTTTTGCAGTATCGTCGTCTTAGTTGATGCAAGTATCAGCGAACAACAGGTTGTTGATGCTTATGATCCTCAAGCAGGACGACAAGATGTTTTTGTCCGAGTGCGTCCACAGTTAGGTAAGCCCAATCTAATACAATCATGCAAAATCTTAATTTTTTCTGAATTGGTCAAGCGATTTTTTTTAATTCTTTAGATGAGTGTTATTTATGAAATTTAAATTTTTTGATTTTATTTTGTAGATTTTCTTTGAAATTGTTTAAGTGAACGGTAAGTTTACACAGCGCTAAGGTTTTTGTTCAAAATCACTATAGTGACTGACTGGACCGTTGGAAAAATCTGAAGTTTTCAAAAAGGTGAACAGAAAATATTAGTAGAGCGCCTGTGAGCTGAACACGAAGCACCAACTGAAAGGTTGGGGTTGGAAAAATTACCGTCATCTCAGTATTCATTTTTAATGTCGGGTGTGATGCTGACGGCCAGTCATACGTCATCAACTCTTGCCAATGTCGTTCATAATTTTTCCAGACATGCAACCTCATCTTGTAAAGACAAGTATTATTATGGGAGAAAACATTTAGTTTTCACTAGCACTGCTCAAACGAAATCTCTTCTGTTATGTTTGGATAAATAACTGCAGCAAGATATCCCGCATCTCGGGAAAGATACCAATTCGTGTAATGTTTCTGAAGTTGACAGAGACTCTTCGTTCGTTGAAGCACCTAGTTATTTTGTACGTCACCAATGCAGCATTGTTTATGCTTGAAATTTTTGCAGAAAGTGCAGATAAACCAAAAACAACTGAGCCTCAGTTCATTTTGCCGTATGTTTTCGATTTTAGCCCACTGTCATTGTTAGGATTAAAACGTTTTGGAGTGTGTTTTCAGATATACCTTTTACCTTTCGTGTGTAAAACTCGTTTCATGGTAGAAAAAACGTATTCTGTTTAAACCTTTGATGAGAGTAAAGCCACCATAGTGGGTCGGACTTTGTTTAGTCATAACTACAAAATCATGTAGAATATTATCCAAATTAAGACATTATACAACCCAATCTGTATTGAAAGCTGTGTATAATGTGTTGATACTAGAGATGGCGCTCTCTAGATTCAGCACAATATCACCATTCAGAATGGTGTTAATACTTTTGAAATTACACCAATTTCTGCACGCAGCTTAATGTCGGGAATTGCAGCGCAAATCACACTTAATCGAACGCACCTCGTGTGCAGTTGCTCGATGCGCCCTTTAAGACATACGAATTACGAACTTTGACTCGCGCGGCAATGATGTACGACGTGGAGAGATGTTGAATAATCGTGAGAACCAATATCATCATTTTCATTTTCGAGTTGTCTCAAGTTTTCTGCTTGCATGTTCTGTTTGTATTCGGATTGAAATCCTCCAAGTCGACAAGAAATAAAGATGCGAAATTCAGTGTCAGTGTGAACAAGGATTGTTATCAATACTAAACTTGAGCGAACACCATCGTTGCCTTCAAATACTTCCATCTCCTTCGACTGCGACAAATGGTTCCCACTGTAAACCGCCGTCTCTACAATGGTATGACTGGAATTTTTCCTACGCTACACACAATCATGGGGGTGGGAATTTGAAAATTTCAGCAAAAAAGGTGTTTTTTAGTTTCGAGTGGTAAAAACAAATTTCACCACTTTTGTCCCCCCCCTAAAAGAACTTGGAAAAATCCACTAGTAACCTTCCTGATAAATTCCTTCCGACGCCCATGCACACAATAAGCATGTAGATTTACACCATTTTTGTGAAATATTTTGTTGCATTACACTTTCTGGCAACACTGTTCAACAACACAAGTGCGGTAAGCAAGCCATAGCAGGGTGACAGGCTGTGCACGGTGTATTCTACCAAACAATTACGAAATCCTGCCAAAGTCACTGCCAAATTACAAATAATATTGGCAAAATACTACCAAAATTCCACAATGTTTTCATCAAACGATTTGTTTCAACAAGGGACCCAATGCCAATTTTGTTACTTAAACTACTAGGCAAATGGAAAAGTGGAGGGGCCAGGCCCCCAAGAAATAAAAGTTGGGGACCTAGGCCCATGCGCCCCCCGGTTCCACCACCTATGCCGTCTGGTGGTATTATATTTTTCGAATCTGCCCTCCTTGGAATTTCTTGCATTGTACATTTATGAGTGTGCAACTTATAAGAAACCGCACTGTACTATAAATGTGCTGTATGTCAATTTTTGAGCTTCATTGTGAACCGTGAAAATCAGGAGTTAATCTAAATAAAATTTCGTAAATTCCCAAGTTTCATCAACATCGCAAACAGCACAATGAATGGAATTGTAGGTGTAATATTAGTACGGCCCGCCATACCTTGTAGAGTTTGTTTTTGGCCCGTGACTAGGGAAAGGTTGCCGACCCCTGCCTTAGGAAATTAGTTTATTAAATGGTGTCTGCAAAACCAGTTCCGATTTTCATTTACGTTGATTTGTCCTCTCGTTGCATTAACGCTTGTCTCAATTTCTTCGCAGCCAAACCGGTCTCGGCTTGCCGTGAGTGCCACGTCAATGCGTCGTGCTTCAACGCAAGCATGCGTACTGTGTGCGCTTGCAACCAAGGCTACTCCGGCGTCGGGACGACTTGCGAGGATGTAAACGAGTGCGCAAACACCGCGACTCCAGCGTGTACCGGCGCAAACGAGATGTGCAGCAACACTGCCGGAAGTTTCACGTGCCTGTGCGAACCGGGCTTCACACGAGACACCAACAACGCGTGTGTCGG
>JGI24159J19872_10005523_pt1 | contig 16353 bp, 11 predicted proteins | sample Ectturendosymbi4_FD_19872 | JGI IMG/M metagenome (IMG submission 19872) | reverse complement strand
TTTTTTGAGCGCCAGTGAAACAAAGAGTTTTTGTAGTACAGACTTGAAACTTTGGCGATGTCTGCTACACAGGCTTGACCTAATGTAGCTGAAGTTTCGTGTCAATCTAAATAAAATTTGGAAGTTATTCGATTTTTGCTGATGACCGTTTTTTTTTGTGTCACCCTGTACTACGTGAAGTGTTCCGTTAGCTTTTTTAAACGCAATTTCTAAAAGACAAACGCAAAATTAGCCACTGTAATGCGAAGGAAGAAAACTGATTGTCACCAATTGAAAAACAAAAGCTGTGCATCATTGCAAGCCAGCGGTGGAGCGTGCAGGGGAGGAAGGTCTTCTATCGACAACGTGCAGAATTTGACGAAGACACCGCTCGACGACTTGTGACGGAGTTGCACAGGGAGCGCCCACTCGCGGACACCCTGTACGTGACTGTGCTGTGCAGGGCCAGGCAGCGCGCGGCGAGGAGAACGTCGATGTGAGAATAAAGTTAACGCGTCCCAGCGCCGCGAGCAATATGCGAAAATCGGAGCATCTCTCAGCCGGTTGTCGCACAAATACCATGGCAACACGGCTGGTGCATTGGCCGTTGCACTGCTGACGATGTGCTCTCTTTATTGCCGTTAGTCAAGGAAAGCTCAGACGTATTCATCAGCTTTCGGTTCGCACGGGAATTATCGTTGGCATAAGGCCAGGCCCGTAACCAGGGGTGTTAATCCCCCAGCAAATTTTTTCTCCCCACCTGGAAAAATGTGTTGAACATAATTTAAAAAATTTGTGGTGCATAGGTTAAAAAAATTGCCCCCTCTCAGAAAACTCTTCGCCCCCTGGTGTCCCAAGCTGGTCACGGGCCTGCGTAAGGCCAAGCGGTTTAATCCACAAAGAAAGCATCTAAAACTATGTGTAGAACTTACCCAGTGCGAAGATTCTTCCGTTGTGCACAGTGCAGGCGAGGGCTGAGCGCCGGTGACGCATGGGTGCGACGTGACGCCATGTGTCGTCACTGATGTTGTAACGCTCCACTGAGTTCAATTGTTCTTTCCCGTCGTAGCCTCCAACGGCAAAAATGAAGTTTCCCATCGACACCACACCTTGACGAAGAGGCCCGTGCAAGACACTGTATAAGCGCCAAGTCAACCTATTTCTCTTTAACAAGAGTTTGCTACATGCTTGGAAGGCGAATACAAACCATTTCACGTTGGAGCGAGGCAGCAACTCGTGTTTAGACAAAATCATCCACACGAACGTGGCAACTCTGAGCTTCTGCGCAACTACTTCGCGATGTATCGCACCACAAGCGATTCCAGAATGTTTACTTTCAACAACGCACCACATGACAACCTGTCTACACCGGGCGCTCCGGCGATTTCAACTGAACTGGGTGTCGTTGGCAAATCGCGTGTCTGAGTCAAGCCGTTCCCGTTTGCAAAGTGGCAAAATAATTTTTGATGAAAGAGAGACAACGTTTTGATAAAAGCAATGAAAATATTGATAAAAAACGCAAAATCACAAGCTTGTTTGGTGGAAGAAACCGGAACAAGCTGCAATCGATTTTGCTTTACATAAGATGGGGTTAGTTTGCGAGATACAGGTGACCTAACGTATTTGACGGCAGTTTTCGCAAGCGTGTGGCAGATTGAAGCGAACTTCCAATAACGATCTCAAACTCGAACGTATGGGGCGCCGTTCGTAAAAATATTATATCTGACAGATTTAGTTAATCTGCGCACATTTAGCTAAATCTTTCTATAGATATCCCTGTTTTTAATTAATCTGATTAACTTGTTAGCATAGTATACATTCACTGTCTTCAATGAATAAACACAGTGCCATGAATAAAAAAAATGTTAAAAATAACAAAACAGTAAGAACAAAACACTGAATGAAAGAGAACTGCTTACAGCGCTTACAACAAAAAAAGCAAAAACAACGCTTGAAAGTTGAAAGACGGTGAACAGAAAATGAAAAGGAAGTACAAAACGGAGCATCAAGTTACGGAGGTTAAACTTAGTACAATACTCTATTCAATTAACCATTGCCAAAACAGAAAATTTCTCCAAAACAGCAGTCACTTTTTTGGTCTGTGATAGTACGTACTATGTAACTCATATTAATTTTTTTTGCACATATTTCACAAATCAGCCTTTCAGACTCTTCTGCAACTGAGTGGGTCTTCAATTTGAAAAGTCAATCCACGTCTTAAAGAATCAAGTGTGGAATTTTGATGCAATGTAACATTAAAAAGCTGCATGTCCATAAAAAAGCAAACTAGTTGCATTAGTTACTGCAACTGAAGTACTGATATTGGTATGAAATGAAACACCTCAACTGACTTGTCAATATACTCAATAGTTTCATCCTGCATTTTCACTAAGTAGCCTGCAGTAAGTTAGCCGATCATCTACAACCTAACCTAAACAAAATTTTTTATATTATGCAGCACTAGGCTATAACCGATTGCCGCCCGTCCGCCGGAAGTAAATTCCACTAGAACAAGTCGCCATGACAATAGCTAACGTGCGCAATTGCACATGTGCGAATAACGCATTCGATGATTGTGCAATAATGCCACGGTAGTCATAATCCAATCACAAACACTGCGCTTTTAAATTGCGTTGTCGCAAACACCGCAAACGCTGGTCGTGTTTAACAAACGGACAACAGTAATTGTGATGCAACAATGACAACGACTACCGTGCTGTTATCGGACTAATCGCCAAATCATCGCTTCAACGTATTTGTGAAATGTTGGAGTAGCGCTTACGTAACTTGTGTGCCACGTCCTCAAACCAGCGCGTTGCAACAGTCTGGATTGTGAGATCACTAAAGCGCCTCCTGGAAAATGTCGATTAACCCACCCCACGAACAGGTCATTTTAGCTTGCGTACAGCATGAACCAGGGCGCTTGCAGCCAAATACAGAGGTCTCCAAACTGCTGCCCGCGGGCCAAATGCGTCTCGCGGAGCCATTTCACCCGACCCGCGAAGCCGTTTAGTCAATGATGAAAAAATAATAAATTAATGAAAAATGCGTTGATTTGGTAGAATGCAACCTTTCCCGAAACAATCACGTTACGTAAGAAGTCCGGTCCTCGAAGTGTTGTGTACTAGCTTATGTGGCCCTCGCACAAAAAGTTTGGAGACCCGTGGCCTAATACATCAAGTTAAGAAAAGTAGAATCCTTTAAGATGTTACGTGCAACTGCTTCACAGCCACAGTTGGCGTCACTAGTGAGTAGCGATTGCATTTGTAATCATTAGGGCAACCAATTTTTTTGACCCAAAAGCTTAAAATTTTGACTTTATAATTTACACATTTTGACTTTATTTTGACCTATCACTTTTCAGTGTTTTCAATTGAAATGTGCAATGCAAAGCATATTCATATACAGCAGGGTTCTTTTTAAGGCGTTTTAGGGACCCGATCCGGGTCCCTAGAATTGAAAATCGGGTTTCTAGAATCAGAGAAAATTATCATCGAGTTCTTAGAATCAGAGAAAATCGGGTCCCTAGAATCAAGGAAATCGGGTCCCTACACGTCCGTACCGGGTACCTAACATTTTCCTTAAAAAAACTGATATACAGTAATATCAAAAAAACGATAGGTTTGAAATGAAACAAAAAGTAGTTAATCTGCAAAATCTGGTATAGCATGTTTTAAATTTGTCACATTTCACGAAGCAGTCACAAAGTTTGCAAAATATTTCAGCCTTACGTGTTGAGGTAAACTCAGAAGCATATTCATGCAGTATATTTCGAATTTTTGAAGAATTTGGTTGTTTAACCTCAGGCACGATGTGTTGATAAGTACATTAATAACTAGAGTAGAGACAAATCTGCGAATCTCGTGAAGTTAAAAGTTTAAAACACCATATATGCATAATGGATTGGGCATTTGTCAAACCAAGTACTGTAAGACCACGTTTCTTGCATTGCCATGCCCAGTTTACTTAATATTCAAATCATTCAGTAATGGACTGCACAATATTATTAGCTCAGAAGTCGCAAAAAAACATTAGTATTTCAGAATTGCACCTAAACTTGCAAAAACATATCAAAATATGTTGCTGTAACTTTAATGAAATATTGATAACAANAAAAAAACTCTGCAGCAAAAAATTTTGACCTAATGATAAATTTTGACATTTTTTTGACCTAATAACTTTGGAATGGCTCATGGTATCAGCGTGAATATTGTTTTTGGGACGTTTCATAAACTTTAAGTAGGCAGAAAAATTTTGACTTTATTGACTTTTGGTTGCCCTAGTAATCATATTCATAACGCCGTAAACGTTGCTTAACATAATGCAATTCATTTTTCATGCAAGCTTTTTTTAAAAATTAATCTGCGCTAAACTAGGCATCGGTTGGACTACTACACCTTAACCTACAGTCAAACTTTTCGTGCTGCGAAAACTTCTCTAGCAGTACAACCGGAGTTTATTCGTACGCAACACCTGTACGTGGTAGCGCGGTCCAGAGAGACAATAAGCTTCAAGCATTGCGAAACTTTCCGATCGGGCTTCGACAAATAAATTCTGTTTCTTAATTCGACGAATAATTCTGACAGTCAGTCAGCTGTGATGTTTTAGGGCAGAGGTCTCCAAACTACGGCCCGCAGAGGCGTTTTGTCAATAATGAATAAAATTTTTACGAAAAACTTGTTGATTCGATAGAATGTACAGTAATATACTCCGAAACAATCACATTACGTAAAATGTCTGACCCTTGATGTTGTGTTAAAGTTTATATAGCTCTCAGACTAAAACATTTTGGAGATACCTGTTGTAGGGTATTGGAAAAGCGAATTTCGTTTCCTTATCTGAAGGCTGCTGCTCGAGAACTGGGTATAACAGCGACATCGGCTCCGTCGGAACGAGTCAAAGCCATGCAGGCCAATTATACAGCGCGAAGCATGCCACTCTTGGCGTAGGCCACGAATGTTTGCTATTTACATGGTTATAAGAATGAATCTACATTTGGGCATGAATTCAACTTGGATTAAAGTCGATTTGATTTGTGTAAATGTAATTACAGCAGATTTTGCCTAATTCGTCACCTCAAGGGGATTAGAAAAAAGTGAAGATTTAGGCGAAGTGACAAATTATGCAAACAGGTGAAAACTCCTATCATAGAAGCTCGTATACTTTATCATAGAAACTCGTATGCATAGTGCTTTTATTTCCAGTAAATTACAAGGTTATGACGTAATGGTTGAATACAACAATTAATTCCTCTACCCTATCTGGACTCCTCAATTAATCTAACACCTTTTAAATCTTTAACAAACTGCAAAGGCTTCCCGCATTCTTTCAATGGGGAGTCGGGTCGCGCTTCGCACCTCGTGTGTGAATTCGATAAACAAATTGTGAGGTGCAACAATTCTCTGATAAAGATTTAACTTGTTTCAATTCCCACACGTACTAGCTGCTTAGACATTAAAAGCGGAACTGCAAATGACGTATTAGCCGAACAAAATGCTTCTCAGAGATATAAAGAGGTGACGAATTGAGCAAATTAGACGATGGCGAATTAGACGAACAGAAATGTACACAGAAGATATGAATTCTGCCGGGACCGACGAAAAAGGGACGAATTAAGCGAATTACACGATGACGAATTAGACGAGTTGTATTGTATAATTCTAATTTTGGTTCAATTTCTGGTTTTCGAAATTCCGCTAATTTTAATTCTAATCTAATTTGTGAAAGCTGAGTTATCTCTAATTTTAATTCTAATCTACTTTAGAAAAGCTAAAAAAATTCTAGTTGTCCAAGTCTGTTCGCGATGATGCTTATGTTTCGGCTGTGACGGCCGACGCGTGCTCCATGGTTCATCTTGTATACTTGTTTATGAAAACGCACCTGCTAACGTTGCTGTAAGATAACTATCTTGACTTGCTTCGTTGTGTTTTCTTGCGCAAGTTGTCTGGATGCGTGAGGAATATAACAGCGTTTTGTCAACACCTATTGAGGCTGATACCGATATATCGGTCGATCTCTAGAGAAAAGTTGAAAGGCTAACTGAAGCATCAATGGGGGGCCTATTTACTATCACGCCGGCCCGTAGCCAGGTTTCAAGATTTGCTGGGGCACAATACACTTTTAAGGGGAGCACGATTTTTGCTTTTACTATATGTTTAAAACAATTTTTTCTGGGCGCAACAAAATTTGGGGGGCACAAAAGAAATTTAGGAGGGCACTGCTCCCGAATGACCCCCCGTGGCTACGGGCCTGCTATCACGGACCGCATGAATTGTGAAATATCGCTGCCAGGCCGCAAAAATTCATTTCATCGTAAAATTATATAATAACCCGCCGCATTACAACCTGACATGTGCAAACTATGGTATATATGTGGCGTCTTGTGTGATATGCAATCGACAGCATGTTGGCCAAACAGTAAACAAATTTTCCATGAGATGGTCAGCGCACCGAGGCACATGAAAAAAAAACAGATTGTATACGAAACAAACCAGATTGTATATATAACAAGGACCAAATGGCCTTAACGCGGCACTATTCAGTGTTCCATGGCATCATAAATAAACCACATATCTATGAAGCTTTCACCATTACTTTTGTTGAACAATCCATTATTCACTCTCTGGACACCTGTGAAGATAAATGGCTTCACAAACCTAACGCACAAATGAATATTCAATGCATGATTCTCGTAAGAAATAATTCTTGTACCACATTGCGATGTTCACTGATATTTCTGCTCTACTTTCGTTTGAACCCCTTTCTTGCCACACACGTAGTTTTTTAGCGATTTTTGTTCCTCCCCCCAACATTCAGCATTTAATGACCCTCCTTGGAGTGCGTCTGTCAACCTCGTGACCTCATTTCTGCTTCTGAGTTCTAAACCACTTCGTGTTGAATCATCGCGGCGTTGCCGGTAGTTGTGGTTTCGATGCTCCGCAACTGGCGTCAGGTAATTTTCCAGATTCAGCGAAATCAACTACTTAAAAGACGTATTTTCCAGTTTTTTACTTGCCGCAGCTTGTTTGGTGACTTATTCATTTTAGCCTAGGCACGAGAGTTTGTTTGCTGTCTCTGCCCTTGCTTTAAATCCTCAACTTCTCACCCGCAAGCTTTGCTTGTAAATTTCAGGACTGAGGATGCGCAATTTTCCGTGAAATCGATTTTCTATTTGAAAATTTGCTGATAGATTCGACTGCGTCGCATTTGAAAACAGGGTATGTGCAAGTCTGAATCATGGCAGAGTCATGAAAGCAGAGCCCAGTCGGATGATTCCTCGAAAGCTTTCAACAAACCTTAGAGCTTTAATTGTTCATAAATGCAATGCAAAAATTACATGCTTGGCACGCGCAAGGCGGTGAAACGGGACGTTTAAATGGTAAACCTACAAGTTATGCACATCAAGTTGGAGATAAAAAGAAGAGTATTTCAAGTGAGATGAAGCTTATACAGCACTCGTCGCTCACCAACACTTCTGGTCATTTGCAACAGGATCCGCGCCGAAGTCGTGACTTTCCACACGTAAAACAATGCCTATCATCGTTACACGGCAGAAATTTCTACGAAAAACTGGCAGCCACGTCGAGCCGTGACTCAGCGCCCATCTTAATGAGGTCCGGCAACTGAAGGTAGTCATTTATTTACGAGCGTCATGAACTCACATTGCCGACGAGTCACAGGGAGGACAGGACGTGATTGCATGCGTCCAAACTTACACGCGCTAGTTATTTTGGTAACCGTTGAGAAATTTTCTGAATACAAAAATACTTCCTGGCATTGACGAAGTCTCGACTTGAAATAGACTTCACGCTGATTTCTTTTAAACAGGAAAATGGCGTTTCGGCAAACAGCAAAGCTTACACAAGCCAAGTGTGTTTTGAATCGATTCAGGTTTGTGTGGTTTAACAGAAACTCCGCATCTGGAGAGCAACAGCAAACCATGTAATGTCTGGTCAACAATATCACGAGGTTAACGACGCAGGAAAGACGTTCGCCGCAACGCAACGCCCACGAAAGCAGCTCCGCTTCGGCAGTGAGCAGCAAACAGCGTCGCATACACAAACACACATGGCCCGGAGCGGCGTATCGATGCATGGATGGCGTGTGATATGCGAGTGATGGTCTCGTTCGGTGTTTACCCGCCATGCAATCGAGCTTCTTGTCTGTTTATCAGCGAAAGCTATTGAGCAGAACAGAAACTGTGATTGAAGAGCACGTCAGCCCACATTTGCCAAGTAACAACGAGTTCAACCGACCGCTACATATTTATGTATGCAAAGTTTTTGCAGTTTGCATTAACGTTGCTGCAGTACCAACAACAAGTTGCAAAATACACATTAGTCTGTACTTTGTCGTTCTCATTCACGTGATGACGTCAGCACGCGATGACGCAACACGGTGTTGAAAAATGAAAAGACGGGAAGTCACGTATGAACAGCCTTGTAGGTGACAGTTAACAATTAACGTGGAAACAAAGCCATGAATTGAATTTGTACTCAAGTTTCGCCGCAAGAGGTGAGGCAGCTAAACTACACAAGGGCTTGGTGACAAACAACGGTGAGAAACAATCGCATCGTTTGAAATAACCAGCTGTCAATTTTACTAACCCTCAAGCCAAACACCGCCCGTGGCAACCCACCGAGAAGAACGAGGAGCAGGAAAAAAGCGGCAATGACTTTGCACATTTCACAGGGCGTTTAAACGAAGCGTAGTTCAACCTGGTAAAAAAGATCAAATGAGGCAACTGGCGCGGGAACAGTTCTCTTCCACGACGCCTTTTTTTCCTTGAACGTTCTCTCTCGTTTTTTTTTGACTGTGCCCAAGAATATGTCATCCCTGTAGTTTCAGTTCAACTGGCTCACGACATTTTTAGGGGCAGGCTGGCAAAAATGCTAAACGCGAAGCAAAGTGACAGAATGTCATTGTCGCGATTTGAGAAAATTGAATCAAAACATCTTCTTCCGAAACCAGCGCCACTCGTTAAACGCCACGTCACAGCAGAAGCGCTCCACAGCCTTGTTGCGCCACGTGTTTGACAATTTTCGTTTGAAGAGAATGCAGTGAAGATGGAAACACGCAACTTGATAAAACTGCAGAGTTCGCCTTTTGCTTTGCTGCCACCCGCCGTAACTACCGACTTATTCGTTATACGTTTGGCTGTTTTGCCAGGTGGCTGCATTTATCGCTTTATTGCTCTTTCAGCGACAAAAACCAAGGAAGTAATTTGGTTGTGTGACGTTTTTAAAATTTACTTATGTTTAAAGACCCTTGGAAACAGCAAACAATAATAGCTGTCGCTCCATCACCTTGTGACGGGTATCAACGTCATCGTGGACATCACAGAGCGCGTGACGTCAATCAACTCAAACAAAATTTTCTTAATCAACTGATGATGACAAGAAATGTTACGAGCATCGCTATTTGAATGAGATGAACATACGGGAACGTTTTTACGGTACCAAGTTAAGACACACATTTCGAAGAAACTTTAATGACACATTTCGAAGAAACTTTAATGGCTTTTTGCGCCCGGCACATTGTCTTTTTTTTGCGCCCGGCACCTCCTACCGGCAGTGAACAGTGTGTTATACTTGCAACTCAAACTCAATTTGCTGGAAGCAATGCATTCCCACAAAGACAGCGCGCAAAAATTGAAAAATCGTTCCGTATGTGAAAAGATTGTCGGAAACGAACCAAAGAGGCAAGAACGGTTGTAAAATAAGAATTTCGATGCTTATTCGCTCCGAAAAGTCACTCAAACCTTTGTTCCACTTGTTCGGCAAAGCAACCACACACAAACCACTTTTTAAAAACAAATGAGCAAAAACAGTGTGTTGCTGACGAAGGAGAACCCGGATTTTCGACACATGACCAGCGTATGGTGCAGGACGATGAATGTGTGCCCGATACACAGTTCAGGTCGCGCTTGTCCAACGCAGAGCAAACAAGGTTGCAACTGAACTCCACTTACGCGTCGCTTCCGCACAGCACAGTAAACAGAAGCAAGGAGAAGTGTGGCTGTGCAATCGGCTCAGATTTTCGCATTCGACTAACTTAACCTTGGCGTACAGCGCTGACCTTTTCCACGGACATTCTCTCAACTGCAAGTATCGATAACGCGCCATGACAGCGGCTATTCCGTCTGCGCTGCGCCCGCCAGGAATGCGGATGGAGCCGAAAGAAAAGCGCGACTGGTGCGGAAGAATACGAGGCGCAGCATTTGCAAGAATCAGATGGCGCTCATTGTTGACTGCATCGCCGAAGGAGACGCAATCACACGTTTGGCGCTTTTCACGCGTAAAGCAAAGGCAGCAAACAATGACAGCAGCAACAACTGGTGCCCCCTCACCTGCTCCGCTTCGTGCCGTTTGCATGGATTGGACGAAACACCACTCGTCGTTTTCGGGATGGTATCGCTCGACCGACGACAACCTGTGCTGGCCGTCGAAGCCCCCCACCGCGTACAGCATCCGGTTGATGACGGCGCAACCGACGCCGATGCGTTTGGTCTTCATCCCGCAAACCATCGTCCACGTGTCTTTGTCAGGGTCGTATCTGGAAAACGGTTTTCGAACTTGTATGACTTGAAAAGCACATCACGTCAACTCAAACGAGCTATGGGCGAAATCAATTATTACCTCAGTGCTGCGCCACAATCGGCAAGTTAACGCATCACCTACGGTATAAAATGGACAGCAATTATGGGGTTGGTATCTGGTCTGAACGAACGGACAGTGAAAAATAGACTTATAAAACACGGGAAGCAAATCTTGTTCAGACGAAGTGTCTATTCAAGCATAAAACGAACATTCGTGATCACGTGATCAGAGCCGTGACGTCGCCTACCGGACGAAGCTCACCTCTCTGTGCTGCTGTGATGGACTGGGCCTTGCGAGCCACCGACAGCATAAATCATGTTGTCAATCACACCGACACCCACCCTGTTCCTGGGTACGTTCATCGATGACCTCTGACACCACTGGTCAGACATCGGATTGTATCTGAAACGTGACATGGCCACTGGGATGAGTACTGTTGTGTAACATGTTGTGGCAATCGTAACATTAGAATGTACACAGCTTTGAATTTGTATAGCAAGAAAGCAGCCGCAAGTAGCAACGTCACACACCATCAAAGAAACCCTGTTCATAGCAGCTGTTTTCGAAATTAAATTATTTGTTAGAAAATAGAAAGACATTTGACAGAAGAATTTCTACACTTCATTGCGACACTACTCAACATCGAAACACAGTTGGACAACATGAAGTCAACAGATGCAAAACACGAAGTTAACTTATGTTATGAGTGTTCATTTTCCACTGGTTTACGTTTTCATATTGTGAATGTTAATTTACCACTGGCTTATGTTTTCATGCTATGAGGGTTAATTTACTACTGACTTAAGGTTTAAAAAAGTCGGCTCAACCAATCAATCACCAAACAAAGCGTCAACTGCCAATACACGTTCATGGCCCAAGTCTCACAAAGTTTCTCTGAACACTCCAGCGATGGTCGTTGCAGCAAAACAAGAGCAACGTTTGCAAGTGCTTCACGAAACCAATGTTTCGAAATCCAGGGGACTCGCGTGGAACGGCTAACGAAGCAGCATGAGAGAGTGTCGCATACAGTGCAAAGTTTTGTAAAAAAACCTGAGCACAAAAAATATTAACAATCGAGGATGCAAAATAAGACAAAAATTTTTAAGTATCATCGCACAACTTTCTGTGCGAAACAAACTCCAAATAATTCTTCACAAACGTGGCGATGGAGGCAGTGACCACAATTTTTACGTTCTGTTTATTTTACAATATGGCGGTGGTAGTTGCGAAAGCCTAAGGTTTGCGAGAATGACTTTGCGTTTTTTGCTGGCAGTGCATTGCCTGTTTCGAGCTGGTTGCCTGTGAGACATAAAAATGACATGGAAACAACACCCGATGCAACAGAGGTAGAAACGCAATACAAACGTTTAGGGAATATGATACTGTCAGTGCGGCAAAGAGCGATGCTGGTAATACCTATTAAGGAAACGTTTGCACCATGTCTCGAACGTCGGTCGGCACTGTTAGCTTAATGCTTTCCAACCCTTCCGTTTTTCGTTTACAAATAAGAAGGCTAACTTTGTTTTGTTCGCTTTTTTTACAAAACTTTGCATTGTATGCGATGCTCTCTCATTTTGCATAAACGAGACAATGGCCACTGGAATGTGTATTGTTCAACATGTTGAACAATGCTCATTCCAGTGTTACAACATGTTGTTACTTTTATGCTACAACATAATTTTTTTGCACACGAAAAAATGTTCATTTTTTGCCCACGAAAAAATGTTCAAAAATGTTCAGCCAAAAAACATTGCGGTACTTCAACCAACAGTCCTTAACACCACTGCCTTTAGTTCGCTGCTGAGCGTCGCCCACCTGTCACAGGCCGCTGAGTCGTGGTTGCCGTTCGGCGAATTGTTCCTGCCGCCGATCGCATAGAAGAGGCCGTGAATAACACACGAAGCTATTCCAGAGCGCGGCATCGGCAGATCACGCAACCTCAACCAGACGTTCTCCTCTGGGTGGAAGCATTCCATGTACGTCAGCGAGTGACGCAGATAACCGCCGGCCACGTATATGACCTGCGAAGTACTGTTAGTGTAAGCACACAAGTTCAACGCACAGGTTTTAGATAGGCATTTGCTTTAAACAACAAATGCAGGTATCATCACCTAAGGGGCTGCGCAATTAACAGACCGAACTTATCTATAGCAGGGCACCACGAGTGGTCACATTGCCAGTGTTGTTTGACGATTGAGCACTACGCATTAAACCAACGGAAAGTTGCAAAAACCAATGATACGGCAGCAAAAGATTGTGCATTGCAATTTAAACATAAAGCAAGTTGTTTGTTTTCGCTGACAAACGTCATCACAACCACAAACAGACAGCCGTGAAGGTATATTCAAACAAACGAGAAGCCAACGAGTTGAGCTGCATTGCAATCCCAAGCACTCGACCAGCTATGCCCAACCCGCGGCCCGCATGCCGCCCAGTCGATGCTTTCGTGCGGTCCAGTTTAGGTCTTCGCTGTAGTAAAAGTATCGTACATACTGACAACCTGTCTTTATTTTGATAATCTTGAATTTGACATTTTTTATGCAGCTGGTCCTCAGCGCCATTTTATCACGTCTTTTACCATTGCAGTCAGGATTCGAACACTTTCAGTACATTAGCTTAAGCTGAATTTAGTTTGCTAAGATCAATTTAAGCTATTTAATGTGCGGCCCTCATTAATATGTCATTCAATGTGCGGCCCTGGTTGAGATAGTGACATAATATTTGGCTCAGTAAGCCATTTGGGTTGGACATGGCTGCACTAGACCCACCTGCCCATAGCCCGGGAACCGTGGCTTCTGCTTCACAGGTTTGTGCAAGGTGAGTTCACTGAAAATGCGGGCTAAATATTCTTTGCAACGAGGTTCCTTGTTGACAACTGGACAATGCTGCAACTGCCTTTCCAAAAATCCAGGTGTCAAAGAATGACATCTTACCTGCATCAAACATCAAACGGCACTTTATGAAAATATAAACGGCACTGCGATATAAGGTATGGTTATCATCAGACGACGACATGCTGATCAGTGAGCAGCTATAGCTTCAAAACAGCCACGTATGAATAATAGGCCAACAAAACTCATAATTGAGAAACATACAACAACAAAAAAAACACTTACTGCTTCAAGAAGCATTTTGAAATACTGCTGGCGAGCAGGTGGATCGTATTCAACCCAAACCAGCACCGCATTGTAGACTTGCGATTCGCAGTCGACGTGGATCTCATCAGAAGCAATAATCTTCGAAAGTCGGCACGGAGTTAATGTTTTGAATTCTTCACTCCGCGACACCTATCCAGAAAAACACCAACACTTCAGCGACTTAGGCACAACATGCCACACAGAAAGTAATGACCACTACCTCTCCGAAGTGTGCACATATGTATTTGTCAATTTTCCTTTTCAAATCGGTCAAGCCAAGATCGTCGGCAAAGGCCGCCAATCCCAAGCAATTCGAAGGATCAACCTGATTTTCCAGGAACCTGAAAAGTTGCTCGCTCTTTAACACCGAAAGTCAAATGCTTAACATCTATCTGTTTTTGTTTATTATAGAGCCAAGGTCAATCCATTTACATGGGTTAGTAAAACGTTTACTAGTTACGCAGCACATCTCGGAGATTATGAGACAAAACAGCAAAAAAACGTGCGGACGACCACCGGGGTCTCATTATGGGTACAAATGATGATTGGCAAATTGCATCAGGCATTTCAAAGTGAGTTAACAGTGATCAACAAGAACTCTTAAATTTTGGATTGTAAAGCAGAGTCATAGAGGTGTTCTAAGCTATGCGCAGTTCTTCAGTTCAACAGGGAGGAATTCTTGTGGGTTTTGACACAAAATTTTTAGGTGAGAACTGTGTTGGACAATTTCCTTGTCGTGGTTTATTTGTGAATAACTTTAGTGCAAGTTCATTCATTCTTGTACAACATACACGAAATTTCATTGAATAAGATATGTTAATACAACTACAACGATAAAAATAACTGTTCAAAAGCTTGTTAAATTTAAATGAAGAATCAATAGATGGATAATGGAGCTATAATATAAACACAGTTATAATTTAATACACTGGCACTGCACCTGGACTGAAACTGACACTTTAAAATTTAAGAACTAATCAGTAGGGCAATTTTTGCGCAACTTTTTTTACAGCTTCCAACAGCTTCCCAAATACTCAAAATACTGTAATGTAGTTCAAATGATGTGGGCTGTTGCCAGGAATTTTATATTGCAACTTTTTCGATTTTTGCGTGCAACTTTTTACTGCAATTTATATCAAGTATTGCGCAAAATGTAAGTGTAATTAAAAAAAATACTACAAAACTATTTCAGTTTAGTTATATTCTCTTTGATTGCATGAAAAACAGCTATATGACGGATTAGCTGCGTCTGAAGGTTATCTATGATGAAACTGTTGGTTTGCAAGCGAGAAGTTTTACAACCCCAGCCAAGTACGACAGTGCCCGAACTCAATTAGAGGTGGAAGGGCAAAAAATCTTGGCTTTTGGCCAAGTCTGCGCAAATGAAAATAGGTTGTGTCAAGTCTTTCGCAGTCAAATGTGCGCATAAATGCAACTTTTGTTGAAAATAAATGCAATTTTCTCACTTTTTTACTGCAACAAACACTTGCCCTACTAATCAGTGGCACTTTTTTACAGAAGTTGTTTGTTTTAAAGAACACTGATTGATTTTAGAGTTGATAAGTACTCTATACTTGTACACTGCCACACCTTACTGCCAATTGATAGTATCTTCTTTGCCTCACTGTTTTTGTTTTTTTCTTATCAAAAGATAAACTTAAAGTGAAGAGCATCCTAACAAACCAAGACGATAGCATACAACATCATATGCAGCCCATGACAAATCCTTGGGCATTTTTGTGATGATAGTTTATTAGACACTGCACAACGTAACAAGATATTCCAGTGCAAATTCATAATGTAGCAACTGCAGCAAACATTATGTTAAGCTATGCCTCACACCAATCATTTCATTGACCCTTATATGTGACTTAGATAAAAACATACTAACAGAAATCACCACGACTATCAGGTTTTCATTCAGTATAAAATACTTCAAACATATGTCTTAAACAATGTGCCTACAACTGTTTCTACACTCTTCAGATCCTCAGTTTTCATTGATGTAAAAATGCTGGAATTGACTGTGTAGTGCATACATCACACATGGGATTATCAACACAAAACAAGATGCACATGAAATAACTTTCCTTACTGAAGTGCATGGAATGAAAATGACAATGGGCTGTCAACAAAAGATTTTGAATGTGACAATAGAACAGTAGTCCTAAATTTTTGGGTGCTTGCACTCCACAGGGTAGCTGTGTGATAATTCGGGGAGTTGGAATATTTTTGCCAGATTGTAGGCGTTTGTGGAAGACAGTGTGGCTTAATGGTACAAGGGGTGCAAAAATGATTTTGTCTTCTGCACAGGGTGCAGCACAAATTGAGAAGCACTGCAGTAGAACAATACTTTAAAATTATGATACATTTCTCACGATTGAAAAATTATATGTAAGTTAAAATATTAAGCATACAACAGGCATTATTTCTCATAAATTGATATATATAATATACATGCTATATCATGAAGATGATTTTAACACTGCAAATATGTTTATCCTAAGTAGGAAACTGCTTCAGAAGTTAACACTTTGGCGCCTGGCTGGTTTTGGCGATTTTCGCAAAAAAAACAGCAGTTTTCAGTTGCCTTACCAACGCCCTAGCTCCTCCGCCGATTGCACTAGAGAGCTGTTCAA
>JGI24159J19872_10005522_pt1 | contig 16355 bp, 13 predicted proteins | sample Ectturendosymbi4_FD_19872 | JGI IMG/M metagenome (IMG submission 19872) | reverse complement strand
CAAATTTTGTTAAAATGCTGCTCTGCAAAAATGATACGGTTATATTAATTTTGTTACAGAGCGGGGTGAAACTGACTAACTGTAAAGTGGTTCGCGCTTTATCTTAAAGCAATCGTAATGAGTTATTCCTTGTTTGCTTTTGTTAAAACACGATAAACGCTCAAAGGCGAATGCTTCGCAATGGAGGCTGATGAAGTTAGCAGGCTGTCGGTGCGTTTTGCTTTGATGCAACATGGTTATTAAAAGCTGTTAAAGTGAAGTGATCTTGGCCGTTTGCGTGAATATTTGTTTATCGGATTAAAACGTCGTATGCCCTGGGACGCCTCAGTCTTTGACATATAAGTGACAGGTTAGAGCATGAAGTGGCCAAGTTAGACAAACCTCAAAGTAACAAGTTAACTAGGAATATGAAATTAATCACGAAAATGAAGATATTAATGTGAAAATGATAAAAAATATTACCATAACTCAAAATTATGAAAATTTTCAAAAACATGAAAAATATTGAAAATATAGGTCGGGGGTAAGGAGGTTGGGGAAAACCCCCTCGCTACCCGATCTCCCGATCTTCAATCATCCGTATAATGGTGGGCTTGACCCTCTCCTTTTACTACTAAAGCACTTGCGCATTACAGTTGCTATTGGGGACCCCTTTGAAAGCATAGTACTTGCACACTACAGTTTATTTTGGGGGTCCCTTCGATGAAGTTGAAAAGCAGGATATTTACTTATTTCAGTGGCTGTTGGGGGACCCTGTGAAAGCAGATAATCTTCAAATTGCAGTTACTGTTAGGGGCCCTTTGAAAGCAAAGTACCTTCAAAATACAGTTTCTGTAGGATGGCTTTGAAAGCAGAGTACTTACTTATGATCTGCTTTGCAGTACAATATATGAATGGATAACAAGTTTATCACTAAAATAAGGAAAATCTACACGCGTAACACCTCGAGGGGGCCCCAAAAAGGAGGGGCCCGAGGCAAGTGCCTCACTTGTCTCCCCTTAAACCCTCCACTGGTTAAAATCAGGGGTGTATTGAGGTGGGAATGCGTTCCCTCACCTTTTTGCACTAGTAACATTACTTGAAGATGTGAGTTCCACATGGTTATCTTAAAACATGGCTGCGATCTCACAGATGTGCTAGCGACACGCAGATTCGCACTGCTAGTCAAAAGTCTACATTGAAACAGGAAGATCCAGTGTGGAAATTCTATCAGGCAAATGCTCTTTTTATTCGAACTATTTGGTGCAGTCTTCCTTTTTATTTGGTGTGGAAACGGTGTTCCCACACCTCTTATCTTAGCACTACACCCCTGGTAATAATTCTGAATTTTTGGCGTGGTGCTGGCCAGAAGCGACAATACTTTGTATCGGATGCAATGAATGTCCCAAGTATAAAAGAAAATTAAGCATATACATACAAGTATGCACTTTCCACGATGGGAGTAAACAAGGAATCGATCAGCAAATTTTTAACAGGAAATCGATTTCAATTACGCATCCTCAGTCCTTATTCAAATAGACTGTTTGAATAAGGTCTGAGGATGCGTAATTTTACTCTATTTGAATAAGGACTGAAAATGCGTATTTTTACGTGAAATCGATTTCCTATTAAAAATTTGCTGATCGATTCCTCGCTTACTCCCATCGTGGAAAGTACATACTTGAATAGAGACATGTGCAAGTTTGAATCATCGCAAAAAGACGAAAGCAGATGGCAGGCGACTGATTCCTCGAAAGCATACAGAAACACTAGTGCTTTTAAGTGTAAGCATATACATTTTAATAAAGTTCGCTAATATATAATTCTCAAAACTTTTTTCAACTTTCAGTAATTTCTCCTTTGATTTCTGGCATAACGCATGAGAAAAGCTTGTGAAGCCTGTCCAAGGGCAGATCTGGCTAAAATAGCGACATTAAAAGTTTGTAGGAAAAAATTGTTTGAATTGAAACAATTTTCAATGCTTTTATTATTACAACTGCTTCTCCTGGTTGAGTTGACATCTTAGCAATTGTTCTTAATGGTTTACTAATTTTTGAAAAGTGTTCCTAGAATCTCAAATGAGAGGATAGTTAGTTTAGTTTTATGTTTTGTTGTAAACAAGCACGGCATAAAACAGTGGTTACACTTTCAATTCAAACAGATTTTTAGTATTGCAAATTAATTGCTTTGATTTTATTTCAACCTGTTTTGCAGAGCTTATAGCGCAGCATGGGCATGCATTGAACAGTTTTCAACAAAGTTTTGGGATTAATCGAAATGCAACAACATCTGAAAAAAGTCATCTTCCTCCTCTCTCCCAAATCTGATTAGGTGATGTGTTTATACAAAAATGTTTCGTAAATTAATTGCTTGCGAATTTTGGGGCACGATTTCCGTTAAAAATGTTTAAAGTACCGGGAGTTGTGCTTTCTTCTCATTATTTCTTCTTCTTCTCGTCACTGTCGCAAGGGCTGGCTTTACGTCAGCTGACACATAATTGCTTGCGAAGTTTTGGGCTCGATTTCTCTTAATGTGTTTCCCACTTTACTTACAAGCCATACTGATCTTTGCGATTGTTAGATTGTCATTGTAAAATCCGTTGATGCTATTCTCTCTAAACACGTCAAACGGTGAAGGCATTATGTCAATGAAGGTGTGTTTGCAGTGGCGTCTCGGGCTTCTCGGGCTTAGCCCGCATCTTCGATTACGATTTTTACAGTAGAACGTGAGCTTGTTTGCTAATTGCTTTGTATATTTGTGCCACCACTTCACCACCCAATCCACTGATTAAAGTTGTTAACACGGGCTCTTCTCATTTGGCCTTGTCACTGTTCATATATTTTCGTTCCATATCTTGGCCTTTCGCGTTCATGTTGCAGGTGACCTGAATCAAAAAATATCGTTAGTAGTAAGCGTTCTCTCGGCTGAGTTCGCTCGCGCTTTTCTCGGGCTTATCCGTTAGAGCTCGAGCTGACCTCTGCAATTAAGTATTTAAAAAAATACAATTCATATCAGATTCAATGTGTTTTTGAAGCAATGAATTTGCATAGGAAAGCGTGGTCCAAACCCTGGCACGCGGGCCGCATGCGGCCCGTGGACAGTTTTTGTGCGGCCCGCGAAAACTTTGTGTGTGCCGGACATTTCACAAAATCATAAATACAGTGTATTAGCCACATAGCTCTGGTAAGTCACACATCATTGAAGTGCCGGTCAATATACAACTGTCACGGGGTAACAACATCTACTTACGATTTATGACGTTACAATAATTAGCCTCTAGGCTAGGTTTCTGTGACCACAAAGCATGCGTTTACGTTCAATAATTAAGAATTGTTGCAAGTATAGACTCTGTAACTCAGTTGCAAGTAATATTAGAAGATTCGCATTGTGGAAGTAGTCAAGTGTAGCATTAACAAAAACGATTGTCAAAAGAAGTGTCAGAGGTGTGAAAACGGCATTCATTCTGCTTTTTAGGTGCCGCAGAATCCGATTATCGGCTTTTTAGCGCAGTTTTTGCCGCAACCCGCGAACCACTGTTAGCAAGATCGACAAATAAGACATTGTAATAAAAGTTTACGAGCGATCGTTTAGATAAACTCCCAAAAACGTATGTTTGCATTAGAAATTTTTGAGAAAAATGCAGTTTTTTTTGTTTATTCGCAAGCAATATTTGGGAAATTTCGATTATTTTCAAAAAATCGTCTTCACGCTTACCTGTCACCATTTTCGAAACACTTTTTTCGCTTGGACTCCTGGCAAGGATCACAACTAACCACAAACACCAAAAAAGTCACTCAACCTTGCTTTGCGGGGAAAATGTTTGGGCGAAAAATGCATTTTTCATAATTACAAAAATACGATTTTTCAGTTTTTACGCCATAACTTTTGCCAAAAGCATTTTGAGAGTGTACCATTCGAAAGAAGGCGAAAAATCCTAAAAAAGTCAATATTTTTGATAAAAACTTTGTCAACTTTTTGTGGAATTTTTGTCAATATTTTGAATTGCCATGACTTTTTTCCTCTTTATTTTTACTCGAAAATTGGTAGTATTTTGTATAACGTTAATGTCAACATTGGTTCTGCGAGTTACAGATTTTTTCGTTATATGGAACTGGCGGTATGGGCCTTCGAAGACGAAAAATGATAAAAACGCCCCAAAAAACTTTTCTCCCTGGACCCCCAAAAACATGTTGAGTTTATTTTGTGTACATTTTTAAAAATTTTAGATATGGTTTAATTTTGTATGCAAAACGAATTTTCTGCCGTGTTTTGTTCTCTTTCCACAGGTCGTTGAATAAAACCACTGTTTTGCAGCAAAATCGTTTTTTTTCCTTTTTTTCCTTGCCCGACATCACAAATACGCCTTTAAGACAGCAAAGGATGTGTCGTCAAAAAACCTTGCTCACAATGTCTTACGTGTTGACGTAGTTTCAGTAGTTCGCGAGGTATCCCAACAATCGCTATGAAAAACCAATATATTCGCTCCAGGGTCATTCAATTGTGGCACGACGTTTTCGCAAATTTGCCTACCCACTGTATTTGGTGAACGTGCATTGCCTCTGTACATCTTAAAATTGCCGGGGCGTCCTAGGCAAGGTCCATTAAGCGTCCTAGGCACGGTCTGTACAGCATCCCTCCCCCGAAAAATACCCCATTCCGTTGTACATATGGCGTATATAAGGACGATTTTTGCATCATGCAAATTTTTAGATGAATACCGAGTTTGTTTGAACACAAAGTTCAACAAAATATTATCTGCACAAGTTACAAGCGTTACTGCATTCATATCAAGAAAAATTCTAGCATAGGCCTCAAAACATTGTTACAGTCCCGTTGCTACAATCTGGTATTGTAACAATCAACGAAGTTCAGTATGCACAACAAACCTTTGACTTTCGCGGACATCACAAAGTTGGTGATGGTGCGTATTACAGTTGGAAGCTGTTGGTTAAATAAATTGAGGTGGTGCGTCCAATAATTAAAAATCGAAACTTAACTGGTTAACTACGGTACTACAAACTCCAATAACGCTGATTGGCCAATAGCGACACATGGAATAGAATGGCCGATGAAACCTTGGATTCCTGCTTGAGTCTGTCGACTACCAAAATTAATGCGGACATTGACTTAATAACCAAAACCAAGAAACAATAATTTGTTTTGTTATTTTGTTGGCGAGTTGTGTACCTTTTTTCTAGCAGAAAATCTCTATTTTGAGTCACAAACAATGAAACAGAAAACTTCGAAGTGAAAATTACCCACGAATCCAACATTGCGTTAGGCGTACAGCAAACATTAGGTCTGCTGGAACAGCAAACCAGTCTCCGAATTGCAATGGGATTTCTCTTTGCGGCCCGCAAATATTTCCGCAAACCTTAATGTGGCCCTTTATGCCCGCAGTCTTGGACCACCCTGGCGTAGGACATTGGATTTGAATTCCATTCCGATGGACAGTTCCCGTTGGAGAATAATTTCAAGCGAATGATAAATTGTCCAGTAACTCGGCCGTCGGGCTAATATGAATGAGCCTAGTACGCAGAGGACTAACTGGCGCTATCATTGCTCTGTGACGTAGGTTACGCAACAATGGGTCAGTTCTCATGAGAACTTCTCATGCCTTGTTACGTAAATAACGTCAACGATAGTGTCAGCCAGAATGAGAGCAAATGGAAATTTCAGTGACGCAAGCCTCCAACGCTTGCATTTAGTCAGTATAAATCACGTGATATGCAATGGAGTATCTAGGGCAGGGCTACTCAATTATTTTAAGAAAGGGTCCAGTTACAAATGTCAAAACTTTTCGAGGTCCCGTCACTCCCATAAAATCATGCAAATGTGACACGTCTTGGATTTTTCTAACAAAAGACGTAATATGAGAATTTGATACGATTATACTGTATATAGATATACAAAATCCGGTAAATGGATACAGATATTAACAAACCCTGTCAGCGTTACTTATTGTTCTGCTGGTGGCAGGCGCGGATTTACCATTAGGCTAAAAAGGCTTAAGCCTGGGGCCCCCGATTTCGGGTGGCCCCAAAATTTTGGCAGCAAGGACAATTTCCAGCGTTTCTGCAAGCGCTATATTTGTATTTTTTGTTTTGGTTCAACGCACATTTTTTTACTATGCCGCTAACAAAAGATCTATGTAGAAGAATGAGCGCGAAGGATTGAAGTGAATGACGATGGCGATTCTCTTTTTCTGGTATTGAGAAATGGTTATTATCACATATAATGTGTGGAACAAAACGCCTGAATCCATTTTCAGATTACACGAGGCCAGTGAGGTACTCAATAAATATGTAATGGGAGTGTGGCAGGTCCGTAACCATAGGGCGAAGCCCCCCCTTAGCCAATTTTTCGCTCCCTCTGGAAAAATGTGATGGACATAGTTTAAAACCATTGGACACAGTTCAAAAAATTTGAACCCCTCAGAAAACTCTTCGCCCCTCCTGGTGTGCTAAGCTGGTTACGGGCCTGGAGTGTGGTCAGATTCACCGCTGCCTTTTTCGTTAGTTTCATTGTGACTGTTTTTGTTCCTGACAGTGCCGTAGCAGCCCAAATCTGCCCCCCAAAATGCTTACAGGGGCCCCTAGTGGTGATCCCTAAAAATATTTCGACATAAAGGCACATTCCGAGATCAAACGGCCTTCACAACAAAATATCCTAATTTTTTGTTGTTTTTTAATTTCACTATTTTTTTAGTTCCATTTACAGACACAATTTCGACAGAACCGGCGCCAGAAAATCTTCAGTGCCATCTAGAATCTGTTTGGTTAAAAAAGGTGATGCGTCCTAAAATCAAAATTTCATTGGTGAAATAGTCTATTAATGCCAATAATGCTGACGTTTTGACAGCGTTCCTAACCTAACCACATTGGGTGGCCGCAACATGATTTAGTGGAGGCTTTGACATGTAGGTACTCTGGTAAAGTGGCAGAGCCAGGAAAATCAAGAAATGAAAATTAATAGAAACGGTAATCTTAAAATTAGTTGATAAAGTAATGAGGGCATGCCTTGCTGGCCTTGACAACAGCACGTTATTGATGGACTTGTAAGCATCCTAGCCAGGCAAGATCCATTCAAGCGCCCACCAGTCCTATACAAAGATCAGATCCTTACTCTACATTCATCAAATTGTACATTGCGTAAATAAGAAGGAAGTCTTTGTACTTTACAAAAGTTTATTAGATCAATAATATGTGAATTTGAAATCAATAAAAAAAGTATTCACAAACCTGAAAAACTGCGTGAACGTGTCTTTAATTCACTTTCATCATGTTCATTCACTTTTGCTTGGTGGACATTCGTCACTTTCAGAAATACACAGTTGTGCATTTCCTGCCCCTTTCTTGGCGTCTCCTATGGCCTAGTGCTCTAGGCAGCCGCCTAGTTTGCCTAAATGTAGCACCGGCACTGTTCAGGCAATGTTATTCCAAAGAACAGTGGCAGGCACTGCTCCGTCTATAAATTACAGAACAGAAAAGGATACGGACTGATAAAAACTTCATTGATTTCTAGTGTTTCATATTAAAATTTAGAGGTTATGCTCTGAATTTTGGATCCCTTGTGACAGTGTGACCCCCAACTTGGGGTATGGAGAGAAGCTGACACGGCTCTGGTTCCTGATATCGAGGAAATTCAGAATATAGTAATATGTTTATGAATTGGAACAACTTGTTCAGTGAATGTAGCAAGCACGTGTAGTGGTATTTGTATGACATCAGTCGTCGGAAACCTTCAAGCGGTCCCCAATTTAAGATAGCCCAGGGTCCCGAAAATGAAAATTCGCCCCTGGCTGGTGGGAGCAATGGCATTTTTTGCTTCTTGGCAGTTACCTAAAGTTTTGTTCCAAGGTAGTGACAGTGAATAGATTGTAATGGTCAAGGTTTTATTCGTGATACAGATGCGATACTTGTTCTTTATGAGCTTCTTTTTTGACAGTGCGGACTGTTAGCAGTTAGCGGCGTTAGATGTTTAGGCCTGGAGGGAAAACGTAGCTGAAAAAGGTCCACTGCCCACTGCATGGGGGTTGCTAGCAACACTCAGAAAATCCTGAGAAATGACGGTGATTCCTGATTTGGATGGTTGTACTACTAAAACCCTAAATCACGAACAAATAGGCCTACTCCTAAAAACGCAAAAAAAACTACTGAAAACCAAAAGAATACTAAAACTGAAGTATAAGCGGGGGCTCGAGTTTTACAGTTACTGTAGCTGTCAGGAGGGAACAATTTGCCACTCCAGCAGCAGCAGGTAGACGCAAACACCGCAGGAATTTCCACTATTTGCGAGGAGTGGAAAAAATTTTGGAGATACCTTCCTGTGACAAGAAGTTCTCAGGTGTGCCATCAAAAAATATTTCTTTCACTGCTACATTCTATTGGAATTCAATTAATTCCAGTTAAGTTTTGGCTGCGTCCACACCAGAGGTGTCAAGCTGCCGGAGCTCCGCTCCGCCCCTTTCATCAGTGAATGCAGTGAATGAAGGGTCGTTGCCTACAAATATAAGCGAAGATGCCCAGCAGAGCTCCGGTAGCTATAAAACTTTCACTTCATCTTTGGTGCACACTTGTGCATGTGTCTTTTTGCTTCAGTTGAGAATTCGGTAATGTCTGTCAGTAAAATGGGTTTTGAGGAAAGAGCAACAACTGTTTTCGAAATGAAAGTCGCCAAACTGTTCGATAATGTTAGTGATCAACTTTTCAATAAGTTGAATATATTTGGAATCTTCTTGCTTTTATTTTCTCCAAATGCCTCGGGAAATGACTAAGTTCGTTTTGAATGACTTGTTTAAAGATACTAAACTTTTTCTGGAAAGGGTAAGTAATAGTGATCAAATCAATAGCAGTAGGCTATGTTTTTCTCACTGAAGTCAAGAGGATATTAGTCAGAATTTGGTTGTGATGAGCTTAACTCAGTGGTTATGCGAGTCTGGCTTTTAAAGAAATAAATGCTGTTTCAGTTCCTTACATTTACAAATTACAGTACTTAAAGAGCTGCAGCCCACTCGGACTTTACGAAATTTCTTCGATGGCCGCAAGAGTCCAAAGCTAAACACAATGCAGCAATCCAAAGACTAGGAAAGAGAACCTGATTTAGTCCTCGAAACAGCAGCACTTAGTATCTTTACCTTACCAGCTGGGCAAAAATATTAGCTCATCAAATAGATTTGTTAGTCTTGTTTAGATCTACCTTTTTCTTTCCAAATTTGGCTTTCTGTTCGATGTCTAAGGCCGCTGTTGCTGTCATTGTCATGACTATGAAAAACTAAAATATATGTGTGAGAATTTAGGATCTTCGTACAGGTCAGACGGAGATGGCAAACAATTATAATTGCTTACGAGGAGATTATAGTTTGCAAAACCCTAGTACAGTATTACTTCGTGCAACTTATCGCCTTCTGAAGACGTCCTGACATTCATTGTTGAATATAGTGTTGAAAGAGTCTTTCCAAATTGCTTGCAGATAGCGCTGACCGTGGCAGTATCTATTGCAAGCTGAGAGAAATTGATCCTTTCAAACCATGGTTGCGGAATCGGAGTTAAAATCTCCGACTCCAACTCCGATTTCGACCTTTCCATAATTTCCCACTCTAACTCCCGACTGCGATTCTTTAACATAACGTGAATGAAGTTTGGCTGTCAACAATCTTGTAGCAACTAGCAATCAATGGAAATTGTGGTACAGAGCAAGAATTCACTGTTTCAACAAAAGTTTAAAAACAATTTGAACCATTTCAATAGGAATTCCCAACTCAGGAGTGTGATGTAAAAAATGATTCAGTTGGACATCCGGAGTCAGAGTCGGACACAAAATCCGACTGCGACACCGACTCCGACTGTTCTTAGGAATCCGATTCCGACTTCACCCAAAAACCTCCGATTCCTTGCGACACCGACTCTGCAATCCTGTTTCATATCTCCGAGCCTCAGTGAGTCAGGACTCATGACAGATTGTGTGACCTGCACCTAGCTTCAAGGTGAGTATAGAAAGGGGCGAAACAGAGAAAGCTGAGTTTGATGAAACCATAGAGGAATTTGCTTCGATAAAGGCACGGAAAGTGTTGATTTTATTAGCATATATTTAGACAAGAAAGGGCTGGTTATATTGATGTTTTAATGGAATTGGTGGGCGTGTTGCAGACGCCCGAGGCTACGGTCCGAACATATAAATGAGAAAAAACTGTTCTTTTCAAAGATCGATTGTTTTTCTGTTTTGTCGTCGACTTCTTTCTAAGGAGCTTTCTATTTACACATATTGAAATTGTCTTCTTGACAACTAACAAATATTTCTTGCATCGTGCTTCACTGTTCTTATTATAAGTTATAAAACTGTATTTTCGTTGCAACAAATGAGCCAATCAGTCAATTACCTTCCTAAAGTCAATAGCGCAAGGCCACTCGGCCTCGCGAAACATTACCACCTGTCAGAACTCTCTGCTTTGATCACTTCACACTGTTGACAATCAAATTGCTGGCAGAATAAAAAGTACGGCGATTCGAGGGCAGACTATCTTCAGAGTCCCTTATTGGAAACGTGCGTTATTGGAAGAGGGCACGATTTACATAGCAAAGTGTTTTTAAGGTTCTGCAAACCTGCGATTTAGTTAGGCTCGCCAGAAAGTTTTAAGTCAGAGATCATTCGTCAAGCGCAATGTCTTCATGTCACAAAACTCTCGCTGTGGTTCGCACAAGTTCATATAGCGCTCAAAATAACATCTCAAAGTCCTCGCTGCACAGATTGTTTTGCATGATCTTTAGGAAAAAACCTTTAACAAACTCCAACAAGCATCACATATTGTGACCATGCGTCACAATAGGCGCAACGTTTGAGTTGAAAATCAAATACAGGCACCGATAACTTTTGCTATGAAAGCACTTGCTGCATTTTTCTGATTCGCAGCACCTCTGAAGGGGAAATTCGCCACGAGTAAAGAAGAGATCTTATAAGGTGTGATATCCGAAAAGAAATTAATTCGCTGGGTTGCTGTGCCCCTTTGAGGATGACAGAAAATTGTACCACTGTTTATTTGAAAGTCACTTTAACAAACCGCCTCAAAACTTTATCAAATCATATGTGGTAGATATATGCTGAACATTACCAATGTGGTAGGATTTTCCATGCAATAACGATCATCCTGTTTAACTAACTCACAAGCACGGCGTAAAATATTTACGCGCTTACCTCAGTAGGGATAAACAAACAGTCCTCAATGACATTAAAATTGTAACGGAAATGACATAAAAAAACGAAAATTCAGTATTATTTTGCCGTGATAGTTCAATGGTAGAATGTCCACCTCTCAACTTGAGGGTTGTGTGTTTGACCCACGGCCACTGCGAATCGTCGTAGCGCTTCTTGGGTTATCAGAGCGTTCACCTTAACCGCCCCGGCAAGAAGCAGATTTCAGTTCGGCCTGCAGCCAATTACTGTCATAAAAATCAAATTGAAAAATTTTGTCAATATGTATATAATTATTTGTATTCAGTCTTGCATTGAAAAGATGACCAGGGAATTTGACTTGAATAGACATCTCAGTTATGTTCTTTATTCCAGTAAAAATGAAAGTTTTGCTTCAATTGAATTACAGTACATGTTAACCACCTGGTCTAGTCGCTTCAAAAATGGTGACTTCTAGCCTTGGATTTTGATGTTGATGGTACCACACGAAGTGTAAACAAACAAACCCCTCAGAATAAACGATAAACCTTTCAAATGTGCTGCTGTTATTCCCATGAGAAACATTTCGCTGACGCTCTTTTGTCTGGGGGTAAAAGAGAAATCAAAGACTCTACAGAGGTCAACGATCTAAGCAGTATAGCAGGGTTTCTCAACCTGTGGCCATGACCCACTAGTGAGTCACGGAATAATGGTAAGGGGCCACGGCCTGATCTTGTTGAAATTGAGCACAGTAGGTTTCTCAAGTTTAATGTTTTAATCGAAAATGTAGGTAGCTCTTCAGCGACAAACGTCATAGTATGGTCTCTGGTCATTATGTTTTGGAAATTATTGCAACATGGAAATTTATACATAGTCTACCACATTGTGCGCAACATGCAGTTATTGAAGGCATTTTGAGGCAGACAGATGACTCTTGTTGGCATCAAAACGAAATTTAGAAGGCTTAACGTGGAAGACGACTTTATCTGTGTATTATCACGTATTGAGCCTCGAATATTCATTGTCGTGTCCGCTTTTCCTCTAGGGAGGGTCGCGGGGCCAGCAGCTGTAGCAGGATTCAAGACTCAAAATACCGCACAGTCAACAGCAATCTGAGATAGTTCTGCTGGCTTCACACCAAGACGTAACCAAGCAAGGTCGGAGATACGATCGCTCCACCTGGTCTTTGGATGAACTCTTGGCCGCTTTCCCATGGGTTTAGCCAGCAGGGCTTGCTTTGCCAGATCTTTCCCGGGACATTCTGGACACATGGTCGAACCAACCTAGCTAGGATCCTCGATTCGGAGTAGAAGTGGCTGACATTCAGCGCTTTGCGAATTTCACAGTTGCGCACCTTGTTGCGAAGTGTCACACCGTAAACTCTTCAGGGATGCCCGATAGCGGGGGCACTGCCCCCCTGATATTTCAAAAGGGTGACAATTAACGAGGAGGTTCTTTTTGGTAACAGTATCACAGATAATTTTACGGTTTATCAAGATAAACTTTGAACAATTTATTGCAGCTCTTCGCCCACACAGAAAATTCCAAATTGTTTTCTATAATTTCTGTTATTACTTGAGGTCAACATTGTTGCTGAAGAGAGACAAGCATAATTGGTAAATTTTTTTGTTTTTTAAAAGTTTCCATTACGCTCAACTCTTTTATTTTCCCCATTCCCATGCCGCTGTTCCGGCTTTGGAGCTCTTCGCAAAACATTTATGCTTCTAACTACGCAACATATCTGCTTCTGCCACAAACACCCTGAGCCTCGAATATCTATGCTTCTAACAGCAAACAGGCTCAGCCTTCGCATTTGACTGCAGCGCACATTGCTGTATTAAAATTTGTTTATATGTCTGCTCTGTGAATGTGCAACGGTTTTCGCCTTGCACAGTCGTTGGGCCACGGACCATATGTTTGCTATTATTTGGACCAAATGCTTGAAAAGATTGAGAGCCCCTCAGAGATGTAGTGATAACAAAAAAGGTGTGGGAACGCATCCAAAAAAATAGCCATTTTAAAAGAGATTCCAACTCATTTTAAAGCGAAACGTGCAAAAGGTGTGGGAACGCCGTTCCCACGCATTCCCGCCCCACTACACCCTTGGAACCCCTAGTTTAATCACACAAAAAATCATTTTTTCTCAAATAAATTAATCTTCACACGACTCATAACTTCCCAAAGCCAACCATTGCTAAATGCATTGTGAATAGCTTCGTTGTCAGCGTTGCCTTTGCAAGCTGATTGTTGTGCAGGTAACGTCTGCTGAATCCACGTTGATTGTAAGCATTTTTAGTATAGCCTAGTAAAACATTATTCAGGAAAATTAAGTTGTGGACCAATTGCCTTGCTAGAGGTTTTAGCCAGGGTGGGAAACGTAGCTGAAAGAGACCCACTGGCAATCGTAGGGGACCCCCGCCAACATTCAGAAAAAAGTTTAGGAATGAAAGTTTATCGGGATGTGGATTTCTATATACTAAAGCCCGAAACCACCGGAAAACAACAGTCCAGAAACTTCCGAAAAACGCAAAAAACAACAACTTACTGAAAACCAAAAAAGTACTGAATACCGAAATATAAACAGAATGGGGGATCAGTTTTTGCATTTACTTGTCAGGGGAGAGGTTCCCACCCTTGTACCCCGTCAGTCACACCACTGTTGTAGACCTGTGTTGTATTCTTTCACTGTACAAGAATAGAATAACCGGTATGCAATCATATCAAATCGTATTCGTAGGCCACGCCTGTAATATCCAGTGTGTCTTGCATCAGAGTTGTCCAATGAAAACACGAAACTTTACACCATTGCGAAATCCAGTTATTTAACGAATAGCACTATGCCCAGTGTTGGGCCTCCGCCCAATTGTGGGTCGTTCGGCACTTTTCATTGGGGCCGCGCAACCCTTGTGGGCTGTGCTTGCTGCGCTGGTTGTGTGGAATCAAACATGGGCTAGTGTAGCAACAACTATATAGAACATTAATTGTTTGACGTTAACACGGCATTGACGTTGTCATTATAGGGTTTATTACAGTGGTGCCGAACCAGTACGATCGCGGTCTACCGGTAGACCGCGGACTGTTTCCAAGTCGACGGCGAGAACTTTTGGAAAAATTTAATTTGTTTTTCTACAGTGGCTTCTAATTAATATGTGGCTTATAATCATTGTAAAAATTTCCTCGCTGAGGCAACGTGGCCCAGCACTTGGATTCAATAACCCCTTCTATCGAAATAAATCCTTTGCCAGCAAAGAATCAGACACTAAGATCTTACAGAGTATATATTTCGCCTACGAAGTAGGCATCATCAGCTCTTATTCAAATATAATCTTTTTTCAATAACCATAACCCTAAAAATGGAGGTCTTTTCATCAACCCCTCAGGTTTTCAATGACCCCTCATAATGGAGGTCTCCTGCAGTTGCCGCCCACGTGTCGTGATGGCGGGATAAAGTGATGTGCTGGTTACTGAGACTAAGGAAAGCTGTTAGTTTAGTATATGTTACGTGTTACGTTAGTGAGCATTAAGATCATCACATTTTAGAACTGCGTGTGTAGGCTATATGAGCGCATGCTCTCAATTTAATGCGTTGATTATGGCGCTTCGCAGGTAAGTTGACGCACATGGATACAGATGCTTGCGTGCGCAGTGCTCAGAAAGCCAACAATGATATTGGTGTGTTTTTGCACATGTTTGGGTATGTTGCTAACTAATGATAAGCTGTATTTTCGGAAGAACTGTTTCTGGCTATTTGTGCATTAGGCGCCATAGAAGGCTGCTACACTCCAACAACTGAGAGCTTTGAGCTTTAAATTGTGTGCATCCTTAAAAAAGTTATCGCATCCATACTAGCAGCTAGCGGTCAGAGTGGTTATTTTTTTAACGTTAACATAGCTGAGACAAAACGAGCCAAGATCAACCATTTCCAACCCAGATGAGAGGAAGATCATTTTTTGTTTATTCTCATTCAAAACCTGTTTGTTTGATTTGCAATGCAATGGTAGTGCTGACAAAAGGTGGCCTTCTCACAGAATCCGGTTACGGCTTACGAACCGGCTTATGGCCACGGCAGTCATCACACATGCAGCAAAAACGCTATCGCCGACAACCACGGCAATCCAGCTTACTTAAACCAATTTTAAGTAAGCCGTAAGCCGTTCGAAACCGAGAAAATTCAGCCGGATACGGCCAACGGAGCATGTGTAAAGATTGCCGTTGGCCATGAGCCGGTTCGTAAGTCGTAACCGGCTTCTGTTGGAGCGGCATTTCAAAACACCGCACGAGAGCTACGAGAGGGATTTACTTGCCCAACGCCTTTACATGCCACAAAAATTCGAGACTTGAAAACACAGCTTGCAGCACTCAGCACGGCAGTAAATCTTCACCAAACCCCAGAACCCAGAATCAGGCCGTAACTATTGCTTCCTGTCGCGTCTGTCACGTCCTTTGTAGACACAATGAGCCATTCGAAGATAGAGATATTTTGAAGAAAGCCTTTTTTGCAGCAAATAGCCTTTTTGAAAACTTCAGCAATAAAACATAGATCGCGAAGGCCATAAAGGAGTGCAACTCTCNCACAATCTTCTACAAGGCAATGCGAGGGAATAGTTATGCATGTGGAAGANCAACTGAGGAAGGACATTGACACGTGTGAGTGCTTTCCTCTCCAGTCTGACGAGATGGTGGATGTGGCACAATTGTGTGTGTTTTCATCAGGATGGGATTTAAAGACATGAGTGCCAAGGAAGAGCTACTCACCATTTTGTCATTATAAGGACACGCCAGGTGTAAGATTGAGGTTATTTTTAATGCTTTTGTGGTGGGACTTATTATCGAGACAAAACTGGAACTCTTCATTCGGTGGTGGTGACATTGCCGCCAAAGTCAAGTCCCTTTTCGACTTGGAAAGCTCCGCTTTGAGGACAAGGTTCAGATTTTGTAAAATGGCATTGTGATCAAAGCCAAATCAATATCCACTCATACTAGAGAGCATCCAGTGCTCTGGGAACTACTGGTGGCGGAGACGTATCCCAATTTCAGAAGATGTGCAACTTATTTGTGCTAATCTGCTTTCTCACACATGAAAATCAAAAAGTCCAGGCACATATCAACAATGACTGGTGACCACCTTGTAGCTTGCCTACGCCTTGCAACCAGCCGCTACACTCCTGACTACGAGAAGCTAGCCTCCTCCTCCCAGTGCCAGGTCTCCC
>JGI24159J19872_10005521_pt1 | contig 16356 bp, 16 predicted proteins | sample Ectturendosymbi4_FD_19872 | JGI IMG/M metagenome (IMG submission 19872) | reverse complement strand
AGATAAGTCATGTCTGATACGAAAAACTACAAACCCTGAATTTTGAAACAAATCCCTTCACTGCCAGTTGGATAATAAATCGAAATGTGAGGAAATGTATTGAGTTGAAAATATCTAGTTTCATAATAGCCACATTGGAGATAACGAGGCATTTTAAAACAATTAGGGCAAAAGTTGACAAAAGATCATGTCTAATGAGGGTAAGTTTTACTTCCTTCTCCTACTTGAGATATGGGTATCTGACGGGCAAGATACTCTCTTTTGCATCATCGTCAACACTACAATAATTCCACATGATGGAAATTTCCAAAGTCAGAAGCGCGTGAGCTTGTTGATAATTGAAACGATTTATGCACCTAGCTCACCCTGTATACTACCCGTCTGTTATACTATCAACATGCCTACTTATCTAAATATACCTGTAAAAACTGTTTCAGGTTTTCTCCCTGTTATGGGACAGACACTGCTCCAGGCGCTCCCATAAATCCTATTATGACTTATTCTTCCCTAAGATTATAATCAATAAGTGACTGGATCATCATATTCACATTTCTTCTTAAGCAATAAATTATGCTTCTAGTCACTTTAACATTCAATTACAATGCTTCTTACACTTACTTTGAAATGTGAATACATTTCCCTTTCTCTCTATATCAACAAGGACAGAATTCCGGCGGATGTTCCATGGTTTTGGGCATTTTAAAATGGGTTCCCGAACTGAAAAATGGACTGGCCGACATGTGTGATTGGCCACCCCGAAGGTAGGTGCTCTAAACAGGAAAGCGTCTAGCGTCGCATTGGGATGTGCTCTGGTAAAGGTTTCAAAGGGTGTATTCAGTCATTAAGGTTGCTAGGTCAGACACACGTTTCACCGCTACAGCGGCATTTATATATCGCTAAAACCAAAGTCATCTTCATTTTCGTCACGGTATCCTGCAACAGAAAAACAAGGACAATCATAAGGACAGTCATGTGACAAGCAATCTTTGTCCTAGTCAAAGTTTTCATAGACGGGGTGTCTAAAATGTTAAGTAATAATTGTCAAATTGCAATAAATTCTTTTAAAATGGATTCCTAGCAAAAGCATTGACACTTATACTGAAACTAGTTCTGACAAGATGTTTTTATTCCATGGAGACAGATGGTGTTTTAAAACTAGTCTTAGCCAAAATTAAATTAAGCAACGGTTCAAGGATATTAATCCAATTCTTGACCAAGGCTATTTGCATTTGTGTAGAAAGGGACACATAGGAACCAAAACATTTCCAAGTTTATTCGACTTGAAAATCTAAACGAGCGTTACGGAAAATACAACAACTAAAAGTTTAATATACTTTGCAGATTCAAAAGGAATGGGTACAGTAGAGAATTACCTAGAGAAACTGCAGCAAAATAACATTTTTCAAAGTTGCAAAAGTCTGCACTTCCCGAAACTAACAGTGGTACAACGTCTTGACGTTAAGACGGTTTGCCCTTCAAATGATTCCAGAATAAAAGTATACATAGTCCAATTTGGAATGCGTACAGTGCTGTGGCGTATTTACGTTTCACTAAAATATTATTTACTTCAAAAATTAACACAAAGAATCCCAACAAATGAAAATTCACGGTCAATACGTACAAATGATTATGGCTAAAGGGTGCAGGAGTCTGAAGTAAAACTCCTGGAAAAGCGTGCAGTATGCCAGAAATGAATGTGGATTAAGGGACGACACAAAATAAAACAACTCAACGGTAAGCTAGAGAAAAGTCACTAAACCTGTAGTACTCGACTTTCAGAGAGAAGAGGCAAGAAAGACTGTATTTTGAAACTTCTGAGTTTGATTTTCAGAATCCCCAGTAGGGTGAATAGGGTATTCATATAGGGTATTCATTCATATAGGGTATTCTGAATAGGGTATTCATATAGGGTTTGCATCGCAAACCTGAACAATCATGAACAAACATAAACGAGGTAAAACGTTAACTCTGACTAAGATATTAAAACAAAAAGCAACAAGAATTCCATCTAACTCAAAAGAGACTGAGTTCTCAACCTAATCCCCAAGCAAAGCTGATACGTTAGGTGAACAATTAGAAAAAAACAAGGACTACAGAAGAGGTGTCAGATGGCATAAGACAATCTCCTGGGTACACGACCCAAAGAACCGAAATTTCCTTAACTACGAAGAAACGATGAATAGGCAAAACCGGACGTCAATGCTCAAAAAGAGAGAATTACCAAAGGACATCCGGAATGGGGTCGTATGCAAGAAAATTACGCAAACCCCCAAACCTGACATATGTTACTACAAGGAAAAGAAATGAAATAGTCGAAAATCACAAAATTTTCCTCAATGGATTCCTTAAAGTGAACTTCAAACAGAAACTGCGGATAACAGAGGTATTCATGCATTCCCATGTCAAAACAAAGCATATGACATTATCTAAACTTCAATCAAACCCTTAATGTTGACCTGACGGAACAATTCTTTCAGTGGATATCCATTAGTTACGAAACTATAGAATTTTAGAAAATAGTCTTATTTGAGGAGAGTAAAATGTCAAATCAAATTTCATTTGTTGGCATGTTACCTCCAGGTGGCATGAACGCGACGATGTGCAACAATGCAATTTAGTAAGCGTGTCTGATATAAAACTATAGTTGGCTCCGATTGTGAAATGTAAACTAAGAGGTAGCTAGGAAAAAATACTGGTGTAAAATTGAAACTGTAAAAATTCGAAATAGGATGATATCATGGCGTATATCAGTTAGAAGCAACATTTCAATGTAAAGTTGAGCAAGGGTCTAGGTTGTTATTCATTTGAAGTTCGCTCCTGCCAAGGTTGAATAAGGAAAGAATGTGTCAATATAATGGTTGGGTACGACATCTGTTCAAAACATCTGGCGGGAAAATATAGTGATTAGATGAGTTTCGTTTATAGCATTCTTGGAGATTGTAAGCAACCTTTTATTTTTTGCAGAGAGTTCATGATTTGAATGGTTCTCAGGAAGCACGTGAAAAATGATTATGTCAGAGAATTAATATGGGGAAAAGTTGTGTTTGGCTTCCGTCTGCCGGGTTGTTTCCAATCTGACAGTAATCATCGAAATTCTAATATTAGAGAAATCTGAGGTAAGGTACTCCCCTTTGGAATTCGAATTATTGATCAGACTTTCCTCTTAATGGGAGGTGATGCAATATTCCATCATCCGGGGAATCCCACCTGTATCGACTATATAAACCGAGCCTTTAGGGCTGGATTCGATACTTGAAGTTGACCATCGGCAAACGGCGATTAGTGGTAAGACATGCGGTTGCTATCAATGACGCTTAGCGAGGAAATCCTTCAGCGTGAAACCATATTAGCCCTGTATGGTTGGTATCTTAACCCTATTTCTGCCCTGGAACAAGCGGAAGACAAATTCGATTGCGAGTGGAGCATTGCTTCCCCCAGATAATGCGCCGTTTCATTAGGTGTAGTTTATTGGAAGAGAACAGCAATATCATAACCGGATCTACATTCGTTTCGAGTATCCAGTTCCAAATTAACTCCACGCTCGTGTCGCCTGGGATCGATATCGATTGCTTAAAGACCTGGAACTCTCTGNGGGCCGTTTTATTGAAACGGATCTACCATCGTCAAAATTTGGGACATATGATCTTTCCTTTTTCTTTGTGTGGATTTTCTTTTCGAGTTAATTTCCTATCCTTTTCAAACTAATTTCCTGTTTTTTGTGTCAAGTAAATTTCGTTGTTCTTAAAATAATTGGTTAGATTCTACCTACTTTAACTCAGAAATTGGGCCTGGTATATGAGGGAAGAAACTCTTATGGTGACCGTAATCAAGCCGCAAGTATTGAACATATAAGTATAGAAATAATGCGGGTAATACGCATCTTTTTGACTATTCATAATGAGGTCTGGCAAAGCCTGCCATAGAACTGTTCGATGTAATAATAAATCACTACAGAATGCAAAACAGGATTTTAACCCTTATCTACAGATAGATTTGGGATACTGACTACTGCGAGGTACAACATGCTGTGAAGGTGTAAAGCATTTGTCATGAATAGCATTTCATAAGAAAGTCGCCATTAGTTATCTGATGCAAAGATATGAAGATTATGTATTCAATACTTATAGAAAGAGTTTCACTACTCCGTAATTACCACTTCGGCGCTAAGATAAATTTATCAATCAATTCCCCACACCAAGTAGAGACTTCAAGTAAACACTTAGAAGAAACACTAAAGATAGAAGAGATACCAGATACTTCAAAACAATCAACAAATCGTATGACCCAGGAACAGGATTTTGTATAATCACGAGAAGAGAGTCAAAAACCAAACCCGACATTAAAAAACTTGACCGGAAAAGCAATCCAGTTGACGAAATAGAGTCGGCAATTCAAGAAGCCCAATTAACTATTGGTGAATTAACTGAAAACCAACTCCTATCAAATCTGATGAAAGAGATTTTAAGAAACTATGTGCCTAGTGTATATTATGTGAAAATTGCTGGGATCAATATCGCGGAGATGTTGCAAAAGATTCCAGAAACTTGGAAAGAATGTGGTTCCCATGAGACCACATTACTGAAGATGCATGAGAAATAACTATGATAAAACACTATGGTCATCATGCACCGGTTAACAAGAAGAAAGCCAGATATCATATGAGATTGTGCTATTATTGCAGACAGAAAGGATGTCCAGCAAAAGACTGTATATGGAATAACCCAAGCAACTCAAGTGAAGTACAAACAATGGCGAGTCTAGGTGACAACCAGGAATAATTTATTAAAAAGTGTCTATAATCTGTGTTGATGACACATGAAAGATAAAAAGCTAAAGTGCGATCTTCTAGAGGACTAGACTTTAATGTCCTCCTTTTAAAAGAACAGAACTAAAAGTGTCTTCCTCGTAAATATTAAGAAGTTGCAAACAGAATAGCGACTTAAAAATGGAACAAGCATTCGCCAAACCTGACCGATCAACCCCACGCAGAAAGACGCTCTCGAACGTTGACAGCGATCACAATCCTGTCGTGTAAAGTGATTTTCTTGATGCATTCCTAACAATTGAATAAAAATTATTGTCGAGGTCGATAAGCTTTTAATAGGAATCAATGGTTTTCCTATAACAGTAGTAAACGTTTACAAATTTGGTGTTTATTTTACGATTGATTCAGAAAAATGAGATAGGAATGCTTACTAATGTTCAAAGCAAGGTGATAGTCTATATGAAATCTTGGCAATCAATAATCTCATACTCTCTTTTAGGACAAATGTCAAGTTCGTGTGTACGAGGCTCACACTGGAATATGACCTCTTTCTTTGATTTCGCTAAATCGTGCAATAGGTCTTGATTCTAAACGGTTTCAATGAATGGCCCATAATTATTAAAACCAAAAGATTCCCAACTATGATTTCATATTTATTATAAAGTACTCTGCTAGCATTCCAATGTCTTAAAAGACCATGTTACAATCTCCCTTAACTATATAGGGTTCAAACATCAGCTTAAAAATATTTTTTATCTTCATTGTATGTCCTACTTGCTAAACAGGGTATGTTGCGGGAAGGATTCTTTTTGGACTAACAATGAACAGACATTAAAAAATAATGTTTCCACTTCATTTTCAGAAGGCTTTGTCTGATATAAAGAAGGGACGGGTGTCAAACCCTAAGTAACAAAAGTGACTGACTGAATTCCTGTCCCTTTCTGCGTGTCCCACAACTGGGGTTTACTTCAGAAAAATTTTGGTCTTGAGAACAGCCTTCTCATGCACAACAGGATCGTCATTTTTATCCAACAGTTTAGTTGGATTTCAAGAAGCAGCTTTGGTTAAGTGAGGACTTCGATAAAAATCAAATCGTTATACTGGCCTTTAAACACAACTCATTGCTTAAATTAAGAAACTGGTTACAATCCTGAATCTCACTAGGCCACATGTTTTAGGCTGACAGTTGTCCAAATAGATTGTCTTAGCCGAACCAAGCATTGCGTTATTCTCGATGTTTTTTCCTAGCACAGGCGCGATTAAAAGTAATTCAAGTGTGCCTTTTATCTTTTTGCCTCTGTTCAGCCCACGGCTGGCTGTCTATATAGACAGAATCAAAACCACAAGGTCTCGTATGTGTTGTATCCATGGGTATAATTCTATCCATTCGGCCATTTGGTAACATACCCATAAAAAACATCAATGAAAGAAAATAAGATTCACAGTAAACATTGTCAAAATTCATGTCTGATTTGTGGTTAATCTTGCAAAGAAATTTCCATTAACTTCAAAACATATATCGGTGGGCGCTATGTGGTTCTTGTAGACATACTAGCATAATCATCGGGCACTTCCAGTTTTGTGAACTGGTGCATAATATTTGTCCAACAAACAAAAACGTGCTCTTATGGAATCAATGTCACACGAAGTCCATCAATAGTCGCATCTTCTTCCTCAGAAGATAACAAACAAGACACACAGTTTCTCTTTTTAACGAAGACATTTGTTGGGAAGTGTGATGTACGCAAAGAATTCACACCAACTTGAATTTTTTAGGTAATTTTCCAGAGGTTTCCATACGAATGGTACCTCTCTTCAGAAAGTTGTACAATTCAATACTAGAATAGTGGACCATACCGCACATGTGTTCAGGCTCTTTTAAAGGTTGAGGTGCCATAATGAAATAACAGTCTACTGTCTCATGGTTAAAGCCTGGTGATACTTTGGAACAATACCAAGGATCTTGTTGCTGGGGTTTTAACTCCAGGTGATGTATAAGATAATTGGTAATCTTTTGTTGTGGTTCTTCCTTGGTGGGTATCTTAAATCCTTTGAAAACTGGATAGTAAAACAATTCAATTCTTCTTGCATTCATGTACGATGAGACGGTATATGCAAAGAAGGCACGCTTTCGTCCCGATTTCTATCCCACAAATTTTTCACTCCTTTTTGGAAACTTATTTAGTTTCGAAACACAACCAAACTCCCTGTGCTAGTTTTTTTCTAGAGAAGAAAGAGAAAATGAACAAAATTAGAAATTGAAATACACTTAAGAAAAACATACTGGAATTCTGAATTCTAATCACGATAATTTATAGGAACGAAGGTTGACCGTATTTCTTTTAATTTATATCTCCCTGAGGCATCGCAAAACGCTAAAGGCGCTTATCAAGGTATAATTTTCACATTGTCATGAATTCAGTTGTAGTAATAACCCAAGATGTCACACTCCTTCCCAAACGACTGGGGGCAACATTGTTCACGATCCTTGCTTCCTAAATACTCAGTGTAAGCATCACGATCTTATAAAAGCAGTATCAACAGTAAAACGTCACAGACGGATAAAAATAAAATTTGCCAAAATGAAGAAAACCTTTGTCAATTCTTCCTAGTTATCTAAAACATCTTTCGAATAGTTTGGAAAAATTCTTATTATACCAAAGCTTCTACCAATAAATACGAAATTCTACAAGTATNAATAACATGTGAAAGCAGTTCTTCAAAACCGGTATAATATCAGAGGTTACCATATTTTAAACATTATGCTCCGTTACCANCTAATTAAATTGTNAACGCTCTCATAAGTATTTATGGTTATAGGATTGTTTTTCAGATACTCCCATAGCCAGTATAATTGCCAGCGAAAATTCTTAATGTCTATAAGCTTAAAAAGAGAAACATAAGACGGAAATGAGCAACGAAATTCGTTATACACTAGTTGTTTGAGCATATTAAATAGTATCAGATTGTTTTGTATGAGTTTTATTTTTATGTACTTACCGTATCCTTCGGGTTTAACAACTCGCAATTTCCCTTAGCAGATATTCAAAGCTACGGTTCAACAAAACAATTTAACAGAACATCATACCAAAAAGGAACAAGAAGCTGCTTGAAACATTCGATATCTTGAAACCTTTCCTTTTACGTTAACCACGCCTTTGCAATGTCATACATTATCAACAGCTTGTCAACCCGCAGCACAGATCCTTTCTTAATTAATTTTGTATAAACGATGGGTAATCTGACTGGGTCAGCTAGGGTAAATTAATTAATATCTCTATCTATCATCGAGTAGCTGTCTTTTTTAATAGGTCTGTCCCCTCATGAGTTGTTGTTCTTCTTTTAAACTCATTTTAGACTGAATTGTTATATATTGTGCTGTCATGATAATGCTTTAATTCGTCTAGGTTTCTGAAACGAAATACATCATTACCTATTATCCTGTCTTTTGATTCAGATGATACTTCACTGAAACCGTATATGAATATCCTGAGACTAATTATAGCGTCAAAGCATCTATCTGCGCATATCTTGTTATTGTTCACTGTCCTATCATTTACAAGTTCCTATTGGCTCTTCTAGTATTTTTGCTCAAAATTGTCAGATGTATACACAAAACATAAACGAATACGCATTCAAGTTCAACTATTTTGCTAAAAACATCAATACATGAGTAGTAGCATGTGAAAGCCACACTATGCACTTATCTACTGGGGAAACATGTTTGGTTAGACTATTATTCCCCTGTAACAGATGTATGCACAAATCAATTGTGACCATAAATTTTTTACAGCAAAAACCCATCACCTAAAGTTCAGACAATGTACGTTTTATACCTTTTTCTTATCTTAATTAACAATATAGTCACTTTTCAACTTGATGCACTAGTCCAGTCTAAACCACGTTGTGTTTACAAATCGATCAAGGTATAGATGTACTTGTAGGTGTCTGTTGTTATAGAAATATTTACTAAATATTCCCAAAACCAAATTACTTGCCAGCAATAGGATTAATATTTACAAGTTCGAGCAGTGGTCGAAATGTTTGAAAGGAATCTCGAAATTTGCTATATAATTTTCGTTTGAACACTGAAAACAACACTGGGTTATCATCCAAAAGGTCTAATTCTAAATTCTTCTCCTACAGCTGATCTTCCAGCACCTATATAGGGCACTTGTCCCAATCGAAATTCTCACTTCTCATCACTTGTAAAGCATGGGCTAATTTGCCAGTCAATGAGCGTTCTAGTTCAAGGCCTATAACTGCTTGAGCTTCAGATTTCGTACAACCAGTATCCTGCAAATATAATTCTCAAACAGCGTCTTTAGGCTGGAGTCGGCTAAATCATTTTCAACAACTTGACAAGCTCGATCCATATGATCACTAAAGAATGGCTCAGGTGTCAACACAATAGATAGAGTCATTTCCATGATTTCCGCCGCGCTTGCTCCTTCAACTATCAACTTTTCTATACAACGCTTTGTAGCATTAATAGTCATTTTGACTGTATAAGTCCTCAAATGATCTATACAAAAGTATTTTACAGTTAGAATTTACTCCTTTGCTTGCTCTGTGACTAATAAATTTAACTGTGCTTTACAATCAGTTTAAACATTGATTAATATTTGCAACCACTCATAAGTGTTTTCATCTATCGGTGTATTTACAAGAAATTCCCAGAGCCGCACGACTTGCCATTGAAAATAGTGTATGGTCACATACTGAAGAAGCAGGCAATACCAGAAGAAGGAGCGCTGAAATTCCTTGTACAATTTCTGCTTAAACACTTTGAAAAGTATGGGGTTTTGTTATAAAATGTCTATCTTCAAACCCTTGGCTTGCAACTGGTCTTGTAATCTTATAATAGGACATTGAGGCTAATCAAATCGCACAGATTTAATGTCCTGCAATATACAGTCTATCTGGTCAAACAGCAGCTCATCCTCTTCTGACTCAATCGACATAGCCTCCAGTTTGGCTTCTGTCACATCAATACATTCCAAAAAACTCGCAAACCAGTTCTCCGCGCTTGACCTTGTTGTTTCAACTTGGCCAACACAGTTTCTTTGAAAATTTGTGGACAGTCAGTATCCAACCAGACAGTCGGAGTCAACACAACAACATCAGAAACATCAACACCTTTAGCTATCAGGCTTTCTATACAATTTTCGGTAGCTTTTACCGACATTTTAATTGTGACTGACTCAAATTACTCTCAACAAAAATTGTTAGTATTCACCGTGACATCCTTTACCAACAATACCCTTATTCTAGAGTCCAGTCAGCACAATTAATTGACCAAGTTTCTTAATAGGTTAAAGCTTACAAATAAGGTTTACGGACACCAACGTTCTTATAAAATTATTCTATCTGTTAGGGTGTTGGATGAAACTCTGATTGATAAGTTCATGTTCTAGCAGACGCAGCGTATCCGGACCTGCTTTATTTTGGCCAGTTATATTCGGTCCCTTTATAGCCGTTTTGTAATCATATTCATCATTAGGTTGAGTAGTTAAAATTGCTTTCCGCACCTCTTCATAAGTTTGGTCATCTGTGGGTCTTTGCTTTATCATGATCCACATTGTATTGACTTGCCAAATGAAATGGGCAGGAACAAGAAGGGTTATCAAAGGGCGATATCGTTTTTTGAAACGGCGATGCAATTGTCTGTGATGAATTTCAAATAATTCTGGCTTGGTCTTCAAGTAATCTGAATCCAAATCAATAGTTTTCAAGGCTTCACTCAGCACTACTTCTGGGTCTTGCATCCAATTAAAGTGCAGGTTACGAAGAACATGAAAGCATTTTTCTTGTGCATTAGTCATTTTTATCGTGTGCCTACAGCATTATTTTTAAGCCTTAGATTTACTGAAAAGAACAATGATAGTTTCACAAACATAAGACAACAACGGTAAAAAGGAGAAGGTTAACAGAGCATTTGGTATACATTCTTTACATAGATGAACAATCTCAAACCATAGCTCAACTCAGAACACAAACAGAAAATCATAAATACCTATTTAAACCTTAAAAACATTTTGAGAAACACATTGTATGATATCAATTCTCTTCATCAATCCTAGTAACTGCTTTACTCTACAACACAGTTTCTAGTAATATACAACATTCCTTTCTTAGCCTGCTATTAAATAATACTTTCCAAATAATACCTAGTTGCCATTGAAAATCATATTTAATCATCGTATCTATAAATATACGATATTTATAGAACTCATTTATTTGAAATTTTCTGCTAAGGCGCTTTTTTAAGGTTATTAAACAAAATAGGTTCTCCTTTAAAAAAGTCTAACTGTAATCCTACCATCTCCAACTCTTCTTTAAATACTTGTATAGGGCTCCTTCTCTAAGTGAACGTTATCCTATACAATGCTTGACCTATTCTTCACTTTAGATGGCAAACGACTATCGAAAAATCTGCTTCAACAGATTTTTCGACAGTCGTTTGCCATCTAAAGTGAACTGGTACCACGAGGTCTAAAATTTGGCGATACTTTATTTCCAAATTTCGACATAGCTTTTGGTGAAAAACTTTAAATAGTTCCAAATCGGTCTCCAAATATTCAGATTCCCAACCAATTGCCTTTAGTCTCTCATTCAAGACTACTTCAGGGTATTTAGCCCAATGAAAACGTAAGCTACGGAGAACTTTAGAACACTTTTCATGCGCAGCAGTCATTTTTATCATTACTTATTTATTGTCTCACAACCCTATGATAGCCAGAATAAATACTCGTGAATTCACAGGTTAAAAAATTAACGATAAAAAGTGTTACAAAAACATCCAAGATACATTCTTTACTAGTAATAACTATTTCTTATTATAACTCAATCCATAACTCAAGCAGAGACTAATAAGTTATTTAAAACTTTAAAACATTTTTATAAGATACACTGTAAAATAGCAGTCATTCTGGTTAAACTTTACAACCTCTTTGTTATATAACAATGTTTCTAGTAACCCATAACTTTCTTCTCCTGGCCCTCAAGCATCTTATTTTCTTGCTCTAAGGGTGTCAAATTCCTAAAGGATTTGTAAACAAGATCATTATCTTTTGATTGTTTAAGCCTTGTGTCAAAGGCGAGTTTTTCACCAATTTTTCTGGAAATAGATTTTTTTCTAGGTTGTACTATTGTGATAATCTTTCTTATCTGCTCATAAGTTTGTCCATTTCTTGGTCTACACTTCAACATTTTCCACATAATTTTTATTTGCCAGACGAAATGTGCAGGACTATAAAATTTAATAATCCATAATATCGTTTGTTTAGTTTTCTATACAGCTTTCTCCGAAATACTTCAAATAATTCAGGATTATTTTTGAGATAATCAGAATTTAAACCAACAGTTTGTAGTTTTTCATTCAGTATTACTTCTGGATTTTGAACCCAGTTAAAACGTAAGAATCGTATTGTTCTGAAACATCTATCATGTGCGTCTGTCGACATTTTTACTATTACTTGCTACTTCTGATACATACAAAAGATCTGTAAAACAAAATAAGAATTCATAAACTAACCATTTGTTTCCATATCATGACAAATCTTTTCTAATAGACGTCTGATCTAGTGACTTTTATACTCCAATGTAATTCACACCTATTCTATTTCTGTTTTCAGCATACAAGACTCTGTTCTGTCTAGGCTTCCTATCTTCTGTGCTAATTCACACCTTCCAAAGTTATGGCAGTTTTTTAGGTAAAGACACGAAAAGTTTTTGAGTGGCTTTTCTCTCTCCTCCAATGAAAAATGAAAAGCCGAACGATTGTGGCACCAATTTGTTAGGCGCTGAATTTTGTCAAATTTTGTTTTAACCACTTAATTCTGCAAAGAAGAAGTTCAGCTGAGGTAGTGCCCTTTTTATTTGGACACTACCTAACTGGTGGCACCATTTTTTTTGCTGCAGCCCTCGTCTAAAGAAGACAACAACATATTTAGGACAACTCTGCAAGAGCACTGGTGAATTTGGCCGGAGTGCCCAAGGCACGCCCAAGTTAACAGTTAAGAAATTTAGACCTGCCCGTTTCGCTCGACCCGCTCAGTTTATCACAATAGAATTGTATTCACTCATGGTTTTAATCTGCTAACTTTAAGCACTGCGATATTCATCATAACAGGGGTTTATAACGTACAACAACAGGGGTTATACATGCATTACAATGCGTAATCAACGTTACTGTAAACAACAGGGGTTTATAATGTGCATCAACATACACATGCATAATTATTACAGGTGACAGGGGTTAATGCGAATTCTATTCTTTCGCAGAGGAGAGAGCGACCCAAATTGTCAACAACATCATAGCCACTATACACTTAGATTTGTTCAGCTTGGTCTAGCCAGAGCTTCTAGTTGTTTCCTTCTACCTCGTCTAGCCATGGTATCAACTTGCTGTTTTACCCGGTCTAGCCGAGGTAAGACTGACTGAACCTAGCAAGGACACAGGTATATATAAATTTTGTCCCACATATTCATTGGTTGATTCTATCTCATGACCCTAGCGGTCATGCGTTAATTGCGTGATTACGTCGTAATCGTACGTCAGTGTACGTCATTTTTCTTTGAATAATAATTTTCCGAAATCGCTGGTAGTTTCGTTTATGGTTTAAACCGTAATCTGGAATAATTTTCGTTTTTACTCGTTTTTATCCGTTTGATTCGGAAATCTTACTTACAAATCGGAGTCACTTATTAATGGAAATGATTTCTAATATCCTGTGGGTTACTCTCTTCCTAGGTGTGACTTTCAATGCATGTGGAGTATACATACACGATATTTCGAATAAATACACAATACAATGTTCTTGTAAACTAAAGGTCTTTAAATACTACTTTGTTCCAACTTCACTCTTAAATTCAAACCATTCGGTGATGCGATTTTTAACATTGATATTCTAATGCTTCTTTGTCTGTGTTGTTCAATGACATTAGCGCTAAACTTCCAAGTTGTTTTCTGAACTTGTCCTTAAAGTCTTCTTTTATTTGTATTTCAGAGTCACAAGACGTTTCATGTTGAGGATGCAACGCGAACTGGCAACCAACGTTATAGCAAAACCAGATACATTTCTAGGCGAACCATATCCATGCTATACTGTGGTCTTTCACATGTGCAGCTGTAAAACTATTACTGTTTCAAGAAAATAACCTTTCTAAGAGTAGGCTACACTACACAGGGTAAAATATCGGACAGAAGCAGTAAACCATGTTTCGTGGTCTCTAGAAACTTATAAAATGTTAAATATAAAATTATTGAAGCTACAATTGAAAAACTAACAGAATCCAGTGATACCACACCAGCTGTTTCAACATCAACGTGGCTATGTGTAACATCCAACATAAAAAGCAATTCACGCAAAATTTTGTTTTTGAAACTTCTCCAAAGACAAAACCTGAAGAAAAAATTTGGGGAGACATGGCATATTATATCCCCCCACCTGAAAAAGTGGGGGTCACATCCCCCGTGTCCCCAACCAAATTGCACCAATGGAGCTGCATATTCATTACAAAATACACATCTCTTCTGACGAGAAACTATGACCATGCAGGATACACAGAATATTGCAAAGATTTTGCTGTTGCCCTAAAAATGATCGATGGTAGTGATAAGAAACAAATGTACGACAGTGTAATTACGAGGTAGGAAAATGCTTCTAAATGTGAGAATTGTATTACATCGATGTTTCGATGTTTCTGACGAGTTTAATGTCTATTTTGTCTTTGGTTACGCATGTTTTATGTGTATATGACTTAAAAGACTACCGTCTCGACTACATCATTGCAGATTGCAGTGTAGGTTGCTGACAATGAAGGATGGGTGTAGACTGGCGGGCTCTGTTCCGGTTGACCTATAGCAAATGTTCAACTGCTGCATCACTTATTGACAGGAATATTTTTTGTTTTTTTTGTTATGTTGCTTACTGGAAGTTTAGCCTCTACGCTATATCTTTTTTCAGCGGTATTGACAATTTTATCAGAGGTGGCCGGAGTCACTTTTTCAAACCCCGACTCTGCTCCTGTTCCAAAATTTATGAATCTGGGTCCGGCTATTCCTAAAATTTGAGAATCCGACTCCAGTTTAGACTCCGGTTACAATCATCGATCCAACCATACTTTACCCATGTTTTTACCTAAGAAATTACCACACAGACTCCTGCAACTGCCGAATAGGCAAAGTGACTCCGGATCTGGGGCCGGTTTCTCACAAATTTTTTACTCCTGGTCGGGATCCGGTCCGAAAGAAAAACAGAATCTCGCCGGAGTCTACTCCTGCAATGCGGATCTCGTGGCATCTCTGAATTGTATGTATCTTTATAATGCAACAGCAGTGTGGTTTCAGCCATGCTAACAGAAATGCAAATGCAGTTCAGGCTATTCCTGATAAGGAATATGTTTGAACATGCGAATGCTGCCTTGTTAATTTGCAATATAGGGCAGATAAATCAATTGTGTGAATAATGTACTATTAAGTGCTTTCAGTGTAACCTATTGGGCTTTGTGTGTGCAGGCTGACAAATTCAATTGTTGCATTGTGATAGATGGTGTCTAAAGAAGTCTGCTGAAAGAGTTAAACGATATTTGGTCATGCTGAGAACAACATATAATTCTGCTCCTTGGTTTCAAGTTTTATTAGTGCAAACAAGAGTTGGAGCGTAAATTTTTAATGAACCCCGGTGCAGGAACTGGAGTCAAAAAAAGTGACTTCGATCACTTCTGTTCTGTGGTGCTGAAGATGAAAAAAACTTTGATCCACACGCGATCGCGGGGAATCCCCTGTATGAATAACCTACAAGGGACAGTTGCAGGGTTGCCAGGTTGGCCCTTTTTGGGGTCAAATTTCAGAAATTTGGTCCCAAATGACACTTGTTGGCCCAAAAATTTTCGTTTGGCCGTTTGGCTCTTTTTTGGCCGTTTTCGAGGGCAGACTTGGCTCCTTGCAAGGATTAGATCTCATCAACCTGAGTGAGTCTTGTCCAATATATGAATCATACGTACACATACAAATGAAACACACATAAACACACAGCCAAAATGAAATGGTATAAAAAAATCGATCAGACAAAAATATGTACACAAATAATCCAAAATGGAGTCACAAAGAAATGTAACATATATATAAAAAAAAGAACGCAATAGACATCAACATAACATAGATGATGATGGGCAAGCAATGGGTGAAGAGATGAGGCATGTACAGATGTGCAGGTGAGGCAAGCATATAAGTGAAGAAAGTAAGCAGCAATAATGGTTATGAGGCAGAGGGCAAGGCATTTTAGTACAACAATTCATAGCAAAAACAAGTAGCATGGGCGGAAAACATTGTTTGTAAATACATATCATGAAGAAAAGTAGATCTACCCACAGACCATAATTGGGTCGGTTGCATGGATGAGTTGTTCCCAACCAGATGCATGGTGTCACCGAATGAAGTTGAAGAGTAAAGTATGTGAGCAGGTTACAGTATTATTAGCAGTATATAATCAGGAAGTCATGCATGCAGAGATTGCGGGTGGCATATAATTTTGGTTGCAGAGCTTTATACAACTTGCCCTGGAGAACGAGTGTTAGTAGCCACC
>JGI24159J19872_10005520_pt1 | contig 16357 bp, 10 predicted proteins | sample Ectturendosymbi4_FD_19872 | JGI IMG/M metagenome (IMG submission 19872) | reverse complement strand
CAAGATCACTGCAGTTCTATTGCTATGCACAGAAGATGATAACAGTTGTTATCGAAACGTTTGCAAGATGTCAGTTGTATGTATCGTTTGCTTTGGCCGTAGTATTTATTATAAGGCTATTTAGCACTTCCGCTTTTCGTGTACCAAACTTGAAAGGCTTGTTCAGGATTCCATAAGTTTATACCAGGGGTCTCCAAACTTTTTTGTCCGAGGGGCACAAAAGGTAATACTAAACATGTCGAGGGCCAGACGTCTTACGCAATGTGATTGTTACGGAATATGTTATATTCTACCAAATCAACAAATTTTTCATAGGAACTGTATATTATTTTTTCATCATTGACAAAATGGCTTCACGGGCCGGATGAAATGGCTTCGCGGGCCGCATCTGGCCCGCGGGGCGTACTTTGGAGACCCCTGGTTTATACCAACCATGGGCGTCCACAGAAATTTTTCCAGGGGGGGATCAACGTCGAAAATTTGGCTTATGCTTTTCAGGTTGCTGACGATGCAATGCAAATTGACGTTCACAAAACGTTTTATTCTTTCTACCCCATTAGTCTGTGCTGATCGCACCTCAGGTCTCCACCTTTTGTCTAAAATGTTTTCTGCACTTCGGCTATCAGAAATACCTTTTCTTTTTATAAGCTGCCCAATATACATTGTTTGATCACGTGCTGCAAATTGTCACAATTTAAGAAAAATCAACTGTCAGAACAACAAGTGCGGTGAAAAAGCAAAATTTAGACATTCTCGCAAAACTGCTTCAAGCAATGAGAAGCAGAAATATATGTTGACAAGACTATCGGACAACTCACAAAAGTTAGGCCACCACGCAGGCTTAACAAAATTGAGTAGATGGATTACGAAAACTCGGCACAGCAAATACAGCTTTGCACTTAACAGTAGTGCTCACTAAGAAGTCAGAACTTAACTCTTAACGATAAAGACGTATTCCCACAAGTCTGCATAGACGCATTCTAACAAATCACGTATTTTTATACTGTGTGAAAAGAAGCCTGCATAAGAGCCGATCGATTAAGCTCGAGCACGTTGATCACAATAATGGATTTTTTCAATTTGTGGAAGCACTGCTATAGATTTACTAGATTTACTCCTGCTTCTTTCCACGCAGTATAAAACTATACGTGGCTTATCGCTATCAGCAGTCATTGTCTCGCTGCATTACCAACTAAGATGTCTGTGTTCAACAGTCACATGCAGGGCTCCCATTCAATGATTTCAACTAAACCCCGACTGCACACCAAAAAAAAATTTATTCGTACAATAAAACCTAGAAAGCTTGTGTTACGAACAAAAACATGAGTGCAGATTTAATTATAGTTTCTCTTCCAAATGTTCTTCTGCAGCGCAAACATTAACATCTGGATAACCTTTTTGTTGCTCAAGACGTTTTTCATGACGCTGGTAACATATTCCGTTGGTGATATCTCTCACTAATTTTAGGAGTACATTTGTTATTAAACTAGGAAATTTTGTGCAATCTTCAACAGCAGCGGGATCTAATATCCAACAAAAAAATACAATCACAATGCCTCCTTCCTCAAATTGAAATTTGTTTTTTAATTTATATACATAGAGAAACATCGAAATTTCAACATTCAGTCCTAACCCTTGTTCCACCAGATTCTTCAACTGGCATTAGAAACAATAACATATGTATGACCCCGACAATTATCTTATATGAGGACGTGAAACCGACTGAACACGTTCTGCTTCATCCGATACGCGTACTTTCTCACCTGATGTGCGCATGCAAACACTGCACTATAAAGTTATCCTTATATTATTGAACACATTGAAGTTGCTGGTGAATATATCACTTAAAAAAAACAGATTAAACAAGAATTTTAATCATTAAACCTAGACACCCAGTAGTGGCGTAACGAGGGGGGGGCAAGTGGTCGCAATATCCCGGCGCCGAAACACTATGACGTTTGTTCCGAAAAGTACATTTGCTTTCGAAAGAGGTCAGGTTCGAAGATGGGGGGCGCCAAACTTGCTTCTTGCCCAGAGGGCTATTTAACCTCGTCACGCCCCTGACACCCAGGTCGACTAATAAATGCCCATATTGACCCCCCTGCGGCAAATGCCCATTTCGACCCCCCCTGCGGACGCCCATGATACCAACCCCTACAGCAAAATACAGTCAGGCGAAAAGTTTTTAAGTGAAGGGGTCATATGGTTGATTCCAACGTGCATGTCACCAAGGAAACATTCATTGGCAGAGATAAACTGCTGCTTTAATCCTGCGCGTGATTCGGGGAAGGACCTTTCTCTTCATGAGGTAAATTTCACAGGGGCAGCGGTCAGTACGTCAATTGTTAAAAGCTCAACTGCACACCAAAGTAAACGTGATTTTTTCACTGGAAATGCGAATCTCTAATGCAGGTCGCATCGCGAACAGTGCAATTAGAAAAGCTTTGTCAGATGCAGTAATCGAGACCGCTACACGCTTGACACAAGGCGCTTTTACTTGGCCCATTCTCCTAAAACTGAATGTCGACGACTACTCACCTTCACTTCTGGTCTCACGGGGATATATTCTTGTAAGTCACTCAAGTTGTTTTGGCGGAAAAACCGTCAGGGAGACTCAGTCAGATACTAAGCATTAGAGGCTTAAGTTGCGCTTGAAATCATCAGTTGTTCACTTCAGGATTCAGCCTATTGAGGTCACGTGCGTTGTTATTGGCAGGTCATCGCTGCGGAGGAGCAGGTGGCGACAGAGGAAGCCAGTTATGTCGTTTCAGATGAAAGTGACGCCAAACAAAAGGTGACGCTAATGGACAACATGTGAACTGCGACGATGCCCACTACCAAGAAGATCATCACTTCCTGATTAATGAACTGTGGCGAGAGCTGTTTCACTGAATGGTTACCACGCACCAAGTGCTTTTACGATTTCTTCCCATTGAAAACTTTCAGATTGCGGTCGCGCAGGCTTGAGCTCTTTTTGGTGCTGCCTACATATGCCGGGAGTAAATTTCCCTGCAATTTCTCCAAACAAATTGTCAACAATTCGCATAGAAAGAGCCAGGATTCTGCAAAATTTCAATGAACAAAGTGACTGATAATATTATTTTTTGCTTCCGACAGATTGTTCTGCAACCATGTTTCTCATCTTGACTTCACGCTTTATTTCGTACTCGCAGTTTTTCTATGCCATGCATGCTTGGACCACGGATAAGAAACATTTGTAATTATTCCGTGTATGTGAAGGTCAATTGAGCGTTGCACATGTTAAAGAGTGTTCGCTTGTTGCCACCAGCCTTACGACGAACATTTGCTTCACGTGAATATGTTTTAATGATTTTAACTTAATACCTGTATTCGACCGGAAATGCGTTAAATACAACAAAACTTTGTTATGTTTACCACTCTGTAAGCTTCGCAATCTGAATGGTCAAAGGTTACGTAAGTGCAAACGTTTTGCCACAATCCATTTAAAAGTTGTTTTAAAACCACGTCGCCGTAGATTTCATTAAGTGTACGAAGTAAGTACTCATAGGCGTAGCCAAGGGAGGCCAAGGGGGCTATGTCCACCCAAAAACTCTAACATATCTTGTTGTTTTGTGCTTTGCGAGGCGGTGTCCTAAACAAAATACTTTTGCCCGCTTAAAATAAAAATATTTTCCCCCAAAAAAAATTAGGCTGGCTACGCCACTGTAAGCACTTCGTTGCTCAACCACAAGCATTTACGTCTTCACACACAGTGCTACGACAGATGCTCCAGCAAATAATGTTAACAAATCCAAGTGAAGTACCGTTTTTAACAGTTTTTGGACTTCCAAGCAAAAAACGTCAGATCGTTGCCAATGGGTTCAAACTACATTTGACGGCTACTAACATCGAGCGACGAAGTACAGGAAGATTTTCTAGACGCAGTGAGTGTGATGGACACATTGAGTCCTCAATTATTTTTCCCCTCTAATCGTGAACTCATATCACGAAAGCATTAGCAAAGCGAAGTATGATCTATATCCAGCTAGTCACCCTTTTGACCTCTGTGGTCTCATCAATGAAGCACAGAACAGATAAAAATCAACTGCGGCTGCCAACTGCTTGTGCGGCAAGATCAGTTAATGAAACGTTTTCATGCTTTATCAAATGTTAAACTAGCCAGAAATGAAGGCTGGTGATTTCTTTTCTACATTTCAATCGCTAAAGCGATGCACTGTCATTGCGGACGCTCCGATGTAACTGCGTAGTTAACAAAACTCAACACTTGACGTGGTCAAGTGGCGTCGCCGTATTTGTGATGTCGGGCTGGTCTGCAATCGTTCGTGGAAATGCGACTCATACATTGATATTCGGGTCCATGTATAGCTCTTAAAAATGCTACACCGATAAGAGCGTCCACAAAGCGAAAACCAGGCTCCCGTTTTTTTTGCGAAATGTCGCAAGGGCCAGAGAAAGGTCAATTTATGGTCTGACCTCAGCAAAGTCAATGGCAGCATCGTATGTGAACCGTTTCCTTGCACCCACCCATTAACGCTGATCAGGAGGGAAGCTGATGGCGCGTGCTGAACCAATTGTGCCACTTATCCGACACATTCAAATGTTCTAGAGGAACCTAATTTCCTCAAAAGTACTTACGATTACTAAAACATGCAAATTAATTAGTAAACAGCATTGCATGTTTTAGAAATCATAAGTACTTTTGAGCAAATTAGGTTTTTCAGTCTAGAACAAGTGGTATGCAGCGGCAGTAAAAAACGCCAGATGGGACTCAATCCGAAAAAGGTTGAGAACCACTGTATACCGTACAAGCGTTGCTCCAGTTTTGCCTGATGGCCTGGTTACAAAGCATCTCTGTTGCAAATAACCGACTATTTGCAGTGTGGAAGTTGGGAATGGCCATGTGCGTAGTAAAACTGAAAAATGTTGCGTAGTTCCAATCAGCACTTATGGTGTGTGCATTTCATGTCTTAAAATGTATTTTCGTGGTGAAATGAGAATGCGTTAAAACTTCCAAACAAACAAATTTCACGAATCAAAATCGTGAAATATACGAGTTGTTAAAGTAAGGTACGAGTTTTTATGGCGGTTTAGCTTCATAGGCGACCATGTATTGCTTCGAACAACTATTACTGACAATATATCTGCGAATAATCCAGTCATCGAGTGTAGGTGCATATTCGCATTCCAGTCTTTTAAAAAATGGCGCAAAAAGGCTATTCCAAGTCCAAATTAGGCGCGATTGCCAGATTAGCTGTAAGAAGAATCCACTTGTACGATATATCCAATGCTTACAGCTCTGATGAAACTGCTACCAGCATGCGTAGCTGTGACCGGCCGCAAGCACACCTACATCAAAACGTTTGAAACTAAGATGTTATTATATAAAATAACACACTATTGCTGTAAGCCCGAACTTGTTTTTTATTTTTAGTACGAACCCAAAGCCCGACCCCAGTCCCGCAACCAGGGGGGGCAACCGAGCAAATTGCCCCACCCCAAAATTTTCAGAAACAGTGTGAAAGTGGCACTTACACGTTACAAACGTTTTGCCCAGGAAATTTTAGCTATTGTTGCCGCCCTGTCCGAACCGATTTCCAATTATGAGTTGTATGTGTAGATGGAACCTCCACTGTTAGCTTTGTTCCGCCGCCTGTATGATCAGCAAAAATCGGAACGTAGTTATAAAACCATTTGCACTGAGAAACCAAAGCTGAATCAAAGAGCACCTTAAGTACTGCAATGCATGAAAAGCTACGCCTAACTGGCTCATATGCATGGAACTCAACGAATGCAAGGTCGCATCCAGCCATTAGAGGGGGGGGGGCGATTTCAGTTATATGAGGAAGTCAAGTCTCACAACGGCTTAACTATTGTAAAAGGGATGTTTATGGAAAAAAATCCTTTCTCAGCACAGAATCAGACACTAAGATCTTACAGAGTATATATTTCGCCTACAAAGTAGGCATCATCAGCACGTAATACTTCACAATAGTCCCGTTGCCACGGGGGGCTTTGGTGGCTTAGCCCCCTCAAACAAAGCTCCAAGCCCCCTAAATTCAAATATGAAACATTATATACCAGTTGAATTTTCCTTAAATTTAAATGTCAAGCCCTCTCTCCACAAACGTCAAGCCCCTCCGCACAAACGTAAACCCCCTATTGACGACTTTCTGGCGACTGTTCTGCTTCACAACACTGCTGTCACAAAGTAATGGACGATAAAATGGCCTTATATCGCGAATGCTGTTTACCGAATTCTAAAAAATGATTGTAAATGAAGTTGCTGTCGTAGGATTTAGAGGGGGAGATCGCCTCAATCTCCCCCCTGGATCCGCCCCTTGACGAATGGGACTAGAATGTGTGAAAAAGTTCATGCTAATATAAGAGAGTTTATGAGATCACAAACATATACCATTTTGGATTGGATAAATCCACGATGAAAGATTACGCTAGCTTCGTGCCGGAATTGAAAAGTGACCCAAAAAACAAGATTACAACGGTAGTGTGATTCAATTCCGCAAACAAACGGATTAGCTGCAAATTGACAAGAAAGAACCGGACGCATTAAGTCGTGACCGGGCACGCCTTCCCCAAAGTCGATTACAAGTACTGTATCAACATTCTGGGAAAGCTGGAACAGGTGAAATACAAGTACAACGTAAAAATATAAAAATTATGAAAAACATTAAAAATAAAAAATACGAAAATAGGGAAAATAATAAAAATATAAAAAAGAAAAAAGTGGAGATGTGAAAAGATATAATTTATTTCAACTTTTCAAAATACGAAAAGTAGACAATATAAAAAGTATCAAACAAAGGTTTTAAAATATCAAAACAAAGGTTGCATAAACTCCAAACAGTTGAAAATATTACCTGAAAGCAAACATGCGAAAATTCTCTGAAGGATTGAAAAAAATGAAAACGTGTAACAAATAATTTAGTAAAAGAAAAACGTTCATCAGAAGATCATATATACAGACGCACTACAGTTAGTCTGGGTTCGGTTCCCCCCTGGTGCTGCGCAATATGTCAGCCAGGCAAATCATGGCAGAAATTGTGAATTTTTATGTGTATTCTGGCAAAAGAAAAGAAATCAGGACAAACATACCAAAAAGGCGAGGCGCAGACGTTGTTGGTAACATTGCGGTTCAGAAAAAACGTTGACGGTTTTTGCGTTATAATGGATCTCTTCTCTCTTCACTTCAATTTTAAGGAAAATTTACGGAAATTTTGTCAGGTTTCAGAAAACACAAACGCATTGAAAAAAAACGTGTCACAAATCAAGGTAGTGATAAGCTTTTCCGAGCATATTGTTTCCGCACCTCCACTGAAAACCGTCTTTGTTTGACGTTTATGCCTACATTTGAAAATCGCTGAGAGAGTCGGCCTACCTAGCCAAACGTACTGCTGGAGAGGATTTGCATTTGTGGAAAATTTAGTTATTTTCAAGAAATTCAGTTACCGGGTCCGTACAAACGAATCAGCATACCCCGCGGCACAATGTACTTGGTTGTATGTCAAGTCGCTTCTGTTCTTGAAAATGCGACAAGAAAATGAAAGGCCTTAGTATTTTTCTAAACAAACTATTCTCACTCGCTCAAGAAGTGTTGAGATATTGCTCAACTGATAAACCTACTGGGCTCACTTTCAACATTATCTCTTTCTTGCCTTGGCAGGCCTTGATTTTGATCGTACAAAACGGGACGATGCCTGGAATTACAAGGAGGTTTTAAAATATCAGAAAAGTTTTTGCCAGAAACAACATGAAGAACAAAAACAGGAAATCCTTTTTTGTCGAAGCAAACTCGGAGATATTGCTTAATTTGCCACATTTAATTTTACGACCGTTACTTTTCTATGTTGTGTGGCCGTCAGTCCCGTCTTGTTCCGGAAGGAGGCGGCTAACTGACCGGGACACCTAAAGTAACAATACGATACAAGTACCGGGACTATTCTGGTCAAACCGGAATGTACGGCCAGTTGATTTATGGCTGTATAGAATTAAAAAACAGGGAAATTTGCCGCTGCAAATAATTCTCGAAAAAAACTAAATTTGTGACGTGAAGGTGTCCGTCGTTTTTGTCATCCACGATCATCGAGCAGGTAACCACAACCTGCAATCGACGACCTGACGAGTGGCAAGCAATCAGAACAACGTGTATATATCAGAGGTGAGCGGATAGTGATTTTTTCACTCCTGATCCATATCCGGAAAAATTTTTGCATATCCATATCCAATCCTTGTCCGACAATTTCTGAAATTTAGTATCCGATATCCATCCGTATCCGATTGCGACACTTGCTAAATATGCAACAAACAGGTAGTAGTTACAGGTCTGCCAGTGGACCTTCATTTTTGAAAACTTATTCATCCGTCACCTGTAACATGACACTAATCCATGACAGGTGTGCAGTAGACTGCACTACGCTTGGTAGAAATGTAGTAAACCTAAACCGAACCCTTTAAACCTGCACCATAAACCTAAGCCTAAGCCCTAAACCTAACATTTAAACCTGAACCGCAAATCTGGCCACAAAAGTTTGGAAGTTGAAGAAATAATAAAAAGGGCACCGTGAAAAGTGCAGCCACTACTGCTAAAACGAAAGGTGCTTGATCATGGCGAGAGTCAACGCGAAAACCATTTACACAGTAAGACACGTCTACATAACTACCATGACAGTGCTGCTAATGTTGCCAACCCAGCGTTCTATTCTCACCGTGTCACCGCCAGCAGACCTATAGCCACTTCCAAACAAAAACACCCTGTCATTTGGTGACCCAATCCATAAAAATAACATCACATGTTGTGCACTTTCAATCGGAAAAAAAAATAGTATGTATTTTGCCGCCAGAGGTATAGTCCCGCTGTGGTTATTTTTCCATTTGAACTGTTGTGTATCTGGCTTTGCCCACTTATAGGCTAACACTAAGTTCGTAGGACTAGCATTGGGCACAATGAACCTGGTCGAGTGGGAATTCCTGCTGTGCGAGTGGTCGTCGTTTGGGCTCTCAGCAGTGTTGTTTCGGCTCGGCTAATAGAGACGACTCTTTTTATGGGAAAAGTTTTGATGTAAGCTACAGTACTTTTTTAATAAGTTTTGAAAATCAGACACAAGTTTGCCATTTGGGTTAGGGTTTTAGGTTATATGGCAAAGACGATCCGCTAATCTAAGGATATAATCCTTGTCATGTGACCAATTCATACAATCTGATACAGCCAATTGCAAAAGAGCTCCATCATTCAATCAATTGGTAAATTAAAAAAAATAGATTATGTAACTCTGAGAGGAGATCACAGTATGAAATATAATAACAGTATGTAGCTTACAAAAACTACATGAATTCAAACTGTCTTTTAGCAAAGGTTGACTGTATAAAAGTTTAGGTAGAATGTTCAAAACTCTAAAAAATGTTGCTTTAAATATAATAGGTTGATCGCATTGACCGATTGATCGCCGAGTGTCACTTGGTGGATCGCACTTGATTTTGCATTGGATTGACAAGATACCCAAAGAGAACACTTTTAAATCAATATTCCAGAAAGTACATAAAAATTATCTATCAATTAGTTGGTCACATATGTTCTTTGGTGCCTATTGCAGTGGCTGACCATAGGCTACCTCGGCATATTATTGCGCGGCAATCATGTTTTATGCGTAACAGCCACTTTGCCCTCTGTCTGTGCATCAAAGGCAATGGTGCACTGTATATGCACATGTGATACTCAACTTTGGCATATGATATTGTATTTGTGATTTTATTACCGACCGGTCGATCGCGAATTAACAAGAAATTTTCTAGTCGATCCCAGTCGAAGACAAGCTGGCCACCCATGAAATAGACTAGTTAGTAGCCTACACAACACACGCATATGCCATTCAGCACAACAAACAAAGCAGTATACCAGCAATTTAAGAGCAGCTTACTACTTCTACCTGGCCGGAAAAAATTAACGATAAATAACACGAATTACCACTGATTGTGATGAGTGCAGCACATACTGTACTGACAATATAAAAACCATACCAAGGAAAACACTGCCATCATCATTTGTGACAGTTTGAATCACTCTCAGGAAAATTTCGTTATAGAAATCAAACAAATATCCTCATCCTGTCTTGATCCAGTTTTTTTCAAAAATGAATTTCCAAATCCAATCTTGATCCGAAAAAATCGCAAGTATCCTGCAGGATATCCAAACCTGATCCTGCCCATGCTCACCTCTGGTATATATATCTATTTAACCACATATAGGGCTTTGACGTGATCATATTGTTTGCATTATACTACATATCTACTGAGATAGATATGAGAGGCAGGATCAATGAAAAGAGTTGCGAAAAAGGAAGTGTGAGAGCAAAGCGAACTGGCAAAAATTACATTCGTGAAACAAAAACAAAGCAATTTCGATTGTGGAAAAAACTGGCTTAGTGAACGTTTTATTTTTTTTCTGCGCTAATACATGCTGAATTACTGCTTTTTAAACTGGCAGTGACAGCAATGTACCAATTTTTCCATAATTCAGCTTTTCCCACGCACAGTCCCGATGGTCGGTAATAAATAGTAGGTCACGCATCGCTGCACTGCGCCTGAAATAGCTTTTACTTCACATAAAGGGAAGAGGCAGAAATGTTATTGGTTTAGCAAAAATAAAATAATTAACTTTGTGACAATTAGTAAAATTACAAAATGTAGGGGGTCGTTGATGCAACTTTTCCCCTCTAGACGTTTGTATTCTAAAACAGAAGTGTAGGAAACAGGGCATGCGTGCCCAAACTGGCACGCCATAGACTTGAAAAGTGGCACGCACACGAGCGATTAGTTTCAGGCAAAAAATGAGTTTTCTATTTGGTGTAAATCAAAAAGAGTTTATGTCGTAAGAATTTAAATTAGCAATTTTATTATCGCGCGACTACCTGCTGTCAGATGCTTGTAAATAAGTAGCTCACTGCAGTATCGCGCTGTTTACTTTGACGAAAAAGTTCGTCTACAACAGGGCCCGCTAACGTTTCTGAAACTGAGAGCAACTTCGTGGATACTGATTAATGCGAAGGACTACCAGTTTGATGTACACTTCTGAAATAAAAAAATTGCCCAATTTATTTTTGTGTTATCATTCATGAAGTTAATGATATTCATCTATGTGAAGGCAATGGTCAAGTTAACGCGATTTTCAGAACAGGCCCGCGGGCGATCCAGGTGGTCCGTGCGGGCGACATGGTGCCCGCGGGCACCACGTCGGTGACCCCTGGTCTACAATGTCATCAACTATTTGAGCATGATATATGACACGGATCTAGATAATATGCAAAACTTTGGCACGCATCCCCATTGCATTTGATGCCTCTGTTCTAAAACACACTGCTCTAAACGGCGCAATGCGGCAAATTAACCCAGGATCATTAACTCTGGTCTTCTCAGTTGATAATGATCACATGAGCTGCCACATCCAGAAATTCTTCATGAATTTAAGTGGTCTGCGGCAATTCCAAGCAATTCATGCAGAGTGTTAGTTCAAGATGCTTCGAGAAACCGGTTTCAGGCATTGATAACTAAATTGCGAGGATCGTACTGAACAAGACCAGGAATGCAGTGAAATACGGTGACGCTGGTAAAAAACTGCACATCTGGCAACATCATCCTATTACGATAATCGAGCTATTGTAATAGCTCGACTATTGTTATATATTGTTCGTTTCTCCTTTTGAGGGAACGGCTGAAAACAAATTATTTTCAGTTATAATCCACGCCGTGGAATTGTTCTCTTGGAAATATCGATTAATTACTGAGCTCAAAAGCATTTGCACCTTCAAACGTTAGTTTATGTTTTCAATAATGGGCCAGTCGATTTGCACATGTGTTTCTCGTAGGGCGGCAGGTACTAACTTTCGATGAAGACAACAATGCACATATGTTGTCAATTTCCAAGAAGAAAAGAACACACATACGAACTGAATACGGCGCGTTGTTGATAATCCAACATTGCGGTAATATTGACTAATTAGCAACACTGCTATTTTCCCACGGCAAAACTGCTGACTGACGTGCGATTCGAGCCTTGCTCGGCGACCAGCCGTTGCTGTATCAATGAAAACAGCGATTGTTGTCTAGCGTAGTGCTATCACATTGCATGGCAGCTGTAAAGTGCTAGTTTACAACTTGTTCCTTAGCTTCAATACCGGTGCGTTTGAAACCTTTCGTCGACATTTTCTTGCGTAATGGGTAAAATAGGCTTTGTCTACCTGTTTTTTCCTCCACCAATGGCGGTTGGAGTCGCTGAAGTCAGGTCACGCCAGGTACTACGATGGGATTTGATCTGTAAGAGGTTGTTTCTTTGGCTGTCGTAAGCGTTAAAAGTTTGTCGATTTTTTTTCATAAAAAGAAGTTATAACCATGTTGGTTTCGCTAAAAGAATTCCAATGGTTGTCACAGTCTTCACTGTCGGCGCAGCGAACACTTACTTCAAGTGCTCGCGAAAAACGCCTCTCTTTGGATGTACAGTATTTACACGCATGATGTCATAGCGAGGTGGCAGCATAATTAGCAGCGTGTACTCAGTGGTAAACCAATTTCAAATTTTATCCATCAAAATTATTGCGGTGCTGCGTGGGAGGACCAAGCCTAGCTGCTCAGCTGATTCATCATCACTGCAAGACAAGGTTTGTAGCTAGAGCTCAGTTGTGTCAGCTTCCACCTGCGCCACGGCAGCGAAGTGCAAGCTTGTGACTTCAGTGCCACTACTGTCGGCGCTGCTGTAGACGTTACTGAGGTTGAGGTTACAGATGGAATGAACCTCTGCCTTGAAAGCACTTCGTATAATATGTTGCATGTTAGTAAACATTGTTGCTTGATCAGTCTTAGCCTGAGGCGTTGCGTTGAATCTGTTGATTCAGTAGAGAAAACTTGCGTCACCACCTGTGTAGGATGCTTTTGTTACTTTTTTATTTGTGGTGTTCCGCTAATCTTATCAGAGGCAAACATCTTGTTAACTGGTTGGTTGTTGCGTAATTCGTCAGTGGATGGATGTGAGGTTTGGTTAGGATTGCGCCATGTGAGGGTTTTATCGCTAACTGTCTGGATGCACAGCATACAATTTGTTTTTACTCAAAACGTTTCCCTGTGTTGAACGAGGATTGTGTGAACGCTTGGTATTCCGATTCTCCCGATGAACGGTCTCATGGAAAGACTGGGCAATACACCAATCCGTAGCAGTTGGTAGATGTCCAGCAGCGAATGCAACTGATAATTGAACAGTGCAATGGTTCGTGTCCACGTCCACGAAGGTTGCCACGCTGCATGATGCTCTGCGGCAGAGTTAACCGCATTCACCTCATGTTCCTTTTGGGTTTTTCTGTCTAAAAAACAGTTTGCAACAGTCTTACCCATCAAAAACCTCTCGTGAATGCACGGATTTGTATTGGCGACGCCGCGGCGCACAAGGTATTGTTAAGAATCGCAGAGAATGCCACCGAGCCGAGATGCCTTTGGTACTTGCTTGGGTATATATCGCGTAATTAAACATAAAATTTGAAAAAACAACAAGATAGGTTAGTTTTCTTCAAAGATACTCTAATCGAATGGAGTACTTTTATGCATGCTTGGCAATAATAGCATCGCCTATATTTTTGGTAATAGCGTGCAATGGTCTGATTTATTTGCTCTAGCTAGTCGACAAGATTCTCCAAACAGAAATCGTGTTTTCAGTTGGAGTGCTAACTGTATAGCTTGCTAAAGGCGAATACCTACCATTTAGCTGTCTTTACCTCAGCAGAGATGCCAAGAAGGAAACAGACATCAAAAAGACGCAATAACATCTTGCTAACTGATTGGCATTTGAAACAGCAACTGAAGTAAAGTTTATTTTTAGATAACTTTTCAGATCTAGAAGCAAGACACTAAGCTGCGAAATGCTGCGAGTTTATCAAGCTACAGTTTTCGCAACTGTGCGGGATAAACCCCCTGTGGCCAAGAATACACGGCAATGAAACTACACTATTAGGTAAACCTGCAGGGCAGCACCATATTTTTACCCGAAGCATATTAATGGAGTAATTGTGATGGTAGCTGCGGGTGCAATTCTCATAAACAGCTACTTCAGGAAAGTGCGTTCACTTAATTTTACGCAAATGTATGTTCTTCTATTGGAGTTGATGAATTTTTATCTGACATGTTTCGTTCCAAGATTTCAAGAAGGCATGTGGCATATTATCGCATATAATCTCGATAACATCACTGAGGTTAATATTTGAATGCAGTTTGATCTGGTTTGCGAGCTTCACTGCAGGCGGAACGTCAGCACAAGTTTAACTGAGAGCAAGTCCTGTAGAGGGGCCACTGGTTGTAAAAAGGGAAGGGTTGTAGAGACGTAAGACTCCAAGGTTTTTGCATCGAACAACAACAACAAAGCTTTGCACTTTCAAGAGTGTTAAGGCTACGAAAGAACTAGTTTGGTAGCGGTTACCTTCCTGGAGGGTTGGCGATCCAGACCTATTTGAAGGGTAAACAAAGCATTTCATGAGCTCGTTTTTCGTGTTTGCAAAACCAGCAACAGCAGCAGTTAGCATAAATGAAACGTATTAGAAAATAATGTTGCGGTGAAGGGGAGGCTTTGCTCTTTGGAAAGCATAGGTCAACTGCTACTTGTTGATCAGCTTCCGTGGATTTGATTGCGAAGAGGAAGAACCATTCGCTTGCGCAAAACCTCACCTTGCTGAGTGTTACAGTGAACGGCGTCTCGTGTTACCCATTCGAATGATGTCATGGCTTACCAGCGGTTTAAGCTGACGTCATTTTAAAATCTCTTCAGTTTGTAAGGCGAACGACAATGCAGCGTATTTGAATTCTACATCTGCTAGACAGGTTCATCTTTTGCAAGTTGCTGCAATCGTTGACAGACTTTAATATCTGCCAAGATGATAGGCAGGCTCCAAACTGGATTTTCACTAAACCAGATTAAAACACTCGGTGCTAATCATATTCTATTGTGGCACAGATGACAGATCGACGAAACCGCATTTCAGATTAAGAACGGGCGCAAGCAGGAACGAAAGGCACTGCGGACTCAGTTTTCAATTACATGGGGTAATTGGATGGCTCGTCACATCGTTGCGTGCATGCCAAAAAGCGGCTAAGATCGAAGTGTTCGACTTGACACTTGTCGACGGCATAAAGCAGTGAGCACAACTTTACAAACGCTATGTTTCAAACTTTTGATTCTTGGTTGAATTGCTTAAGCGGTTGATTGGAAGTTGACAGTGTTTCAGGGAAGGTGTACAAGGTATAGAGATTTAGACGCTTGCAGAAAGCGCTCAGTGTAATTTACGTTTATTAAATTTCTTCTTTTCTGGTCTAAATCGGAAGTCTCCAAGTCCAGTTGGATCTTGTCGAACTTACCGCAAGAGAGAACGTGGACGTATGTTGAACGTAGAACTAAGCGGTTTACCTATCACCGCAGTAGTGCTTCACAAAGCGGTCGAAAGTTTTCTTAGTGTGATCACTAATTACCACGTTTGTTGAAAAAGACTGCCGTCCGATGAAAGATAGCATGGAGACGGCGTACCATAGTGGCGGCAATGGATGAAAATCACTTGTAATTGAACGTAACTGAACAGCAGCAAGCTGTGAAATTTACGCTTGTTTGTGTGTGATCGCCACTCGTGACCAGCGCATTGATGTGTAAACAGTCAGCAAGGAATCTCTGTGTTAATTTGTAAATAGAGTCAGCAAGGAATTTGCGTGGAGACCAATAGGTTTAGAACACGAACGAAAACTTATTATGCTGTAACGAAAGTTTGGCATTTACTGACAGGTGCTTGTGTTTGGACAGTGGAACGAAAGCACAAAACACACCATCTCATTGGTCAAAATGATCGTGGCTGTGTGCTGAGACTGAGAGTCTTCTTGCATTGTGCTTTTCGCGGGAATGACAGTTGGCTGTCAATGACGGCGAGCATAACTTTCAGGGCAGGGGTGTTAAGCTCGTTTCAATTCAGGGGCCACTTCAGGCAAATTTAATTTCAAGCGGGCCGGACCAATGTAATCACTGTATAACACCCTGGTTATAAGTATTGACAACTTCCAGCTGTTTTCATAACTTTAATACAAAAAGTTCAAGCTTATCTGAAAATGATTATTAGCACACAAGTTTNCAATTTCCCCACGTAAATAAAAAACGCTTTCTCACTTGAGAAGACTGTCAAACTGACGGTGATTAAGACCTCTGGCTCGGATGAAATTAACTGTCCGGACAACCACTTGCGTGACGTGATCCACTTTTAATGACTTGCAGCACAATGCCTCCTGGTGCGAAATAGAGTGAAATGTCCACAATTCACGTCCTCCACTTACAACCTGTGCTTTTTCTCTAAGTTTT
>JGI24159J19872_10005518_pt1 | contig 16359 bp, 9 predicted proteins | sample Ectturendosymbi4_FD_19872 | JGI IMG/M metagenome (IMG submission 19872) | reverse complement strand
TTCGAAACGTCTGAGCAAGTGGAAATTTTGACGCTACTCGTAGGATATAGCAACTTATTCCATACATCTCAGCAACTTGCATGCACGTGTGCAACATGCGAACAGAGAGTTAATTTCCTCACAACGAAGCTAAACAATATTACAAAAAATCACCTTTATCAAAAAAGTTGTTTTTCATAAATTTTGCAATGTTATAACTTTAAATAATTTCAATGCAGTGGCATGACGTCACGCGGAAAATTTTTGGGGGTCCACTAAGGGGGCCAGGCAAAATTTTGGGGGGGCAGTGGCCCCCCCTGGCACCCCCTAGCTCCGCCCCTGGTCTGGTCCCATTGCGCAGTTGCGCACCTTCGAGGAGACACTGATCTCCGACCTTGCTTGGTCTCGTCTTGCTCCGGAGCCAGCAGAACAATCTGATATGACTGCTGGCCATGAGCTGTTTCGAGTCCTCCGAGAGCTGCTGCCCTCACGACTCTCAAAAGAAAAAACGGGTTTGAAAATCAATGAAAATATTAGCTTCTAAACACTGCAAAGACATCAGCTTATTGGAAAACACTTTACTAAGAGCGAGCAATTTTGTTAACCGGATGTATACAGAGATCCTCGCAGAGAAACACGCCTGGAAACCATGTGTCGAAGTTGATCATGGCAGGTCATCCTTGCGGTGTTGTAAGATCCGAATCTTTTGTGGCGTGCAGGGACATTAAAAAAAACATACAACAGTAATTTGCCTCCGAAATTTTGGAAAAGTTTTGACAGAAGCGAGTACTAGCGTTTCCGAAGTATATTAATTTTTTAAATGCCCGGGGCGTTGTGTCCGTCTAGCTCTAACTGAGCAGAGAAGGCAGATGGCGACGACTTGCCAAGAGGAGCTGATCGAGTCTCCATTGTGCATCAATTGTCACGTCGCGCGGACAAATAGTAACAAAGGATACTTTAATCTTTCAACGGATTTTCCGTTTTCTAAATTATTTCAGGTGTGATAAAATTCAGGTAACATGAACCGTGAAAATGTCCTCAGAACGTTTTTTTCAGGTGGGATAGGACAACTGTTCGGATTGTTCAATTTTTAACCGAGTGCCACCACGTCATGCAAAAGATATTGGGAACACACTTAGACATCTAAACAATTCCATTTTTCTAATTAGACGAACTAGAGCGAAGTGCCGGGAAATTGTAATCTAATTAATGAAAAGCTTCTGTGCTCTACTTGTACTTCTAATTTCACTTCTGGTGTTGCAGATAATGTTTCTTCTACCAATAGTGTTTTTCAGCAGATGTTGCAAGAATCCATCTGGAACTAGATAAGCGCAACCAAGAGAAAAAAGCGTTATGCCGCAATCACATCATTTCAACCAGCCAGTCAGTCACAGTAGGCATTGTGACAACAGTGTCAAATGCGTACAATCAACGTAAGCAACACTGGATCAGAACTGTCGCCAGAAAGTCTTCAGGAGAGGTGCTTGGCGTTTGTGCAGTGGGGCTTGACATTATAAAAATTGACAAAAACTCCACTGACTTAGGGTTTTATACTTCAATTTGGAAGGACTTGGAGCTTGGTTTTGGGGTGACGTCCACCACCAAACCCCCCGTGGCGACGGGACTGCACCGGATCCGTTGGAACGAGTATTTAGACAGCCAGGTAAATTTTATCAGTGCGAAACGCACCAGCCTTGGCGTACCGTTTTTTGCCATTCTCATAATTGTGCGAATGAATTCAGGTNTTTCACGAACTGAATTTACATTGAACGTGACTTAATTGGACGTAATTCTTGCTCGGAGTTTGTTTTCTAGTTTTCGAGATTTTTAATCCTAAAGTAATTTCGGAAAGGTGAGTACCACTAATTTTAGTTCTAATTTAAATGCGAAAAGGTCAAAAATTTCTTATTGCTCAAGTCTCGTCGGGAACCTGCTAGCGCTATCATAACATTGATAGAATGCTCTTTACAGTTGCACACCTATCGTTGCTGCCAATTTTCAAGTATTTCGAACAGGCACCTGCGTCAACAGAATAAACCGCTAAGAATGTGTTGACGGTGTTCACATGCTGTGTTTCCTGCAACTGAAACAGGAATCTCGCGACGCAGCAGCAATTACAGTCAATTTCAGCATTAGTGTCTGTCTGATACCAATCGGACACGTAATGTTGATCGAGAATTGCAGGAAGCGTTGCTGTGGTTGAAAAGCGCTTCTTGACGACGATTCTACAATCTTTCGAAGGCTATCTGTAATTATGGACGATATATATAATTACTGAGGATAGCTTGAGGATGATAGCTGTCACAACTAAAGAAGTGGAGGTCGTTAAATACTGTATTTGGATATAGCACTGCAGGTCTCTGCGCAAACTGCTTTTCGCAGATTCATGCTGCATGAGACATTGCGGACTAGTGTCTCACAGAACACGTGATTTCACCGTGAAAGTTAATCGATCATTTGATAGTGAAGGTTCGAGCCAATTCGGCAGCATTTCGTGTCCCCGGGGCAAAGTCCTTGGACATCGTTGGGAACGCATACCGTGTCGAAAGCTACCAGCAGACTGAGAATGTATGAACAACGCTGTCGTTCATGGTCACAGTTGACTGCACACGTTGCGTGCCAACAAGACGCAACGCAACGCAATTTCAACAACGCTGTATGCACTCTGTGCTAATTGATTTTGCATAGTTTTAACAGAAACAATTGCAACAATTGCTTAGTCCCTTTTTTCGTCAGTTAAAGTCATGCCTTTTTGAAGCTATTTGAAGTTTCTTGTAAAAAGTACCGTTTTTTGAAATACTGATGGATGAACAAAGACAGACATTTGGACATTTCATGTTTATTTACATGACCAACGAAAGGACCTGGAGGTCATCAGGTGAAATGACCATGGGTCTGTCAATATGTTAACTCAGATAATGCAGTAGCGGAAGACAAAACTTTGACGTGACCTCAAAAATAAGCACCGGCACAAGAGAAATAAATTAACAAGGATAAGCCGGTTTTCAAGAAAAAAGGAAACAACAAGAAAGGCCAAATACGTACAAAATGCTTAAAAAGTACTGTACAAAGGTCAAAATAATGAGGATCAAATTTATTCATTAAAATCAAGAGGTTGTTTTTGGCCTATGTGTTCCAAAACTAGCGGGACCCATGTGCTTGGTATCAAGTTTAGGAGACAGTCATATTTCTACTTCTCTATACTGAATTGACTCTTGTAATCATAGTTGCTGATATGTAGATGTTTAACTATGTCACGTATTTAAATACGTAAATAAGTTTTCAAAAACTTCGGGCAATGTTTTATGATGGAAAGAATGAGCGATTGATATTGAGGTTAATTTTATCATATTAGGCTATCCAATGTCAAAAATTTGAAGAAATTTATATAATCCTGTTGCTGGATTTAGCTGATTACTGTGGTTCATCAGTCGAACGAGTTTATTCTGTAGGTTTGCGATCTATTTCAGAATGTTTTAGAAAGATTATTCCAGCAAGCCAGCCCATGAGAAGATGTGGATGACCTGTATCGTAGTACACAGTTTTAGAGTGAAAATAGATGGAAAGCCCGCAACGTAGAGTGTATGCATCCCATGGAAGTTTTTTGCAAACATGGAAGTATTTGCTGATGCCGTGTTAATTGATTATCACCAAGGGCTCCAAGGTATTTAACTTGATTCATTTCGACAAATCCAGAGACAACATTAATCTTTATTTGTTTACGTTCTTGACTCCTGGTGAGTACCATAAATGTTGTTTTATTGCGATTTAATGTATTCGATACGAACCAGTCATTGACTTGTTTCATTTTGCGATTTGTAGCAACTTGTAGTGTACCCATGCAATTAGATTTGATGAAGGCCAGGACCATTTGCGAATAATACAGTTTGGACGGTGTAGGCTTGATATAAATCATTTATGTAAAGAATGATTAGCAGAGGGCCAAGAATTGGTTCTTGTGGAACACCACATGTTATATTAATGCGTGATGACCCTTTTTCTCCGAGTTTTGTAAATTGATACCTATTAGAGAGATGCTTTGGAAAAAGCCTCTAGTCACGCCACGGACTCCATCTTTCCTTTTGCAATTTGCATGGTAAGATGTGATGACTGACAGCGTCGAAGGATTTGCTTAAATCAAGAGAAACTGCGGCTACATGCTCTTTGTTATCTAACCCCTGAACAAATTTTTCGTGTAAATAATTTATTGCATGTTGTGTGGAATGAACGGCTCGATAACCTAGCTGAAAGTTTGAGATGTAGCATTTTTAAACAAAAAGTGATGTAAACGTGGTTAACGAAATAATTTCTTCGTGTGAATATGAAGCGAGCACCACTGCAGTGCTACTGTCACGTTTTTGCCTATGCTATGGGATGGAACTTTGATCTACTGTATTCTGAAGGTTTTGATACTGAGATCACAATTGAAAGTATTCGTAGAAAATGAGAAAGTTGTCAGATATCATACATTAGCTTAATCACTAAAAGCTTTCTAAAGCAATATAAACGCTACGTGAAGCATTACACCAAGCCATTGAAAACAACATTTCGTTTGAAACGCCTCAATATTATTAACTACTCATGCATCCGACTAAAACTGTTACTTCTGTTTACATATGCCAAAATGATAAAAAATTATTCCAAACCGTTTGGAAGCGGGGGCGCGTTTTTCAACAACAAAGCATTATATTCTCAAGCGCATCTGATAAAACGAATTTGTTGTATTTAAAAAATTTTTGTTCAAATAAAGGCGTATAATTTCTCTCAAAAAACGTAGGATGCATAATGAGCACACGAAAAAGGCAGGAACATGCAGAAATTTCTCCAATATCTTTTGCTGGCGGTCACATGGAGATCAAAACCCAATTCTGATGGAAGCTTGTGGATCTACACACAACAAACTAATTACTTGAGACATGAACATAAATTACTTTCAAGGATATTTGTGCAGTTTTCAAATGCACAAAGTACAGAATGACAAAGTGGTTAAAGCATAGTTGCGATGAACATTCCGATCACAAACAAATGAAATGCTGTTGTATCTTTATGTCTTCAAGTTTGCTTTAATCAAAACAGTATTTCTTTGCAGGCTTCATGAATCAGTTGCCGAATTGAACAAATGCTTTTTTACGAAACGAAAGGAACCATTGACTAAATTGGCGAAATAATCCCCTGATCCAAAAAAAAACTTCTACAGATTTCGACAGGACTTTTCGGCAGAACGGATAAAAAGAGATACTAAAAGAATAAGTTTTAAACTTTAATTGTAAGTATTTTTAAAATATAGTTGAAACTGCATTATAAATTTTTGCAAAAGATACCCAAACAGGGTTTTTACTAAATAAAGACATCTTTAACTGATTGTGCGATACGAATCCATCGGCAAAGTGCAACAAGATCATTTGCAATTAGGAACATGCCATTCAAATTGCTGTCTGCAGAATTACCGATGTTGCTGACATCAGTCTCCATTTTTGTGAAACGTGTGTTTCATTTGCATCACAAAATGATGCTTCAAGCAAACAGCGGCCATAGACACGCATTATTTGAGAAGTAAAACCCAGCATTTGTTAGGTCTTACTGCGTTTCAAAAACCCTGTTTTTTCGATCACAATCCGATCTATTTTGACGCGTTTGTTGTAGTTGCTTCAGGAAAAATTCGTTTCATGAAATTTCATCTGAAGTCAAGAGATTGGTCATTACCGACTCCAATCATGTTTATATCAACAACCGATCAAAAGACAGTAACGGCCAATGTGTTGATGCTTCTCTGTGGAGATCGCAAATCAAGGCATCATTTCGTTGAACCCATTCATACGAAAGAGGTTCATGTCACCGTGGCATGTGGCTCTCGTTTGCCACTTGGGCCGTAAGCGTTGTTATGTCTAACATTAAAAGCTCATCACCACCATCACTTGTCACTTGCCGCACCATCGCGGACACCAAAGGAGATTTTGTCGCCCTATCGCAATGATATCAAAAGTCAGCCTTCCGTGCTGAGGCACTGAGACCGTAATTTCTCGTTCACAAGACTTTCAAGTTTCAATGCTTTCCCTTTCAGATTGCTTCGATATTTCTAGCTTGACTTTGACATTTAAAGTTTGCAAGGTAAAAAATGCATTTGAAAAAATCAGATGGAATTTTTATTTTGTGTTCCTGCATCACTGGCATGCTAACTATTGCCTCGACAATAAATCGAAGATTTACCATTATAGTTTCTGCAAATAATATTTAACAGTTTAACGTCAGTTTCAGTTTCAAGTAGTGGTATTACGTATTCAACCTGGGCTATTTTTCCTGCAAAATCATTTTAAAGCAGTCCGCCGCTATTTGCACAAGGATGCGAATTAAGAATTAATGTCGTCACCAGACAAATGCAAAACAGGGTAAGGCCAAGACAAATAGACATCACTCAAATCAGTTAATGTTACCAAAATCTTCAGAGTGGAAGATGCTGCAGTTCCTCTTAAAACATTTATTATTATAACGATGTTGATGATTACACGAAGTTACTAAAAATATCTTTGTTATTTGGGTTGCATGCTGCTGTCGTTGCAAATAGGAGGGGAAGCTTAAGCATTATTAAAACTGTTTTTCATCATGCCGATGATTTATGTGCACTCAGTCAATTAGCAAATATCAAATTGGCAAAACTGTAAGTGGAGGCGAAGTAAGTTCATGTTAGCGTTTAAAAACTTCACTGCGAGAATTTCAAATACGCAACGATGGTTTGAAAGTGAGGAATACGATTTCATGTAGAAGGTATTTGAATATGATTTTAACACTGAAGATGTGTGAAGCTACGTGAAATTGACGTCTTAGTAAAAAGGTTGATATTTGATTAAACGTCGTCGTCTTTGTGGATGGAAGTTTCTTGAAAAACCTGTTTTTGAATTACTTTTCTCAAAAATATTTTTGCATGTAATTACAGTATATAATGGGACAAATTTTTTCAACGTATTTGTTCTGACGCTTTAAACTATCTTAAAGTTTTTTTGATGTTTTCAAGAGTTGCAAGCTTCAACAGTTTGACTCTTTCAATGTACAAACAATGTCAATGATGAAAAATCATGGTTCCTTTTGGACTATTGCTGGGCGTAGGGGCTCATGAAAGCCATACCGCTCCAAATGTACATCATATCTTGTCGTGTACTTTAAGAGACGGTATCCCAAAGAAATACTGCTGCTCGCTTAAAGTAAAAATATTTGGCATCCCAAAACGTTTTGGGCTGGCACCACTTTTGCATCTATTTCACGCCGTTGGCAAATGTTTTTATGATTTCATCAGAAACGCGAGAAGCTTGTGGCAAGATTTTTGAATGCAACTGATTATATCATAGTCCCATTCAGTTTTCCACCAGAAGTTGCGATGAAAACCTCTTACAAAATTTTTTTAAGAAACTGCGTCAATGGCATTTTTCGGCTTTTTGGTTTGCTGCAATTATTTACTCAACTTGCATCTACTGAAGCCAACACAATATTCAATATACTTCCTGCTTTTTTCGCAACTCAAGTAACTGCAAACTGCTCCAGGGCATATTGTCTTCTTTGCGTTTTGATTTCACTGTTGCTGCCCTCGGTTAGGGCTTCAGCCAGGAAGAGTATGAAAGCTCATCACAAGCACGTGGCGCGTGCAAGCGTAGTTTGCGTTGCTGAAGGTCATTTGTGCAGGCGAAGGCAGATACCGCGGACAATCTTGGTCAACACAAGTCCAAAAGTTAAAGCAGAAAATTGTTGCAAACCGAAAAAGTTTCAAGACAAATGTATTTTACCGTAGACAGGGAATTCTGTGCAATCTACTGCAGTAATTTTTGAACCTGAAAATTGGGGAATACTGCCACTCGTGTCAGGATACCATATACTGATTTTAAAATGAAGCAATTAACTTGATAGCAATAGAAAAAACTGCTTTAAATATTTTATTCTGAGATTGTTTTATTTGCTTCTTCGTCAATTTATTGACAAATCAAATCCCGTTTTGTCACTGCCAAGGGTCACGTTGTTGCTGCAATCGAAAATTTCTAGGAAGACGAAAATTCCACTAGAAGTCAGAAGAACTTTGTAAAAAATGTACCATTTATAAAAAAACAAAACTTGCTTCTACTTTCATTTGTTTTAGCTTGAAAGCAAGTTAAATTGAATTTAATCGCCAATTAATAAACGTTTTTGTGCAAAGTAAATGAATTCAAACCCACGTCAAAACGTTTCATGCTAATGGAGTTGAGCCAAAAACATTTTTGTAAAGGTTACACCTATTTATCTAAATTGACTTTTATTTATTTCAAGTGTGTGTCTACCAAGCGTTTAAAGTCACTCAACTTGATTTCCACGATTTGTGAAGATGCAGCTAAACAATGTCGAGTTATAAAAGTTTTTGTCAGGAACAACAGCTGCATTTTTGCTTAGATGGTTAATTTGTGTTTTCGCAATCGTTCACTTTTCATTTATTGCATTATCCGGTCTCACTCGTTATCAGCCTTAGAAAGTGTCATTGTTTGACTTTTGCACTACTTTTCATTTTTGATATTTTATTGGAGCTTTATAGGATGACAAAGAATACATGTGAGTTTTTTAAATGAAAAAATGTCAAAAATTCAAATGCAATTATTGAAAAAGGTACACTTGAATCTTAATATTAAAACATTAGAAAATTCGAAACTCTTTTCTCGGCAATGAGATACAACAGAACTTTTGCTGATGTTGAAAAACGTGCTTACAATTTGCAACATTTAATCCCAAGCAATTCTCATTATCGCTGCGAGGTCCTTATTTCTGCAAAATGGAGAGAATGTTAAAAAATTCAATTTTTCCAAAGTACAGTCTAGAATTTGCGACATTTAATTACAACATTTTGCATTGAGCAGGCGTTTCCAGTAAAAAATAGACTTGAAGCCAATCACATGGATATCGTTGAAAGATCTCAAACACACATACCTGCTTTGATTATCAGCACAGGAACAGAAAATGCAACGTGGAACGCAACTGTCATCAGAAATACAAGTTTGACGTTTGATGTGAAAAATTCAAAACAAAATCGAGCAGTATGGATTGTTTTTGTCGTCTTGGAAACCATCATGCTTGTTGCAACTTTCTACATTTTTTCATCCTTGCTGTATCACTTGCTTGCAAAGTAAGTTTAAATTTAAAATTTTTGAAATTTTACCGGTATTTACGGAAAAGTCAATGGTTGCGAAACCCGTCACAGTATTTGTTTTATGAAATGTACCAACCCAGGTGATTTGCATGTGCGTGAATGTGCGTCTATAATAAAGTGATGCATTACGTAACGTCGTGACTCAGCCATACTTTGGATAAAATCGTCCTGCAAAACTTGACCTTTAACATTTCTAAAACCGCTGCCACTCAATCGAGCTTAGATGATAGATATTCGCCCGTTGATGTTATTTGCAACTTGCCAAGGTTTTTGCGCATTTTTCTGAGTAAACCTACAATAGACCTTGTTCTGTTCGCAATACTTATAAGCTTCATAAAGAAAAGCATCTTTAGCTCATCTCTTTACACTGGCAACTTTGCTCTTTGACGAATATTTTCTCAAGCTTTTAAAATTGTCTCTGCAGTAATCATAACTTAATAGTTAACAACACTCGGTTTTAACCTCGTTGAAACAACTGAGCCTGTCAAGTTTTACCATGGCATTCACCAAACCCGTTATAAACAGAAAATAATATATTTTGCATAAACGTGCATTTATTATTTTTAGCGCAAAAAGTAAACCATGCACCAGGCCTCCTTCAAACTCCTGGGATTACCTCGCTATTCCACTGGAGNTCTATCAGACACAGGTTAAGAATCACTGGTTTTTCAAAATTGTTGATGGCGACGAAGATATAGCAATGCGCAATATAATGTTTCACATCATGTTTTTGAACTTTTTTGAGGTAACCGCTCTAAAAATTTTAATGATGTCACAAAACGCTTTAGTGACTGTTAAACAAAGAAAAAATGCGATATGGAATGCTGTCGTGAACGAAACGCTTGTGGTAATGATTTGTAAAATATTAGTTTTGGATATTTTTAAAACTTGGATTTGTAACCGTCTTAAAACTAAGGTCATCACAAAAAACAAAATAGTACAAGTTCAGAGTATCACGTAATAAAAACAATTATTGGATATTAGTAAATGTTTCTGGATCAAGCTATCAATAAAATTGTTTGTCATTAAGTGACCCGTTTAATGATTTTCAGCATAATACGTAGCTTTCAACATCAACATGTATTCACAAAAATTCTCAAAGAAGGAAGCAACCTTGAAAAAATTGAAAATTTTTTGTTTTGTATAGTTTTGTGGGATTTGCGATGTAAAGTGTAAAACGCAATTTAACTTTGAAAAAGAAGAGACTGAAAATGTCAAAATACAAGTTTTTCTTGACGTTACTTACAGTCATCTCACTGACAACTTGCAGCCGTTGTATTATAGCCAATACATTAATAAGTTGCATGTCTGTCCGGAATCATAAACACGAATCAAAGCAAATTGCCTCGTGATAATACATATGAGGGTCAACCTCCGTACGTTTACTACAAAACTCTCTTAAACTAGCAAAAACCGAAAGTATTAGCTAAGTTCCAAAAAAAAACATTTAAGTTAAGCTTGAAGGTTATGTGCTTTGCTATAATCTACCCTAGCAAACGGAGTTTGTGGATGCAGATGCTTGTTAAAATGATATGTTAATCCAGGGTTCGGCAAACGTGCTTTACGACAGAGGCAATCCGCTTAATCTTCCGGTGAGGAGTCACACAACGTTGGTACGGTTTTAATTTTCATGCGACTTCGTAGGGACTCAGGCGAAATTGTGATGGATCAAATCTAATTTTAATCATGTGCAAATTGAAAGTCTGCGTTTGGTCAAATATGGAGAGAACTAATTTGGAGGCGCTACAGCGCTACATGCGGCTCCGCAATGGCAGGTTGCCGACCCCTGTGTTAACCTAATGTAAGCAGGGTGAGTTTTAATTCTCAGTAGGTTTATTTTGAAAGATGAATCATTTTCAACATTAGGAAAGATTGTCCCCGCGCTCATCACAGTGTTTACAACTTGGAGTTATTTGTCAAATTAAGTGAAACCTTTTACTTTTCTTCTTCTTTTTGTTTATTGGTTCAGGAATATTCTGCATTTGACAAGTGCGATGTTGTTTTAATGTTACGAAGAAATTCCATTGGTAAAAATAATATTTTTGCATGTTACATAGCTGAAATGACAGCTAGGCACTTGCCGTACCTACACGCGTCATCCTGATTTGATTGATCCAGTGATTTGCAAAGAAAAACATTCATAAAACGAGCGTGACGATTCCTTGGCAGCTCTAAGGCTGTGGCTGACTTTGAGTCGGTACCTTTCACGCCAAGGAATCAGAATTTGATTGAACGCTTGGTGCAATGAGAATATTATCAAAAAATGGCATTTTTCGAAAACAGTTTGTTGGTTGCGATTATTTTTTTAGCAAGATTGCGTTTATTCTGGTGTTAGGCAATGTTTCGTTTGTAACCAGTGCACAACATTGATTTTGAGAAAAAATAGCCATTTCTTAATTCAATTTTCAGACAGAATGTTGAACAACATCTTGCGCTTTGTTCAGTTAAATCACTTTTTATGCGTTTTGATGCGTTGCGCGACATCAATTTGAAAGTTAGAAAAATTTAAACAATAGTAAAAATGTAACGCAATGGTAAAATATCTTTTCAGGCAGATGAGGAAAACGCCTACGGCCAGTCCTTTGCACAAGAAACGATGTTTAAACGCTGTGTTATTGATTTTCTTGACGGCATTCGCCGCTATCGGTCTGGCAAAGTTTTCTGTGGCTCAAGCAATTGCTTACTCATCGTCATCAGCAACCCTATGCGCCGCTTTTGCCAAAGCGAGTCGCCTACTTCATATATCAAGTGATATATCATGCATTTAAGCTAATTTTAGCATAAAATTATGATTGTGATCTTTGGAATTGTCGATCATGAACAAAATCATGGGATAAGTGCTGCAGGATTTTTGAAGCAGGCTCATCATGCAACTGTGCAGCTTGTTTCATGTGTTCTTTTCTTGTCTGTGCAAAACTTTGATTATGGATCGGCAACGAAGTTGATCGAATCCGAACTCAGTTATGCTTTATTAAGTCTTTGCGATTCACCAATTCTTTTTAAAACTGAAAATGACATTGATGCTACAAAATAGTTTAAACCAGTAATGAATTAAACACAAATTACAATTTTGGATATAATTTTTGATCTTATTGTATAAGAAAATAATGCACTACTGTGTACATAAATAAGTGGAAAGGAAAATATTTACAAAATGTGCAAATTATTTACAAAAGGTCTGATCTCTTAAATTTTATGATTCGGTCGTGGTGTGAAACCATTGCGCCAATCCACTTGCGTCTTTAAGCGTCATTTCTAAGCTTTTATATTATTGGGATTTTTTTGTTACACAAAAGCAAAATTGCTGCGGGTTTACGCAAAAACTTTAAACCTCATTGAGTTTGATTGTGTTGACGATCAACCAAGTGTGATGTATGACAACCGTTTTTCATTATTACGAAGAAAACTGAAAAACTATCGAATTTCTAATTTTTTTTTGGTAAATGACACTGTAGTTTGTTTCCGCCAAAAAACCTGTCGGACTGTTGATATAATATTAGATGAAAAGTACGCGATCTTGATTTATAAAAATTAGATTTTTCCCGCAGGTTTTGTTGTCATGGCTCTTTTTCTGTGGTTTCGGCAGTACATTCTTTACAGCATGCCTCAATTCCGTCATCTGACACTACCAGTGGTTGCTTGGTGAGTGAATGCCCAATAAATTATTATCAAAGGTGTCGGAAACATTTTGCGCCAAGCGTTGATCGCTGCTTATAAGCCATTAGAAAAGAAAAGCAAATTAATCGCAAACAACAACTGGCAACTGGTAACTCAGCGTCAAGATTAATGATCGTTACGTCCTTCTTAAACATTCTCAGCAACACTTAATGCTTGCTGCAATCTCACCCATTTCCGTAAACATGCAAACACACCTGCCATAATAAAGCTCAAAGTGGAAAAAAAAATTATTTTCTGAGAACAGCAAGTTGTGCAAAATTCTTAATATTTTTCAATTTTAAATTTTAACTCCAACAAAACTACACGACAGTTATTGTTTTCCTACTTACAGCAAGTAACAATTCTACGCTTTTAGCTGTTTGTTGAAAGCATCAAATAGTGTATTTTAAAATTTTGCGACCATCATAGAATATGACTTGATCATGCTACCGTTTTTTTCTTAATCGACAGCAAAAGCTGGATAGCATTTGTTTGCAAAATACATTGTGAATTGCAGATCAAAATCGCACGCTTCTGTTGTTTTAGAACCATAGGTTACTCTAACAACACTACATAAAATTACTATTTAGCCACATGATTATGCTAAATAGTAAACAATGTTAGAAGAAAATATCGTTCTGCTGTCAAAATAAAAAGACAGCCCAAGACTAAGCACGCCTATTTGGAGTTGCCATTGTTCTATAAATTGCAGCATATTTAATGACAAAGTGTTACTTCTTAAACATCCCTGTTAAATTCAGTGCTGAAAAGAGTTTAAACTGCAAAATTTTGGATTTGTTTCACAAATTTTTCTTCCTTTTTTCATTCCCTAAAGAGTTTTTCACATACCTGCATGGCACATAAAAGACGATTTGTATTAAACTTTAAATGAAGCCTTTTAGTTCTGTGCACAAGTTGTCCTATCAAGTTCAAACTGCACTGTATTTGTGTCGTTGCTGTCTGTTGAAACCTGTCCCATCATTTTTTTAATCTACTTGAAACAAACATAAATTTGTTGACATGAGGCAAGTGGTTAGATTTACTATGCTGTACATGCTACTGGATTTAAACTTACCTGTTGATAACAGTCTTGTTTGCACGCGTGTTCAACGTGTGAAAACACTTCAACAACATAGCAAGGTTGCTTTCGGAACAAATGCAATCAATTTTACGTGCTATGATATATGAAACACTGGATCGAGTCCTGATGCATAAATCAACCAACCTGATTTTTTAAGACAAATTTTACCTTACGAACATCCTGGATTTCATTTGTTGCAGCAAAAAATCACTACTTTTGGTGAAATAAACAAAACTATTCCAAATTATTGCACACGTGATTTCGCATATGCCTTATTGCATTTACGGAACAGCTTTTTTTCAAAAAATATAAAGCTTTCATTTCCTTGCTTGGCTGTCCGCCGCTTCTTTATATATCTCGCAGTAATTTTACCTTTCAATGCTTGCTGTGTGCTTGTTCATGTAGCAATGTATTTAATTTAATTAACGAAGTTTTAGGGCACCATGATTGGGTAACTTCAGTTTTTTTGACGTCCTAGCTACGAATATGTCCTAACAGTCATTATACTGCATTGCTGTGCTCTCTTGCAACAATATAATAACTCTCTCCTAACACTTTTGTGGTGGTGATTTGGGTTGTTTATATTAACAATTAAAAAACTGTTGTAGGTGGAGTCGAGTGACACTTTTCTTCATAGCAGTGGCGGCTGTTGCAGGATTTGCAATCACTCTTAAAAAACAATGGCAACATGACAATGTATGCGTGACAGATGACACTGGAGTGTCCATATCAGCAATGGCAGGGGTGATATCCAGTGTAGTTGTGCAAGGTGAGCAGAAATGCTTTGAAACTGCATAAAGTTTTTTCAATATTTCTGAAAAGAGGATTGCGTTGTTGTCATTGAAAAGCAAGGGTGTGCTACAAAAGACGTGTGTGAACGCACCCAAAAAACTAGCCATTTTAAGCAAAAGTAGTGCGGGAACGCAGCTAAAAATGCAGACATTTTCAGTAATTAGACAATTATGCTAGGGCGCTACGCAAGAAACCGCATTCTATTTACTCATTTATGCGACGTCTGGAGCTGCACACAGGAGATCTGAGCAAAACACACATCCTCTGGCCAGGTCACTATGAAAAAATGCCGCTTCCACGCGATCCCACCCCGCTACATCCCTGCTGAAAAATCTTTAGAAAATCTTCACTCCAAATGACAACAAGTTATTTTTTTGTAATGAAGTTTACAAAATGCGTTAACATGGTGATGTTTGAGAAAGAACAAGTTAATTCATACCTAAATAGATTTATTTATTTATTTTGACTTGATGAAAAAGTTCTAATACATCCTTAAAAGCTTCTCCTTGTGTACATTTGTTTAGGATCACTACTGGCGCTCTTTTCTCTGTTGATTGTGAAGCGGTGGTACTGGAAGGGGGACCTTCCAAATATGACCGACACTGTAAGCCACAAAAGAAACCGTCGTTTAGTGAGAAAGTGCTGTGTTCTTGCTGCATTGTGCACCTTCACTGACATTTCCTCGCTGATAGTTGTGACGCTGATCAAAAGCAAAGTCCCGGAACAGGTAAAACGAACTTTGTAACTGGGTTTTTTTACCTTTGAAATTAGTTAACAGGAGGAAAACAAGATGGAAAATGTCATGGAAAATAGCTGTATGTAATTTGTCCTTACAACTTTCCAATACATTTTCGGATAACGTTTGAGCTTGTAAATAGTTTAACGTTTCCTAAGAATTACTTTTTGATGCACAAAATATTATATCTGTGCTTTCATGTGACACCTCAGTAATGCCTTTGGTTTGAAAAACCTCTGGAAAGGCATGGAGTACGCACCAAAACGCATGACTCAATCTTAATGCATTGACAAAAACTTTTGCTTAATCTCCTACGTGTTGATATTTGTCTGACAGATCACGATTCTTATCCTCGATTTGGAGGAATTTATTGACATGTTCTGGCTGGTGTTGTGCTTCGCCAACTGGCAGAAGATGCTTTTTCCCTGGCCCTGCTGCCAAGTCTGCTCGTCCTCGGATCGGGTTTCAATAGCTTCAAGCTCTGCAGACAGTACAAGCCGATCGCGAGTTGTAACGGTCACTCAGAGCATTGGAAGCACCCAATCTTCTCAATCATCACGAAAGTCTAGGAAAACTGACAACTCTTCGAGCGAGCACCGGATGCCCGAGCCTTAAATATTCGAAAATAAACTTTATCGTGGAAACTTGACGCAAGTCTTTGTAATGATAATAGCACCGAGTAGAAGATTCTCAAAATTTTTGCATTTTGAAACTTTACTTGGATTGCAAACAGCCTCACCCATGCGCAAGTTTTTCTTGACAAGGTTGTGGCCTCTCTATACTTAGCTATAATTGGGTACACCTTAATACGTTACAAGTTGAAACTGACAGCATCTGGCAGCAAACCGATGTAATGTCTGGTTTAAAAATGCTTCATTGTACGGAGTTGTTTCCTACCTTTTTTGCTTCGTGACTTCCTTTAAAGATTTTATAAGTCATGCGAAACCACTACCTGCTTTT
>JGI24159J19872_10005516_pt1 | contig 16362 bp, 10 predicted proteins | sample Ectturendosymbi4_FD_19872 | JGI IMG/M metagenome (IMG submission 19872) | reverse complement strand
GCCCTTTAGTGCAGCCCGCCGAAAATTCATGTTTTTCAATTGGGAACACGGCCCTCCAGCCCGCCCGGCCCGCCGGCCCTCCGTTTAGTGTCATCCTAATATGATTATTAATTATACAGTGTAACAGTCCCAGTGGCAGTGTTAACTGAACTAGTGATCATGAAAAATGTTGTTTCACAGGCATTGGGACCATTTACACCAACAAGGTTGTGGAGCCGGAGTTGTAAGGAGTCGGATGTTTTTGGGTTGGGTCGGATTCCTAACAACACTAAGAGTCGGAGCTGGATTTTTTTATCTGACTCTGACTGCAGATGTCTCGTTGGATCATATTTTACATCACACTCCTAAATTGGGAAATGGTAGGCCCACAAATTCTTTGTAAGCTTTTGTTGAAACATACTTCTTGCTGTACACCACGATTTCCATTGATTTTAACAGCCCAACTTCATTCCCTGTATGTCAAGCAGAAGCAGTGGGAAATTTTGGAGTGAGATTGAAAATTTTGGAAAGGTCAGGAGTCGGAAATGGAAATTTTGGAAAGGTTGGAGTCGGATATTTACCTCCAACTCTACAACCGTGGTTTACACTGATGGTAAAGCCTGTCCATGCATGTCACTTGTTCTACATTTCCTTCCAGTTCAACCTTCAGTTTGGTACCTATTCTGTTGACAATGCAATATGACCAGAGTAAACGCACCTTGGGCTACATTCTCATCACCACTGATTTGGAGCAGGCTACCTCGACCCTTCGTTTTGTTAGCACAAGTTGACAAGAATGCTGGTCGACTTAACTTTGTTTGCAACATGTTAAGGCCATTCTTACTGTCAACATCAAATGCTCTCTTTCGTTGTAGATTGAGTGATGCTGAGCTTAGTTTATTTACTTAGATCAAATCCAGTTTTGTTTGTTGTTATTAACCTTATAAAATAACAATTTCAAGTGCGTAAGACAAAATGCCTTTGCTGCAGGTGCAGGCCTCTGAGCCATTATAACACTAGCAGGTTTTGGTTCCTTTTTAATTTAAAGGTAGCTGCAGTTTCTATGATAAAAGTAGCATACTTGTAATTGTCGTCCTTTGAGTTTATCTTACGCGTCGTGGCTTTAGGAACATGAACTAATAAGCTGGCTAATGAAAACTGATGGCAAATGTCAGTGGCGATGTAAAATAATGCAGTACATCGTTCAAAGCTCCCAAAAGGAGTAATCGGTTGTGACACTAAGACATCAAATCATGGGCTAAAGCCATGTGCTCTTTGAATCACTCGATGAAACCGACTCAAAAGCAAGGATAGGGATACTACGGCCTGCAATTGAAGATTTAATATGGCCCGCATCAGAATTTTCATGAACTAAATTGACTCCATGATAATTTGAAACGTACACAATAATTAAAAAGAAGTCTTTATTCTCCTTTGAAAGGTAAAGGTAGAATTTTCAGATCAAATCATCAGTTTTGCAGCCCACCAGCGATATTCCACAATTCATGTGACCCGTGATAGTAAATAGATTCCCAACCCCTGGTTTAAAGGTTCTGACGATAAGAGGGTAAATTATGCTTCATAACTTGCCTCTGCAGAGCTGAAGTTGAACGGATTTATTGCTGAGCATGATCTAGCATTTTCAGTTGCAAATTAATTAATTGATCCTGTGAAATCCATTGGTATACTTCCAAAGACATGTACAAAAGGGTTTGTGGTCAAAAGAATTTTCAGCTCTGTGAATTCTGCCTACAAAACAATGCAGCAAATCGCATAGGGATAGCTTGAAGGGGTAATTATTAGCCAAACAAACCAAGCAAATATTTTTATGAAGCGGTCGTGGATCTGCAATATAGGAACCATGATACAAAGCAAGTTTTGATAAGTCTTGTATCTTTTGATGTTGATGTCTGACATTTAATGTTGAAACCTGAAAAATGTGATGTTGAAACGATTGAGCCCAGTGGCATCACTGCGTCTGCTATTTGGCACCATCAGCGACGAACCATACTGACTAAACGCAGCTTTCCAAAAGTGGCCCCCGAATCAAATTAATTGCCCACCCCTGCTCTATAATATAGCAAGCCAGGTTTAGATCGAAGTGGTGTATACGTGGGAAAGAGCTGCCAGATGATCAACATATGGGTAGCCTGGTAGCCCCACAGTGCACAGGCCATAACTGCCACAAGGCAAGCTAACCTTAATTTATTGTAACATTGTGCCGTAGGTCTTTACAGCTGCTGAAATCCCTGTATGATGATGAATGAATGGCGTTATAGTTGGGACGTTGTTTAAGTTTAAAGTGTTTTGCTCCTCTCAGTGTTGTTTGTAAACACCTTGATTCTAATTCTGTAATGTGCTATGGCTAACCATTCGATTCTTGTTTTTGTGCTCTTGTGTTGTTTGAATGTACTTGTGACATGGACCACGAGTCTGTGATAAAATGCATAATACTAACAAAAGTAATTAATAATAGTAACTTCATGCGGTAGGGAAGAGATAGAATAGACACTGCTACGTGTGTTCAATTTATGTCACTCAATTTCTTGCAGTTTTGGATTCGTTGCTTGATTGGTTTGGCAATTTTGTGTTGCTTCACTCATGTGCGCACTGTGCAGTCCAATGAGAGTGGTCTAAATCAAATGCTTATGGTTGTTGCGTATGCACGCAAAAAATGCATTATAAATTTCTTTTATGCTGTTTTGCTTAATTCTGCAGAAAATTTGCAGTTACTGTCGTACAGTAGTGTTGGCAAACAGTTTAAACCAATTCATTAGTTAATGATAAAGCAAGGACATTCTGTAGAGTGTTTTCCTCTCAACACAAGTTGTAAAAGTAGGTGTAATACTAAATAGGGTCAATGATCTGATGCACTAAACAATAAAAAGACAAGAAAGAATGAAACTGGTGAGTTCATATGATTTGGTTGTGCTGTACTACTTTGTTTAAGAATTCAGAAATTGCAAACGCTGTGTTGCTTATTTTGTACCTATGTAATGTGGGCTGCATTAAACAGTTGTACAGAGTCAATTCAATGTGAACCTTTGTTTAACAGTACTCTGACTTTTAGGGATTTTGTCCCTAGATTACAACTTTTGACCTTTTTTAAGGATTTTAAAAAGGCAGTGATGCCAAGATGCCAGCAGCAACAGGCTTGGCAGAAACGAAGTAAACACAAAAGATAAACCCTAAAACTAACCCTAACCTTAACCCCTAACACTAATCATTAACGTTAACGTGTAACGCTAATGTTAACCCCTAACCCTATCATTAACGCCTAATGCCAACCCTTACCGAACGCTAATCAAAGCCTAAACTTAACACCCTAGGGAAAAGTTTGGAAAGTTATGAAAAAAGAAAAGGGAAATTGCCAAGGTGAGAGTGGAGCCATAAAGCAATGGCATACCATACTTCAAGCATAATCATTCTATGAGCAGCACACTGATTTCATGACAAACTGACCTTTTTATTCGAACTATGTCAAGCCATGAGACCGAATGTTTGACTGGCGACACAATAGCTCCAGCTGATCTGTTACCACCAGAATATTGTCGGTAAAATAGACACTACCTTTTCGGAAAGGCAGTGGCTACAGAACTGCCCATGGATCTTTATTTTTGAAACCTTACTGGACCATCTCCTGTAACACATGATAGTAACGCACGAGGAGAATGCAGTAAGGTTTGGTAGAAACACAGTAAACATAAAAACTTGACCCTAACCGTAGCCTTAACCCTAACACTAACCCCCAAAGCAAAAGTTTAGAAAGTTTTGAAAGAAGTTAAGAAAAATTGATCCCATGAATTGAAATGTGCAAGCAGTCACTATTATGAAAACGCAAAGCACTAAGTTGAGAGACAAACCCACAACCATTGGCATGGCAGACTTGAAGCCTATTGGGTGTGCCACCAGGTTGGCGCCACTTGAATGACCAACTGACCGCTTTATTTGAAACGCGTCGTGTGAGGCGGTATGGTGGAATAAGTTTTGAAACAAAAAGATCTATGGGTGGTTCCATAGCTACTTTCTTTCAGAAAAGTTTGAAAATAATCAAAATTAATGAATTCATTGTATTTGCAAATCATGTTTGATTCTATTTTTCACACTTATCTTGGCGCTCCGATTTTATGCTGCACTGCCACAGATTTAGGGGATTTCTTATGTAAAGTGGAGATTTTTTGTAGGCAGTAGCTACAGAACTGCGTGTGGATCTTCATATTTGAAACCTTATTTGACTGCCACCTGTAATGTGACTGTAACGCATGACGAGAGTGCAGTAGGCTTGGTAGAAACATACTAAACGTAAAAGGTAAGTCCTAACCCTAACTTTAGCACCAATGCTAACCCTAACCCATAAATGTAGCCCCTAAACCTTAAGTTTGAAAACTTTTGAAAAAAGTAAAGAAACTACTACCAAAACGAAAGTCACCAAGGTGAGAGCTGAACTGAAAACTTTTGGCGCAGCAGACATAAACGCATCCACTACGTTACCGAGATGGTGCTGCTTGAGCAACAAACTCAGCATTTTATTCAAACCGCATCATGCCAGGCAGATCCGTAGCCACTACCTTTTTTGTACTGTTCTTAGGATTTTTGGAGTTGTATTGGTGAGAGCCCTGGCCTTAAACCTCAGTCAGTGATATAGATGTTTCAAGCTAAAATGTGCATGATTTTTGCAAGAAATTTGTCTGAAATAAATTTTTTTTTAACTTGTGGAAATGTTGCTCTATTTGCAAAAGCAAAAAAAATTATTTTCTAATTCAAATATGAATCTGCAAATGATTTCTTTCCTGATTCAAATTGAGTCTTTTTCAGAAAGAATTTGATCTAGTTATTGGAGTGATTTTCATATCTCACACAATTGCTGCCGTTTATTTCTAAAAATGACATTATTAAACTTCTAAAATGTAGATTTAAAAAACAAGTAATATATAATTAAAAATTTGTCAAGAGTGCCATACTTCAAACATGCTTGATATAATTTTTGAAGTGAAATGAAAAATAAGAAGTATGCAATGGCATAAATGATATTTTATAATTTCAGAGTTCATTCTAGTTTGAAGGTAATGGTAATGGTTTATTATTTCATATGAGGTATGACTCAGCTAATAAGCAGAAGCAATACAAAAAGCCATCACACACTAGGTAAACCAACCGTCAGTGAACATTAGAGTAAATGAAAATTTACAATAGTATAATAGCTGATCAGTGCAAATAAAGAGTGGTACTGTGTCATATAGGATTGGTAAAGGACCATGGCGGTCATCTAGTCAACCAATCCTGTTAAACACTTTTTTTAAAGTGTTGAAAAACAACAGTTGGAGATCAAGTAAGCACAGTTAAGGAAAAAAAAACAAACGAATAAACACGAGCATGGTGAAGAAAATGTACAGATGGAAGTTCATGCCTATGTACACAGATGAGTGGATCGAAATTGATTGAAGGAATTTGGTTGCGATTAAGAATATGTTTAAACAAACTATAAAAATAAAATAGCAAAAAAAGTTAGAAAACTAATTAATCAGGTACAAAAAAACAAAGGAAAACAAACTATGGAGTGTACTATCATGCTGAAAAGAATGGGATGTGCATGCTAATAAGAAGAGCAAGAACACAACTTTGACACACAGCATATGTATCCATATTTTATAAAGCTAGATGTTTTATGCTTAGTTATATGACAGAAGATTAGAACACTTTTTTAAGTGACTATGTTGATCTTGAACAAAGAAAGAAAAATACTGAAGAACTACTCAATTGGCATGGAAGAAAGCCTTTTTATGTTTTATTGAAATGAGAACTGTCAACTCCCTGAGCAGATTTCACTTTTCAATATTGCATGCAAAAAGAAAATAGTGTGTTAAGTACTATGAACCAGGTAAATAAATTTCAACTGACTTGTCTACCATGCTGCTTCAAAAAGAAAAATAAATTCCCAACTTGTATGCTGCTTTTAAATAAGATCCTTTAAACCTGAATGTTGTTTCAGCTTGCATGTGAGATTTGAGAGCCCATAGCTCAGGCAGTAATGCTATTGATTAGAGCAGCGGTGCCAAGATAGGCGTAATCAATGTCACATGTCATAAATTCAGAAATTGCACATGAGTAATTACACTGAGATATGTAATAAAATTTTGTTTGGTGTAATGTTTATGTTAAAATATTATAATCAGCAAGATTATTCGCATGAGAAAATCCTCTGACAAACACTAGCAGCAAAGTAACTAAGCAAACTCATAAATCTCTGAAAGTATTTGTAACAAGAAAGTTTATTTCCAACGCCAACAATTATTGTTCAAACGTAGCATAGCATGGGCATGATTACATGAAAAATTCTGACTTATTTCCCATTCAAGCAGGACACCCTTGGTACAGAAGAACCACATGCAGTGGTAATTAACATTTAAAAGATAAACAGACTACAGCACTGACTGCTTGTAAATGCTGATGTTCTGCTAAGTTGCGGTTTTAAATATTGGAGGAAAGAATATGCAGAAGCTTAACTGCTTAGTAGATGGTTTATTTGTCTGTCAAGAGGTTTATCATCAAAAGTATGTACTTTGTAACTGAAAGTTGATTTTACAAAAAGTATTCATGCTGTTTGATGTTTCAAGCAGTGATAAAAAGCTTTAAAACAGTGGTTCTTAACCTTTTCTCTACCACGCCTCCCTTAAGTAACTGTCCTTTGTTTCAAGCCTCCCTGACTTTAAATAAATAAACTGGATAAAACACTGTCCCATTCAAAAATTTTCCTTGTTGAAGTACATAAGGGCTCACACCCCCTTGGAAATTTATTGACTCCCCCTTGGGAAAGTGCCCCCAGTTAGAAACACAGCTTCAAAGCATGCTATGTGTTAAGGACATCACCAACTGAGAAACCAACAGTTTTTTGAAACTTGCTATTTGTAGGGCACGGTGAATGCAATTGATACCTACTTGTGAAGGCACCAAATTCAACATAGCCAAAAGCAGCAAGTGTTAATACTAAGCTGGGCTTATTTTTTCAGTCATAGACCAATTTTTTTTAATTATTAAAAAAATTGAGTCAATTTAGTCATAATATCTGAAAAGGCTAGTGAATACTGTTATAGTGAGTTTTAATACTATTATAGGACAAATGACCAGTCCGTATCAGTGAAAAAAACACAGAATTACAAAGACTGATATCTGGTCACAAATGCTGAAATTTTTGTGTGAAATATGTTATCAACAGGCTTTTGTATATAATCTTGTGATCTATAAATATCTGTATGGACTAATGAGTAGCATTAAAGTAGGTGTAGTGGTTAATCTTTTATCAAATTGTCAAATTTAACATATGTGCAAAAAATATAGCAAGAATATGTGCAAGTAATATATTTTTTTATCCGTGATTATTTCAGTATAACTTGTCTCCTGATCAGTCATGTCCCTGCATTGTTCTGAAGTTCAAAACTTGTACATTGATGTTGGATTGTTCTTTGGATTTTTCTTCAGTGACAAATTTCGTACCTCTCACTGTGATTGACAGGTATGCAGTTAATGGTTAATTTAGTTGGGTATGAATAGTGTTTTCAGCAAACTATTTTCTGTAATTTCTAGACAAATTTTACTTCCAGCGTCACTGTTGCATTGTTTATGAACACTTACATTTTTGCAAATTTTTAAATTTTTCTTGACAAAGCAACTTATACCAAAGCTTGCACTTTATGCAGCCTGACATTATTCTCATACACTTCTGTGAGCATATTGTCTGCTTGAATCATACTATTGTGTGTTTATATAATTGTACTTCAATCATGAATTTCTAGTTCACAACAAAGTATGCATCATTTAAATTTCAATGCATTATCCTGAGTACTCATAGAAATTGCATTTCATTCTTCCATTTTGACATTCGACAGTGGTCATTGATTAATCCTAGTTGATAACATAAATGTAAGCTGTTCAGTGGTCATGTGATTAAATTTTTCATATTGCATAATTGTTGACTGTATTTGCAAGATGTAGATAAAAGTTTCAAAACTAGCACAAAGTATTTGCTTTAGTGTCAGTTTTTCGATATTGTTCAGCAATCTCAAATGCAATAGCATGTTATTAGAGTAAAAAAAATTACTGTAGATAAATAGTTTTTGTGTTTGTGCATCTCAAACTTGATAGCTTTTACGCTCTGGTGAAAACTTCTACACAAGTATTTGCATTAATATTAATGCTTCTGCGTGCACAGTAAATTTAAACTTTGATCATGAAATGAATTTTTGTTTGTGAGTGTTAAATATGTTAATCAGTTTTGTGTCTTACAGTTCTATTGGCTACTTATATATGCATATTGTTGTGAAATCTAATTAATGTGTTTTAGTCCCAAGCTGGTCAACTTACCCAAGTGGAAACTTATTGATGAGCATGGGAAGCTTGTAACAGACAAGGTTTGCATTTGAAATAAAGCATTTTTATCCAAAACCTTTGCCAGACTGTGGTTGCAATTTCCTTTTATGTCAGTGGTTCCCAACCAGGCAAGACATCATTACAACTGGTATGAGAGGCGTCCGTCTTGATTACAGGAAAATGATTCATTTATTATTCTCTTGTACCTTTGTTGTTTCCTTTTGCAATGGATAATAGACAAATGCGAGGGTCATTCAAACCTATTGATTATAAACAGTAGGGAGTGTGAGGTCAGAACAAATTTTTTTAGGGTGTACAGAAGTAAGAGAGGTTGGGAACCCCTGCATTATGTGGTGCTTCACTTGCTGGTTGTTTTATTTAGTATATTGGGATAATGCTTAATGTTTTTATTTTAATTGAAAGATATTGTTTAATTTTTGTTATTGTGGTATGATGTTGATAAAGATATGCAATGCAGTGGAAATGTTTGTTGCTAAACAAAACTCTGTGTTACTCATGGATGATAGCAAGTTTCCAGTTAAATGGAACACACAGAGAACTGTCTGTTATTTTTTATGCATTGCTTCTATTTGGGGAAAAGTAGTGCTATGTTGGTAAGGTAACTGTTGTTTTTTTGTCTTGCGCCTTTCCCTGGGTATCATTACAGTACTACCTAGTGCAGGGTACATTTCTAAATGTCTCAGATTATAAAAAAAATTGCAATTCTGTCGCACGTTGGAGGCAGATTCTGAAACAAAGAAAAAAGACAAAACAAGACATGTGGTATGACAGACCAGGGAGGATTGCCGCTGGGCATTTCAACCCCACAAGATAATTCCAAACAGCAAAGAATGCTCAAGGGGCGAAGAAAATTAGAGTAAAGCCAAGTGAAGGGGCCTGTGCGTTCCAGCATGGGTACAAAAAAAAAAGGGAGCCACATTGTCCTAGGCCATTGGGGAACGTGTCCCAACCAGACCCAGCTCTACTGCCAGCCTGTCCTGCAGCGAGTCTCTAATTACAACAAATTAGTCTCACCCGGTACACTGGAAATGCCCAACACTCATTGCTGTTGGCTGGGGCCCTGCTGCCAACCCGGCTGGTACTGGTACATCCCCCTTGCATGGTGTCCTGTTCACCACACAAGGGGTAGGAGTTGTTTTCACAAGATGCTGGCAGTATGTCGCAGGAACCTGTAGCACTGGCGGGTGGCATTTTTTAAACATAGAACATGAAATATTAAAAGCACAACTAGGTGGTCAGTTAAGTAGTGCCTCTGTCAGACACAGCTCTGGAGGCTGTGACCAACTCCCAGCTCTAGAGCTGTGGTGGTAAAGGCCAGGGTAGGCACAGTTGTGCCAACGTGTGGCACATCACCCCATTGAGCCAGATGGCACGGACGAACCACAAACTGCAGTTCGACCATGCCTATTTGAAAGCGCCTTGAAACAAGGCACTGCATGAGCCTGGCTTGCCACCATGACCAACAGCAGGTCTCTCTCGCGTCGACAGCGCAGAACACATTGGCCTGAACTCAAAACGGGTGGGACTCCCAGATGAGATCGACGATGGAATTGCATTGGTCACCTGGGAGTACTTCCGTCCTGGCTTCGAGACAGGTGTGGTTCCCAGGTAAAGATTTTGACGGCTTGCATCGATGAGAGAAAGACAGATGTTAACCTTGCACGTTTGTGATCAAGGTGGCCCGCCACAGCAAAGTTTTGCTTTGCCAGCGCAGAACCACACTTACTTGATCTTAGCTCTAAAGAGCTAAGAAGTGTTAACATGGTTGGATCTCTGTCATTTCTGTTTGACCATAATTTAGGATCGAGCTGACAAAGTTTAACTCACATAGACTCAACTACCTTTTTGTTGCAGGAGCTTAAAGAATGTTCAGGAAGGATATTCATCAACAGTCCCCCTGAACTATGTTTCCCAGAGGTAAGTAATGGTTTTGGATGATTTTTGACCAGCATTCTTTTTGTAGTTTCTTTTGAATTTTTTGTGATTTAGTTTTCACTGATTATAGCAATAAGTGTAACAGATCTATGCAACTAGGATCTTCTTAAGGAACTTCACAAAAATGGTTACTTAAGTGGTTGATTGTTTTTGCAGACAAATCTACTGGATTTGTCAACTGTTGATGCTATCCTTGTATCCAATGCAGTAAGCATGATGGCCCTTCCATACATTACTGAGGTAGAAGAATTGTGTTCGATTTATCATTTTTTCATTGAAAGACTATGTCTTGTCTGTGTGCACAATTGGCTTAATGACTGATATACTAACTGTGGTTGCAAATAGTGGTTCAAGATCAAGAGATGTTGGGATGAATTAGCACAATTTTCTAGGTTTAGTTGCATTGTAAAGTTTTCAGCTTTGCTGTTTGGCCTGGTAACATTTTTTGTTTCTTGTGCAGTATTTTGGATTCCAAGGCATTATTTATGCAACTGAGCCCACTCTTCAAATTGGCAGGTGAGTTTCTGACGATATATGTCAAAATTTGCACGTCTTGTGTTCTTGCTAATTTTGACAATGATGAAATTTCATAGTGATATCTTGCACCTAATTCTGAGATCAACTATGATTTGCTGAACCACAATTGGAAGCTTACATTTGTTGAGACGGTTTAAAAATTTTTGAAACTATAAATAATGCAGCTTCTGTTACCCAGGATCATAATTATGTTAATGGGTGCGGTAAGATTGGGCGTTCCGCCTTACGAGCTCCAGCTTCATCTTAAATTTTAGGCTGCTGATGGAGGAATTGGTGGAATACTGTCACCGTGTGGCTAAGCTTGATGCTGCTTCAATGTGGAAGGAACGCCAGTACAGAAGGCATGTGTGCTATAACCGGGAAAATTAAGTCGTAAAACAACCACTGCTTTCTAGGGCTTGTCGCTGTTAGCAACGTTTGTTTTGATTTGTGTAGGCAGCTCCACAGCTCCCTATCACACTGTTGGGAAAACGACGTCGAATCGTGGCGACAGTGCTACAGCATTGAGGATCTCCACAATTCTTTGTCTAAAACTCATGTGGTTGGATACGCCGAAAAAGTGGTTGGTCGAAGTTTGATGCGTCTTAGCTAATTAATCTGTATGTTAGACAGCACGGTGGTTTTTGTAGATCTGCTAAAATCCACCAGTACCTTATTTTCAGTAAACACTGAAGTAGAAAAAAGTTGATAACCCGGTGCAGACCATCGTGTCCAATGTTTGACAGAGTATATTTGGTGCACTGGATGTTACTGCGTACAGCTCTGGATATTCACTGGGGAGTTGTAACTGGCTAATTGAATCGGATTTCGAAAAGGTGAGTTTGTGAGGTTCAGTCTTGTGGTGTTGATATTCGACTGATAGCGTGTAATCAAACTAGTAAACAGATCTTGTCATTTACTGATAACGTCGCAGAGCACAGCTTTCGCAGCGCATGCGTTGCGATGCAGTAGTAGTCGAAAGAATGGCGGTGCGCAAAACTGCGTCATACCTGCTTTTGATCTCAGAACAAAAAAGGTTTATTTATTATTTTTGCTCAACTGCATTTTTGCGATATATGTAACTGCTGGGCTTCGAAATAGCTCCTTGTTTTTGCATTCGGAAAAGAGCGTGTCACATAATGTTCGTCGTACTTCTAATCTGATTAAGACGTGACAGCAGACTTGTCTGACGTGGGCAGTTTCAATAGTCTGTTAGAAACTTTTTTTCGGTTATAGACCGAAATGATTTTGTGCATTTTACCCTTCATTATATATAAACTTAATTTAAAAACAAATAAACGAAATAAAACATGAAGGCGTGATTTCTGTGTGGCTTGCTTCAGATTACGTATCTTTCGTCAAGTTCCTCCCTCACCACTCACCCCCAGCAACTCGACCCGAAACCCCTCAGTGACAGCGACGTGCTTATTTTCACCGGCCTCACCCAAGCACCCACTCAAAATCCGGACACCATGCTCGCGGAAGTTTGCACATGCTTGGGTTAGTTTTTCTTGTGGCTGCGTGCAACGTGACGAAGTTATTGTGCTGTTCATAGAGTACGTTTGCGAGATCAGATCTCAGAAATTCGCCTCATGCTTGTTATTGTTAAACGTGAAAAATCTGACATCCAGTGGTCCGAGAAAAAAGTCTGGAAGATAACCGTAGCCAGAAACGTTTCAATAGCGGGGCTTGACGTTTGTTCAGGGGGGCTTGACATTCTTAAATTTGATCAAAACTCTACCGATTTATAATGCTTAATAATTCAATTTGGGGGTCTTGGAGCTTTGTTTGGGGGGCTAAGCCCCCAAAAGTCTCTCGTTGCGACGGGACTGCTTCACTACTAAATATTACTGAAATCGCACCCCCTAGCTTTACTGGTTTGATCTGACCCTGGGTTGACAACATGGCTAATGAGGATAATCTGGCTATATGCAGGGTTCCCACGCGGTATTGAAAGTAATGAAAAAGTATTGAATTTCAAAATTGGTTTTCAAGACCTTGAAAAAGTATTGAATTTTGCCAAAATGTACATTAGGTATTGAAAAAGTATGGATTTGCTAAATGGAAAAGAAATCTCAAGTATCTGAGCAGAATTTTACTGAAGGCAAAGCACTTCATTTTTATGCAGTGTTATGCAATGTGTAAAATTGAGTTTCATGATTAAGAATTTTGAAAAATGTAGAGAAGCAGTGGTATTGAACTTCTTAAATTTAGTATTGAAAAAGTATGGAAAATGATTTATAAAAATGCGTGGGAACCCTGTATCTGCTATCTGTCATATGAGACCTGTTGAAGGTTTTCATCAGCTTCAGTTTGCTGAAACTCCTTTCAGCGCAGGCAACAGTAACAGGACAGTTTAGCATAATCCAAAGTGCAACAAATACGTTTGGATAAACTTCATCAAGACTTGTCTTGAGAAAAGCGCTCAACAAAAGAAATTGGGTCTTGATCATTGTCATTTAATTGACGATTATTTAGAGATGTTGTAATGAAATGCAAATGTTAACAAAAAAATTGCAGGAAATCAGAATCAGCCCTATCGTTCAGTTATGTAAACACTGTTACCGAAGGAACAAACCTGAGGCCGATCAAAGCAATCCGCCGCAATGAACTAAAAATACCATTCATTAGCGCTTAAGTGAATTTTGTATGAAAAGTATGCGCATCGTGCTTTTATCTGGCCGAAATACGCATGCATAGACCTTTCTGATGTCTAAACTTGTTTATCTCCTGGTACATGGCAGATGTTTAGATTAACAACAATTTGTATCTCAAATATGCTATAAATGTTGACAAATATAGGCCAAAGGTGTCCTACATGGACGCAACACGGTTAACATCCATAATCCACTAACTGCACTACTCGGTTGGGACTTTGCAACGCAGAACTGCAGTGTGGATAATATCTGCGATAAAACGCCGTTACCCACTGGTTATTTCGGCGAACCGCAATCACATCGCTGGAAAACTTCATTATCAGAGAAACAAGAATACCCACATTTTGCATGAAACCATCTGTTCCAATAGCCAGGTTCGGTGTGCCCATCATGGAGGTTATTTGTCATGGGTTAGCGCACAGGATAGTTGCCCGCAAATCAGATATTGTCGGTGTACAGACAGTTGAGATCAACTCATTTGAGACTCATTCATTAGAGGCCTCGTTCTTCACAGCTACGTTCATTTGAGAACTCTTCATTTACGAATACATTCATTGAAGCTTTTCTAGCCTCTGCTGTGTTTCACCAATGTATTTACAATGCACTGTGAGTCACCTTGGCTACTGAAGGAATTAACTTTGGGAAACTGCAACGTAAGAGTCACTTGTGAAACCTCAAGCTTTCCTCTAAAAGCTGAAGGTAGATCGCAAAAATGTGATTCACAGAAAATCAAAGGAGCTGCATTCAAACCTTGTGTATATGAACGTGGTCTCAAGTGAATATGATTACAAACAAACAGGCCTCAGTTGCAACGGAACCGCCATTGTCACCTTATACGCGACGTGCTTGCTCTTCTATTTTCCTGCTCTGTTTTGTTGTAATTTCTGCAAGCGATTGCAACGATTACAAGATAATACCCTGAGGCATACCCATTCAGTTGACGTGCTCTGCTTCGAGTGTTGCATTAATTCCATTAATGCATTAATTCCAAAGCCACGCCACATACGCTAAAATACACGTTGCGCTTCCTTTTTCGCAGCCAAGACAGTTAAAGCAGGAGGGAATGTACTTATCCCTTGCTTGCCATCGGGGCTCGTTTACGACTTATTGGAATGCTTGCTGTCCTACATGGAACAGTCAAACCTCATCAACGTACCGATTTACTTCATATCTCCCTCTGCTAAAGCATCCCTCGCATCGTCGCAGATTTTTTCTGAGTGGTGAGATATTTTGTTCGTCATTAATACGATTTTATTTATTTATTAAGTCTTTTGCAACGAATGCTTCATGCGTGCTGTTCACAATCTTATCTATAGGGTTTGTTTTGGATGTAGAGCTTATATTACAGGGTATGTCCAAATCAATGTGGAATCGTATTTACGTAGTGAACATGAGAAAATAACTGTTATGAAAGATGCGATTTCTGCCACGAGCGTAATACAACCAACCCCTATCTGGCTGGATAAACCGTGGTGCGCATTTTTTTGGCGCTGCAGAAGTTCTGTTCCGGCTCAATTATTTTTTCTCCTTTTTTCACGAAGGTTGCATCCAAACAAGCAAAATAAAGCGTACCTACCTGAGCCACCGTTCCCTCACGACGAATTGATCCAGCTTGGCCGACTCAGTGTCTTTTCCGACGTTTCGGGTAAGGTCTACCACTATCGACGGGAAAATTATCTAGCATTTGAAAATCGGATATGATTGCTTTAAAGGCCACTATGCTTGACTGAGTTTCCATTCTCGCAGTGTTTTTCCGCGCTCTGCGGTTAAATCAAATGCGCATCCAAGTAACTACTCCCGACGTGTGAGACAAGCAAGGAATCTATCGCAAATTTTTTATAGTAAATCGATTTCACGTAACACTGAAAATCGCCAGTCCTTAAATCTTCAAATAGATGTACGTCCTTTACTGGATATATTTAACCAAGAACATCGGGTACGAAACCGCATTGGAAAATCACGAAGTGAGCTAGCAACTGCTTGCGTCTCACTTGCGGAAATCTAGCGTTTTTACACAATTTCAAACCTTGCGTAACGAAGTGATGAGGAAGTTCACTGATGCGCCATTTTTCTACCCTACTTTCAACTTACCAGCGAACCTGCCAGTGGTGCTGGCCAGTTTCAGGAAATTTAACGGGCCATCGCTTCAGCTCCGCGGGCCACGGTTTGCCTTAGTTGTTCGCTAATAATGTCTTTGTTCAACGCAAGACTGCCATGCGATCAAACCTTCCCAGCTGGGGACGCAATTGGCAATTTGCTGATTTCATTATGTTGAAGTTCTCACTCCCCCACTGAGCGTTTGTTCCAACATTTTTTGGAATGATTTTGTCCCGCAGAGAAGCGCATGACATCGTTCAACTTGAACTACTTTGTTTACGGACGTGATTATAAGGTCCTTTACGTGTTAACCGTTCAAAATCAGGCAAATCAGTGAAGCTGTTCAGCTCCTTGTATTTTAATGATACAATTATGTATGTAATATCGGATTTATTTGAGCGCATTTTAAAATTTGCTTCGATTCGTTATTTTATTGAATTATCAAGAACTAGTTTTGCCTAATTGTACAATAACGCCATCTAATATACGGGTCATTCCATGTCAAATCACCCAAAAAAAGACAATTATAAACCTACTCTTTCAGAATTTAATGAAATTTGGCATACATGTTGGTTTCAGCCCCCAAACCTCAAATCTAAAATTTTTCAGTGATCGGTTTCCGAGATATGGGGGGTTAATTTTTTAAAAATTTCGAGAAAATAAGGGGGGGGCGCCCAACTTCAAAACACCATATCTTTTGAACTAGTGGTCCAATCTGGAAAAGTAAGGTATCTTTGAAAAGGGGAAAAAGCCAGGAATTCTAATCTGACATCATTTTTGTGATTTGGGTAAA
>JGI24159J19872_10005513_pt1 | contig 16373 bp, 8 predicted proteins | sample Ectturendosymbi4_FD_19872 | JGI IMG/M metagenome (IMG submission 19872) | reverse complement strand
ACTTCAGCGAAATACTACCACCTAACGGTTGGCGCCCAGGGCCAGGCAAAGTGGGCCAAGGTGGCCTAAAAGTCCTCCATTTATGACGTCACTCACACAAAACCCGCACCCCCCAACCAAAAAATTTTTTTTCGAGTGCAGACTAGAAGATTTGCCACGTCTTTTGACGCTTCGACCAGGTTCGCAGGTTCTTAACCCGTACAGAAGCAGAGATATTCCCGCGCAAAGCCATGTGCGTTTAGGCGTTTTTTTTTCCGAAAATCCCGAAAGCAGCCGGATGCCAAAGTGTAGAGTGTGTATTTGAAATAAACATCAACTGTGCTGCCTAAAAAGCAAGTGAAGGCTTACATATAAAATTGGTTTCAGTAAATCTGCTTTAGCATCACAAAACTCTCCACTGCAGTAAATGTGTTCAGTTACGAAAAGGATAATATGACTTTACTCTAGTCCAGCTTGTCCGACCCGCGGCCCACGGGCCGCATATGGCCCAGTCGAAGGTTTTGTGCGGCCCAGTTTAGGTTTTCGCTGCAGTATGAGCAGCATGCATACTGACAACCTGTCCTTCATTGGCACTAAACTTCCCTATGAAATCACACTTACAGAGTGTTTAAAAATGCCAAGCTGTCGTTACCATTCCAATTAGGATTCGAATGCTTTCAGTGCATTAGCTTAAACTAAATGTAGTTTACTAAGATCAAACTAAGTCATTCAATGTGTGGCCCTTATTAGTAAGCCTATGTCATTCAATGTACGGCCCTGGTTAAGATATTGACATAATCTTAGGCTGAGTAAGCAATTTCGGTTTGACATAGCTGCTCTAGTCACTAAACAGCAAAATTCACAATATCAATTCATAATGAACGCATATGTGGGGAGTATNAAACAAAGTAAATTACTTTAAAATATAAGTGCAAAATTTTTCATAAGAACTTGGAATTGAAATTCTTTTGATTAGTAGAGTACTNGGGCTAAGATGGGCTGCCTGCAGTCTGCGACCGCCGTGTGGCACGTTTAGCAATGTTTGTACAATCATTTCTCTGTGGAGAAAAAACATTCAGAAATGGCTACCAATTTTTGCACTAAAGATGGTAATTCGGGGCACAGGAAAGCAATCAGCAGCAATAGAGCTCACCCGACCAGATAACTCACTATTATTAACTCGCTTGTGGTGACTATCACAGTGACTTGTTACTTATGGTCGCCATCTATCGGTGACCATTTATTCACATGTGGCGCCATCTCCAGGCCGCCACCCCACACAAAACACATTGGCGTATTCCTATGATTAAATTTCTGAAATAATTTCGTGTGTCATACTCGTTCGATTGCTTTCGACGCATCTAAAAGAGCATGCGCTTATGACCATGGGTTACGTGGCATATACACACAAAACATGCACAGCCAAACACAAAATAGATATTAAAACTCGTCAGAAACATTGATATAATGCAATTCCAATCTTTAGAAGCATTTTCTTTCCCTGCTCCTCCCTAAGTTATGGACCTGACTTACACTGTCGAGAAACACTCTCAAATTAATGCAGGGTTTAAAAGTCAGCTTTTGAAAATCACTCAGAAAAATTTAGTGTGAATATTAAAATGAACGACGTTGTTGGGAATATTCTGCAAAGCTTGTTTTATGCCTGTTGTTAGATCTTGCTGTCAGCTACACGCTCTAAAAACCGATGCGCACATACCTATTTGCGGCGGGGCTATGCTATTTTAGGTGCCACTTGTGCCGTCAGGGCCGGCCTTTAAGTCGATGCAACCGATGCAGCTGCATTGCGCCTCGCGCTTCTGGGGGATCCGCGCCATGGTGTTTGGGTAGATTGTTCATTTTTGCCAGATACTCCTTGCGCTCGAGAATTCAGTAGAGACGGTATATAAGTCTCGTTGTTAGCAACCAATGCTCTAGATAGAACGAATGATGAATTTCCTCTAATTATCGAACGTTTTCAAACGAGTTCAATTCTCGTGCTAGGGCTTTACACCAGCGCTCTACCATGTACACCTACCACTCTTTATGGATGGAACTTGGCTGCTGTAGTGCCAGTTAAAGCTGCAGCAGGTGTACAGCTACTGCAAACAGGGTATGCAATGATTCAACTCACAATGAACAGGTCGAGACGTGTGTTTGTTGTATTAATCTTTAATGGCAGTTCTGCTAACGTAACGTTGTTCGATTCTCGACAGATCTTTTTGTTTTTGAAAGTTTTTGGTTGGTTGCGGATCATCTGCATTTTGACAAAGTCCTGCAATTTTGCTTCATGGCATATTTTAACATAGTTTAGTTCAGGGATTTTTAAGGAAAGTGTTAGGTACCCGGTATGGACCTGTAGGGACCCGATTTCTCTGATTCTAGGGACCCAATTTTCAATTCTAGGGACCCGAATCGGGTCCAGCTTGGGATAATACAGGGGGCGAAGGGTTGTCTGAGAGGAGCCCATATTTCTTAAACTATGTCCAATAATTTTAAATTATATCCAATCCAAAACATTTTTCCAGGGGAGGCGAACAATTTTCCAAGGGGCGGTTCGTCCCCCCTGTCACGCCCCTAGTTACGGACCTGGTTGAACTCCCAGGCGTAGACCTCCTATTAGAGTCCGAAGGCTCCAGAAGTTGGCCATTAACCAACAGCAACAAGTGTTCTATTTTGCAGTTTTCGGCTTGTTCTGTGCTGGACACGGATCAGGGTCAACCTGTTTGGGCAGTAGGTCAATAGCTGTTGAGTAGCAACGCTAGTTGCGCCAAAACTATTGTTGGTGGTTCTGAAACAATTGCAAGCTGAGCCCTTCGCTTTGAGAAAGATTTGTAGTGCGCCACGATTTGGTCATAAACTTTATGTTCACGGTGCCCCCAAATATTTTCGTTTGTAATAATCCAAAACTCTTTTAAATCACAATCTACCTTAAACGGTTGTTATGCCCCTGTCTGTGGATTTTTCTGGCGGCAATATTATCCCTTGGTCGGAAAGTATAGCTTGTAGGAAGTTGCCATGGCAAAGCTTGAAATACCATCTTATCGCAAATGATGTTTAATGCGTTGAAACGCCAATCAAAACTGATGTAAAAAAAACTGCAAAACTGAAATATTTATATTGTATTTGCTGTCTGGCAACTTTGTTGCAATAACTAAATATTGTTTAGAGAAACTTAGACGTTTCGCATGCTCCTTTATAATGTTGACGGTGACCAACTGATATAGTTGTTGATGAGTTGGACCAGTGTACGTGTCTCATCAATATTTTTTTGCATAACAACGAAAAGCTCCCGTGCGCCGCTTTAAAAATCAGGAATACTAATTGGCTGCTTCAAAACATAGGAAATTTATTTCGCTGTCGATCTCATGATAAATGCATTGTAAAGCATTTGAAACCTTGATTGGAACAGTTGAATGTATCTGTGCGCCAATGTGCAACCCCTTAAGACTCATTTTTTTACTTCTTGCTCCTTCAAACGGTTAGCAGTTTTCCTCAAAGTTTTGACGTAAGAATGCCTTCATTTCTTTCACACTACTGGATCCCTGTATTATGATAGGTGTATGACGCTACAGTTGGGGTGATGTTCAAAATGTTTATTTTCTCCTATCCGTGTGATCATAAGCAACTATTCTGTAATGAGTTATTGCTAACCATTTTTTTGCTCATGCGTTGTTTACTGTGCCTACGATATGGACCCTGTGTCTGCAATAAATCAATTTATTATTATTACAATGGTCAACAGCAAAATTTAAACGGTGATTGCAATAAGTGCCTCTAAAAGTATTTTTGACGCTGATTTAAAAAATGTCATTATTTTTTGTAGCACATTTAGTTTTGAGATACCTGTATGTTTTGGTTACCTAGCCTACCAAAGGCCTATGAACAACAGAAGGTTCCATTGTTTTGCATTGTGACGTAACACAGAATAATAATTGATGTAGCATACATATCATTTGCGAAAGTAAAGAAAGATTACCAACCTTAACTGAGTGATTTAAATGCAAGAATCTGTTTTGAGTGACATATTGATATCTCTGTGCACACAGGTAATATAATACATTAAATCCCCATTGCATATTCCGTTAATTTGAATGAATCAACAATCAGATTGTTTTGAATACTTTTTAGTTGGCTATGCTGCCTACAGTGGAGCCTGTGTGGAACTCTCAAGGTCATAAACATATTAATGGAAATGCACATAGGCGTTACCAAGTACTGCTGTTTTCATGTTTACGGGATAACCACTCTAGGTACTGCTGCGGATCACTATGAAAAGCACAAGAAACTCATATGTTCCTGGAGTGAACAGTGTTCAGGAGTTCAGCATCCTTCACTAGCAAGCCATGATAAGTCCTGATGTCACTCTGCATATAAAATTGGGCTTAATGAAAAATTTTGTGAAACCAATGGCCAAATGCAATTCCAGTAGTTTTAATTTAACCATTTGTGTGACAAGTTCCTTGATCTCAGGAAAGCTAAATTGAAAGAAGGAATTTTGTAGCCCAGTAGGTTTGTAGAGGTTTTGACAGATCGGAACTTCAAGTTAAGAATGTCCAGTTAAGAATGCACTGGAGTTACAAGCTCGGAAGACATTCAAGTGGATATGCTCTGCTCGATCTTTATAAGAAATAGTAAGGCTCATTGTTTTTAAGCAGGAGTTGCAGAATTGCTTTAGGTTACATGGAGATGGGCTTGCATATATCTCTAAAGATACATTTTCTTCATTCACACCAATGTTGTTTGGAAAACCTTGATGCCATGAGTGACTACCAGGGTGAATAATATTCAAGCTATGGAAGCAAGATACCAGGGGTTCTGATAAGAATCAATGATGGTATCGCCTGCTGGCTGTTGTATCGTGGTGATCCACCCCCGTTTTTTGAAAGAAAGTCTTGTTCAAAACACTTATAGAAGTTTTATGAGTTCCACTATCAAGGCCAGGAGGTATCTGTTTGTTTGTTCAACGTGTTTTTTTGATCATTCGTAATAAATTAACAAACTTTATATAGACTGAATTATCAGGTCATTTTTCACTTGGAAACAAAAGCTAATACATCAGCATACAACTGTTTATATACCCAAAAAAGCCTTTCTCTGTAACTTCAAAATTTGATGTGCCACAAGAAAATAAATGCTAAATTTGGAATCAGCACCCAAATGTTATCTAAAAAAAGTCATGTCATATTCCTGTTTAATACAAAAAGTGTTTTCTTGTTCACCTGTGTTATTACAAACAATAATGCTGAAAACAAGGCGTGATAGAGGTTGAACCTACCGTAGTGGCAATGATAATAGGAAGATGAGAGCAGTGAAGCAAAGTGAAATAAAGAGTGCCAGCAGAACAATAAATAAATTCATCGTTGATAACAATGGCACCGAGATGAAAGAATAAGGCAGTGCGTCACCAATTCCTTAAAGGATCAAGATCTACACAATTTTCCTGTATCTCCTGCGGTTGTGCATCCTGCTGAACAAGCTACAACATCGTCTATCTTGGGCAAGCAGTGTGGTCCAGATTCCGAGAAGAAAAACGACAGCCCTTATGTTAGGTTTATCAAAAATTCTGAAAATTGCGACACTGGCCCAAACGTCTTTCAACAGCTCAGCGAGATTTTCTAATCGCGAAAGGTCCACGTAAGTCAGATTTTCATTGTGAATTTGAATTTCCCAAAGATGTAGCAGGTATAGGAACTTTTCAAATTGTTGTTTACTACATAAATCATCCAATGGAGAAGTGCAGGTCCGGTCTTAACAGATGCAACTGCATTGGGCCCCGCGCTTCTGGGGGCCTCGCGCCATGGTGTTTGGTTAGGTTGTTCATTTTGCCAGATACTCCTTGCACTCGAGAATTCAGTTGAGACGGCATATAAACCTCATTGTTAGCAACCAATGCTCTCGCTAGAACGAATGATGTATTTTCTCAATTTATCGAACGTTTTCAAACGCGCTCAATTCTCGTGTTAGGGCTTTATATCAGCGCTCTACCATGTAGCACTGACTGGTCCTATGCTATTGTGCGCTTAGCGAAGCATGAAAAGTCCAGTTGTCACTTATAGGCAGTGTTCAATGGTTTGAGGCTAAGAAAAGACTAACGAAGGGTTGCTCTTTGTCTTCAATTCATCACTTTTATCATTTGCTGCTTCACCAATCTTTCATTTTGTTTTGCCTATTTGCGAGCGTAAATAGGTAGAATAACCATTACTTGAAAGTCCAGGTACATAAACGTAAAGGACATATAAAGCTGGATTGCGGCTTAACTAAACAAGGCAAAAATGGTGATGTCATCCAGCACACTCGTACCTGTTTATCATTATACTGGGCGGCTTGATGCTTCTATTTTGTCAATCAACCATGCGCATTATATAGCTCACGTTTGGTTTGCTGTTTCTACATCTGTGAGGTGGTAGTTGCAAAATGTTGTACATTATATACATTTCTAACTCTTAAAGAACAGTTTACATTGGTATCCAAGGTCCATGCATTAAGAACAACTATAAAATTGGGCTTTTGGGGAAGTCTGGGGGTATGCATGGGTTCAGTGACCTAACTAGAGGTTTTGAGCCAGGACAAAAACATAGCTAAAGATGCCCACTGCCCAACAGTCAGAAAAAAGTTGAGAAATGATAGTGAATCTGCATATGAATGACTTTATTAAAACCCGAAATTGGAATTAAAAAAAATTCGGAAAAACACTCCGAGAAATGCAAATAAAGAGCAACCTACTGAACCCGTTTTTGCATTTAGCTTCCCAGGGGAGGGGCAATACGCGGCCCTAACCCCGGCAGTTAGTCACGGTATGAATTTCTTATGAAGTCTGTTTTATTCGTTTATTGCGTCATAAAACGGATGTTCGCTTGTCAGTTCGGCTTGATTGACGTAACTGTGGACTTGTGCTCGCCGCTAGGATGTCCAAACTTCCTTTGCAACTTTCGGCTTGATTACAACTGGTAACAGTACTGTCTAATGTCCATTACAGCAGCATACTGTTAGTCATGAACATGGGCGGAGCTAGGGAACACATGAGCTATGGCAACGTCCCGCCAAATGAAAGGAAACTTGTGTAATATAATGCATATACAAATAGACCAACTCCAATAATTTGCCGTCTTTTTTATATTCATATAGGCCATTTTTCTTAAACTTCTTCATCGAAAATGTCGTAGAACGGTTGACTGAGCACGATGACACCATAAAACCACTGTTCAGAGGCGCTCCGAGCCTAGGTCTTGCATTAGGCCTACACCTGCTACAGCCAGCCCTGGTAAGCATCATTTCCACTTACCAGGGTTCGGGTTGCCAATTGAACGCGAAACGCACTAGTACACCAAAGTATCTCGTACACTTAGGTTACCTACGTTCAAGTGCGGCTTACATTAATTTGAACACCATTTCATGCGACTTACAATCCAATAAATACGGTACTCATTGTCGCGAAAAAAATCAACTCAACTCTACCATGAGCACTGTGGTGAATCACTCAGTTGGTCGTGAACCAGCATACCTGCCTTTTGATTGAGAAGTGGTTACTGCGAAACTGAGCTGCCAGCCCCCTTTAACATTTCCAAAAAATCGCAGCAACGCAAGTCGCGCGTCCGTTGGCTTTATTTATTGAAAGTCATCAGAAAACGACACCAAGTACACAGTGAAAAAAGTAAATTGCACTAAAAACAAGCGTTACAAATAACGCACAGCCATGAGTAGCCACACATTAGCTGACAGTTTGCTATACAACAAATCGATGTAAACCGTTCACCACGATTAGTTCATGGGCGGTAAATTCGTTGTGGAGCACTTCCAGACTACAATGTCTAATGAATTTTACTGATACAAAGCTACGCCCTTCGGATCTGTAACCCAAGCGATCAACGTACGTTGATTGCTTGTTGTGATGCCTTTGATGAAAGGTCGCAACTTCACTATGTATTTTACAATTTTATGCTTCGGTGGAAATTTTTTTTGTGAGAAATGCTGTTAGCTTCGGATAACAGTACCATCTGACATGGGCGTAGCCAGGGGTGGCCCAGGGCGCCATGCCCCCCGAACTTTTTAGAAAATCTGGTCATTTTGTGCTTTGAAGGCGGTAACCCAACACAAAATGCTGTTGTTCGCTAAAATTTTAGCCCCTCAAAAATTTGGGCTGGCTACGCCACTGCCATCGAGTCGTTATTTACTGGTGAGAACACTGTTGCTGGAGATACCTTTCGTGCTAATTGCAGTAACAGGACAAGAGATGCAAGCATACGTCTTTGCAGGGGCGGAGACAGACATTTTCATTTGGGGGGCCACTGGAGGGGCCAGTTTTGCAAAAAGGGGAGCTGTCAATGGTCTGTGTAGGACTTTCAGAAAGAGACCTGAAAAATTTTGGAAGGCCACTGGGGGGACCAGGCAAAATTTTGGGGGGCAGTGTCCCCCCCCTAGCTTCGACCCTGCGTCTTTGGTATTCAAACTAAGACGTTCATACAGGTTAAAGGCGCCATTAACATCACACCCAAGACGTTTGTAAAGTAATAAAACTCAACAGCACTGATTCCGACTCGCATTGAAGGGTTGGAATTAGGGCAAAGCATTACAGCTTCAAGCCAAGCTAGGATTCTGACACGGAGAGGCGCGACAGCACTGCCCATTCCGGCTCGTGGCACCCTTGTCAAGAAACCACAAGCTTGCTGAATTTGTATCAAGTAAATTGGAAGCCGGCGGCTCTTTCATATAACTTTTTACCTGGTTTGGTGTTTTGTACGAAGTTCTCACTACAACCCCGCGGCACCTGTGGCCAAACTCAGCGGCACACTAGTGCTAAAGAGACGCAGTAAATTATGTCTGCAGCCACGGAAATTAAATGGGAAATTTCCTTGGAAATCTGTAATAAAATGGAATTAGGGCGAAAATTTCTATCATTTGCACGTTTTTTTTACAAGTTCAAGAGTTTTTTTTCAAACGCAAATGATTTTGTCTCTCCATCTTGAAATTAAAGTTGGTTATGCCTCCAAGGCGGACATGAGTGAAACACAGTGGCAATATGAAGAAAGACTGTCAGTACCACGAAAGTTACGCAAGAAGCGAAGAGCACGGGCTTTCTAATGTGGTTTCGACAACTTTGTCAGCTGCACGCTGAACTGGTGCCGCCGGCAAAAAATGCCGATCCCACTCCAGGCGGTCCGAACATTCGAAACGACAGCGATCCATGTACGCATCACTTTGACGACTGGTACATGTTCGTGCAACGTTTGGGCGACGAGTCATCGCAGCGCAGCGGTTGTTGCTGGTCGCAACGAACAAATTGTAAACGTGCTAAAACGCACAGCGATCGACACCTTACAAGAAACGCACACCCAATGGCGCGCCACTTTTGTGTAGATGTTTAACAAGACTGTTACGGAAATACACATGACCGTCTTTACGTCCACTTCTGATCAACGTCACATATATTGAGAGACACGAACGGTTTGAGAAAAACTAACAATCCGAATCATCTGCGAAGAGCTGTCCATAGTTTTCGAGAAGCAGCATGGTGAATGTGTTGATCGGTGCCATGGCAACAAGTGAGGCGACCTTTAGACAAGATATGGGTGAAAAGTACCAGCGATGTCCACATTTTGCGCATTAAGCGAGAAGGCAGCTTTACTTCCACAAAGGGACGCGGGAGTAACAGAAACAAACTTATTTGGTAACGTTTTCTTTGTAAGTTTCCATAGCTCTCAAGTCTTTACTTCCCCCAGCCCTACCGCTGCTCCGGCGTCCCTGAGCCAACATTCAGATCACCAGCATCGTGTTATACGCAAAACGTCTAAGAACTTCTACAGCAGCTTGCCAAGATTGCATTCACGCAACAGTGTGTTAACAAGAGGTTAAGCTAATGCATGACGGGGTGGAGCAGCTTACTACAATGTAGATCCCACAAGAATACGCATAGCTGGGATAAGTTCGTCGCAGGACAAGCTATGTACGAAATCAAAGCTTATACAATTAACTTTTTTTTGTTGCAACAGAGAATGAAGGACGGGCCTAGTCTGATCCCATGTGAAGGAATGCAGAAAATTATTTTTCCTGATTCAATCCACTCTTACTCTATATGTTAAAAAACTTTTGGCAAGCACTAACTAACCTCTTCCTTCGACCATACCAGGTTCGGTCCGAAAACGACGGCCAAGTTGCTGATAGTCATTTTGTTAATTTCGGAGTGCTCGGCTACTCGCGTCAAAAATTCCATCAGAAACTGGAGAACAACGAAGTTTTCACGTGGAAGCTTTTGCAATAACGAGGCGATCACGCGAACCCTCGTATCCTTTTCAATATCTGCAACAGACAACATAGTAGACATTAGTTTTGTAACATGGAGCTGCATTCCGCAGCGCGACAGATACGTCAGGTAATGACTGGCAAAGCGAAGATCTGATGTTAAGCAACGGTGGATTTTGCGTCGGTTCTACCATCGAGAGGGCGTTATACTCTCGATTCGGTTATTTCAGACTGGGTGTTAATTCCACGTTTCATTGGAGAGGAACTTTTTCTACGAGAAGGCGAATCGTTACCTGGATTTGCGGCAATAAATGGTTTTCACGACTACGACGTATACCGTACCATATTTCGATATCGTCTGACTTACGCGGGCAAGCTTGAATCGAGAAGTGCTTGCGCAATGGACTTTACAGAACAACCAAATCGATATCAAATGCAAACAAGCTACAAATGCTCAACGAAACCTACGACATCGCACTGTGTATTTATCTCAAAAGGCCACATATCCATAGACGCCGCGGCGTGTCTCGGGACTGCAAGAGCTGAGCCATCAGAAAATGACTGGTCCATCGACAATTCGATGACCTCACGCCGAAATTTAAAATATATGTGAATCCACAAACAGCCTGTTTCAAAATTCATCACAACATGTCTGCGAACGTACGGTTGATGTTGAGGATGTATTCGTATAGCTGAAAAGTCAGGAGTGGCTCGGGAAGCTGTCGTAGAAAGGACTTTAAAGTCACAGCTGCCAAATGTGCATCTTCAAACACGACCTGCGCAACATCACAAACGTATGGTGAATGCATGATCTTGAAAATAAGCTTTTAAAAAATCAGACCAGTATAGCTCAGTCAAAACTTGCAGAATGAACGAATTTGCAGCTTGATATCCATCTATACCAGCAGGGTTTTTCTAAAGTTTGATCTTCCAGATCGCAAAGACATCCAGAGACCGCAACTATTTTATAGGAATATCGAGATGGTTGTAAAGCAAGATTTTAGTGTATTTTGATGGTGGCAGTAAGGAATGTTTCTACTGTATTTTGAGAGACGGTTTCGGTCTCTCAAAACACCTAAATACACTGTATATACCAGTGTTTCTCAACCTGTGTACCGCCAATATTTTAAGCACATTTACTGTTTTAATTGCGATTATTGTGCCGCAAATGCGAAAATGTTCAGATTTTTGTAGTGTGACACTGCAGTAAAACGGTTGAGAAGCACTGATCTATGAATTACGGGTTTTATGTGGTTAAAAAGGTTAAGTGAAAACAAGGTCTATGCAGGCACCAAGCAAATTTAGCAACAGTGTATTTTGTTAATGTTTGCCGAGATGCACATCAAAACTAACTACAGAGTGTTTGGAACAAACTGCGGAGCTGACGAGCCATTAGAATATGGGCGAGGAATGACCAATGATATACAATGCAGCAGTGTGTTCCTACAATGCAGTAATGATACAAATATGCTTTCTTTCATATTTCTCTGAAGTTTACCCCAACTAACTTACGACTGACAAGCTCACAACAGGTAAACACTCTTTTCGTTTGTTTCAGCAACGAACGATGACACACATCTACGGACACGGGCAATGCTTCTGTCCAACACGCGGGTTAAATTAATCAAACAGCAGTGAAGTTGCGCTTGGCACAGATAGTTAGCAAAATAAACTAATCGGAACAAACTTTCGACTGACGTGTCCAGTGACGGTAATTGTCGTAGACGATTTCATGCGTGACAGGAATAAACAGGAGGTGCGCCCGCAAACACGCACTTCGCGAAGCTGATACGCGTTTGAAGTTATTTTAGCAGAACTTACTGCATTAGCTACAGCAAAATACTCCAGGAGTGGGCGTTAATATCCAATATTTTCTATGGCAACACCCCGGAAAATGCAGTACGATCGTCGAGCCTGATTGGGCGTTCGCTGACCAGGCAAAACATGCGGGAGGGTGTTTAGTCAATCCTAATAGTGTTGGGTAAAGCCACATGGCTTCCTTATGTTTACTGCACGAAACCAGTCCAGTAGAAAATTGTACAGTTTCCATAGCCAGTGTAACGTTGTGAATTTCACAAATCTTACCGGGTTTCCGGCATTGTATGAACTTTGTATTTCCTTCAGAGCAAGAGCAGAGGGCGATCGTCGAAAAAGACCTTCCACTTGGAGACCTGATAACGCCAGCAGTTTCACAACAGGCCTTATTTCTACTGACGTCAATTACACATAAACTGTTGCCGGCACCAACACGTGACTTGATTAACGTCACAGCTCCGTGCGAGCAGAAGCGAGTCAACGGTGAAAAATGGAACGGAGTATTTGATGAGAGAACAAAACTAATCAGGCGCAACGAGTGCAGGTGCACCAAAAAATCACAACCACAGCTTTTGCGTTCCACCACACAACAATTGACCAGCTCTGAGTTGATTTCTACTCACCTTCTGCTCGCAAATAATCAGCGGTTTCCTGCACCACCTTCGGAATTTTCAAACCTGGATTGTTTTCCGAAAGGCTGAAAAAAAACAACAGCCCATTAAGATCGTTAAATTCAGGGCTTCGACGGTGCGCGTTACAGACAAATGCGTTTTCAAGCGGGTTTACAAAAGAAACTGTTGGCATGCTTAAACAGCAAGGTAAAACGGTGGCATTTTACAGTGCTGGCGAAACTTTATTTGATGAAAAAATAAACTGAAACTCATGTTTATCATGTCGTTTAATTTTCCAACGTTTGAGTGGAAAATATTCTACGGGACACTGGAATTTTAATTAAGAACCTCAACACCAACACAGTAGGGGGTTTTAACAGAATATATTAAAATAAAAGTAGACTTCCAATTCACACGAGTTGGTGGCACGCAGCTCTGCATCTGACTAACCGATGAGCAACGACACCCACTCGTCATTGTGAAAGCGGCCTCCCTACCAACACAGTTCTATATTTCGTGAGATACGCATTAGTAGACCAGGCTGATTCTGAAAGGGAGTGTCATTTTTTAAGCTTATCTGCCGATCGCCACAGCAAAGAGAATCACTTCCATAAAAACGCTGCTACTTCGACAGAAAAATTATATGAAAAGAGTGAAAGCGTTTGCATCACAAGAACAAGACGCAGACCTGTCACGGCCAAGGCCAACATAAGAGAAATATCTCCACTCTTCGGATCCGTACGCAGAAACGAAGATGTGCATTTAACATGCAAAAACTTTCCACACACACTTAGGAGTCTAACATATTCACGTCCAATCTTTTCTGACCTATTAAGCTGGATGCACAAGGCATGCGTCCTGTGCGTTTTTTGGGCGCATGCGTCTGATTTCGTGACGTCACGTCCTTTTCTGATGCGTGTGGTATGGTCTGCGTTCGAGTAAAAGTGAGTCAGAGCAGTGAGTCTGATGCGCCAATATAGAAATAGGTTCCTACTCGAACGCAGACCGTACCAGACGCATCAGAAAAGGACGTGATGTCACGAAATCAGACGCATGCGCTCATAAAACGCATAGGACGCATGCCGTGTGCATCCAGCTTTACAGTGTGCAAGGGGTGCAACGCCTAACGACGCATCAGTTCCAAAACGGAACTAGTCATAGAGGAAGTAATCCTGGTTTAACGACCAAATAAGGCAAAGCAAATGACAGCATGAAACGGGAACTGAACAGTCGTCGCAGTAGCGAGAAGATATTTGATCGAAAGGGTCATCGTTAGCACGTTACGAAAGTAAACGGACTGCGTGCCGCCCTGGAAATCTACGGTCGTTGCAGTGCATGCTGTGACGGTTACGAAAAAACAACGCAACCGAGCACGGAATACCGAGAGTGAATTCGCAACCACAGTGCAGGAACAGAAATAGAGGAGCTCGACCCGCAAAGACACAATTACAACACAAAATTGGCGGTGAAGAAAGTTCCACTGAAGCCGATGTAAGTCATTTTCTGTCGAGGCTTCACAATTCCTGATGACAGAACATGTAATCAGCACAGGAACTTTCCTGCTGCATATTTCTAACTTGACTTAAGCAAAAGCAGCGAAAGCGCCGGCTTGCATATTGCACCCATTTACGAAGTTCTCGTCTAGGCAAAACCTGCCGGGGAAATCACTGCTCATTTCATCAGCAACAAAGTGGACACAAAAACACTATTGCTATGGTTGGGAATAGAAGCAAAAGAAAACACTGGAAACAACCAACCAGCAACTTTTGTTGAGGGTTAACTCACAATTTTAATGATACTCCAAACTGCTGCGTCGGTAAGTATTCTACCGGTTTATTACTAAGCGATGCATCTCTCGGACGAGAATCAATCTTCGCATTCTTGGCACATAAATCCACATCATGCCTGAAAAAAACAAAAGCACACACCTGTTAACTCGAAGCTTTGAAACGCACGAGTGGGCGCTTCTTACTATTTCTTAGCGACGCCAGTTTAAGCTTTGTTTGTAAAGTGAGTGGTTTCTATAATGGAAAAGAACCATGGATTACTGTTTAATTGAGGAACCCATTCATCACCATCGCTTTTTTCACAAGATCACTACTTTTCTGTTGTAAACACTATACCATAACAATTTGACCAAAGCGCCTTCGCAGTTCACTGACTCTACGCTCGGGGAACTTTGCATGCTGCCTGAACAGTTTTACTAAGCTCATATGTCATTCGGACGGCACTTAAGACAAACTCGATTTATTTTGTATATAATAACGGTGGGAGGTGAGCTTTTCTTCTGAAATTAACCGAACATTTACACCAGAATCAGTTATTCATCTTCCGAAGCTATTGAACCCGTCACTTTAAGTCAGGGTTTTTTTTTAAGGAAAATGTTAGGCACCCGGTATGGACTTGTAGGGACCCGATTTTCTCTGATTCTAGGGACCCGATGATAATTTTCGCTGATTCTAGGGACCCGATTTTCAATTCTAGCGACCCGAATCGGGTCCCTTAAACGCCTTAAAAAAACCCTGCTTTAAGTTGTAATCAACTAGCTCCCAGTAATATTCCAGCACTATCTGAGAGATGCACAATTCCAAATGTTTCATTGAACTTTCAAAATTTCAGCACAGCAAAGTGGTATTTTTAAAATTTCGACCAACACGAAAAGCTCGCTGATGTCTCAGTGGCAATCATTCGTCACTAAAAGTCAATACTACTCATCACAGGAAATGCCATTTAACGGAAAAACACAGCGCGCAACCCAACAATATTTCATTGCTACGATTGGGGAAAAGCTACCCGTGCGGAGAGCAGCTGCCAAAGGTTGTCATCTGATTTAATATGCCTTCTTACACGACGATGAAGTGAGTCTATCAACGCACTTGATACGGTATTAACCAATGGCGTAGCGTGGGCGATTTGACTACGCATGCAATTTTTGGTTTGCGTCTCGATGACGTCATCGTGCTCAGTTAGCAGCGGCACGATCTGTTTGCAAAAGCTTTCAAGTAATTCAAACATGCTTTATCTCTCAGAATCAGCTTTTCAACTCTTGCGCATTTGCCGCTCTGCTTTCCGATCACAACACATGCACCAGTTTTTTGACATGGCAATGCCATGAAGTTCACTTGGACTTAAAAAAGGTCCTTATCATGTCATTCACTGTGACAATCACACATTCAAGCAGAAGATTAAAAACCACATTTTTAACTACAGTTCTGGAGGTTTGGTGAAGCGCTAACCAGGTCTTAAGTACATTGTGACTAAATCTAGGTGTGCCATGGCACTGACACCACCACCCTAAAACAGCCAAAATCTAAGTAACCAAATTTCTAGAACAGAAAGTTACCAAGAAGCAATGACCACAGAACTTGTCAAGCTAGCTAAACGGAATAAATGGAAATGAGTATTTTCTATATGAGAAGATAAATTGTTCACGCAGCAACATTCACCATGAGGAGATCAAAACATAAGAAGTATACAAACATTGAACACACCACAAGCAATTCGGATTTATGCATAGGTGAAAGGTGCATGCTCACAACACAAATAGCAGCACTTATCACTTTGCATTTGCACACCATGAATGGTTGAACTCTCACAACACACTAAACAGTTTAGGTTAGTCCAGAGGTGGAAAGACTAACTACTGCAATGCATCACATGACATTTGTTTTAGCAAATATTGGCACCACTGTAGCATTCACTTCAGGAGGTAAACTGCAAAATTTAGGAAGC